>Ga0302325_10008465_pt1 | contig 22581 bp, 19 predicted proteins | sample Palsa_T0_2_FD_201948 | JGI IMG/M metagenome (GOLD analysis project Ga0302325, IMG submission 201948) | Peat permafrost microbial communities from Stordalen Mire near Abisko, Sweden - Palsa_T0_2 | ecosystem: Environmental > Terrestrial > Soil > Palsa > Peat permafrost | place: Sweden: Abisko...
GCGACTAAAAAAAAAATTTAAAAATCGAGACCGCCCCGGCGGTGTACCCGGGGGTTTCCCGCCGCCCCCACGGCCAGGCCGGTACCACGGCCAGGCCGGAGGGCTGTCCGGCCGGGCTGGTCCGGCCGGACGACAACGATGAGGAGGCCGAGCCGATGGAGCGGGTCTGCTTCCTCGCGCGGATCCGGCCGGACCGGCTGGAGGAGTACCGCGCACGGCACGCCGAGGTCTGGCCGGAGATGACCGAAGCGCTCACCGCGGCCGGCTGGGCCAACTACAGCCTCTTCCTGTCCGACGACGGGCTGCTCGTCGGCTACCTGGAGACCGATGACTATCCCGCCGCGCTGCGGCGGATGGCGCAGACGGGCGTCAATGACCGCTGGCAGGCGGAGATGGCGCCCTTCTTCGCCGGGACCGGCGGCCAGCGTCCCGACGAGGAGTTCACCAGGCTGCCAGAGATCTTCCACCTCGACTGAGCCGACTCGACTGAGCTGACGAAGCTGACCAGCATGGAGATGACCGAATGCCTGACCTGACCGCCACGGCGACCGCACTGCGAGCCCACCGGATCGAGCTGCCGTCCTGGGCCTTCGGCAACACCGGCACCCGTTTCAAGGTGTTCACCCAGCCCGGCGTGCCGCGAACGCCGCAGGAGAAGGTGCAGGACGCGGCGCAGGTCAACCTGTTCACCGGCGTCGCGCCGAGCGTGGCCGTGCATATCCCGTGGGACAAGGTCGACGACTACGCGGAACTGGCGCGGTTCGCGGCCGGCTGCGGGGTGCGGATCGGCACGGTCAACGCCAACGTCTTCCAGGATGACGACTACCGCCTCGGCAGCGTCGCCAACCCGGATCCCCGGGTCCGCCGCAAGGCGCTCGATCACCTGCTGGAGTGCGTCGACATCATGGACGCCACCGGATCAAGCGACCTGAAGCTGTGGTTCGCGGACGGGACCAACTACCCGGGCCAGGACGACATCCGGGCCCGGCAGGACCGGCTCGCCGAGGCGCTGGCGGCCGTTTACCAGCGGCTGGCCCCGTCCCAGCGGATGCTGCTGGAGTACAAGCTGTTCGAGCCGTCGTTCTACACCACCGACGTGCCGGACTGGGGCACCTCCTACCTGCACTGTGTCGCGCTCGGCCCGCAGGCGGCGGTGGTCGTGGACACCGGGCACCACGCTCCGGGGACGAACATCGAGTTCATCGTGGCCCTGCTGCTGCGGGCCGGCCGCCTCGGCGGCTTCGACTTCAACAGCCGCTTCTACGCCGACGACGACCTGATGGTCGGGGCCGCCGACCCGTTCCAGCTGTTCCGCATCCTGCACGAGGTGGTGGCCGCGGGCGCGCTCGACCCGGCGGCCGGCATCGCCTTCATGCTCGACCAGTGCCACAACATCGAGCCGAAGATCCCGGCGCAGATCCGCAGCGTGATGAACGTGCAGGAGGCGACGGCCAAGGCGCTGCTCGTCGACGCGGCCGCGCTCGCGGCCGCGCAGCAGGCCGGGGACGTGCTGGGCGCGCACGCGGTGCTGATGGACGCCTACAACACCGACGTGCGGCCGCTGCTGGCCGGGCTGCGCGAGGACATGGGCCTGGACCCCGACCCGGTCGCCGCCTACCTGCGGTCCGGCTACGGCGAGCGGATCATCAAAGAGCGCGTCGGCGGCACCCCCGCCAGCTGGGGCAGCTAGCGGGCGCAGCGTCCGCAACCCGTTGAACATTCATTTCAACGGCACCCAACCCGCTCAGATCACCTTTCAGCGGGCTGCCAGCCCGACCAGCCAGCCCGACCAGGAGGACAGCATGACCCCGCAGGAACCGCCCGAGGTCGCCGCGCTCATCGAGCGCAGCAACCGGCTCGGCGCCGATCCGCGCAACACCAACTACGCGGGCGGCAACACCTCGGCGAAGGGCAAGGGGACCGACCCGGTGACCGGCCAGCAGGCCGAGCTGCTCTGGGTGAAGGGCTCCGGCGGCGATCTCGGCACGCTGACCGCGGGCGGCCTGGCCGTGCTCCGGCTGGACCGGCTCCGCGCGCTGCCCGGCGTCTACCCGGGCGTGGACCGCGAGGACGAGATGGTCGCGGCGTTCGAGTACTGCCTGCACGGCCCCGGCGGCGCCGCGCCGTCCATCGACACCGCCATGCACGGGCTGCTGGACCTCCCGCACGTGGACCACCTGCACCCCGATTCCGGCATCGCGCTCGCGACCGCCGCCGACGGCGAGGCGCTCACCCGGGCGTGCTTCGGCGACCGGGTCGGCTGGGTGCCGTGGCGCCGGCCGGGATTCCAGCTCGGCCTGGACATCGCCGAGTTCCAGCGCGCCAGCCCGGCGGCGATCGGCGTAATACTGGGCGGGCACGGGATCACCGCCTGGGGGGCCAGCAGCGCGGAGTGCGAGGCGAACTCCCTGGAGATCATCGCGGCGGCGCGCCGCTATCTGGACGACAATGGCCGCCCCGATCCGTTCGGCCAGGTCATCAGCGGGTACCAGCCGCTGCCGCTCGCGGAGCGGCAGGCCCGCGCAGCCGAGCTCGCGCCGCTGATCCGGGGGCTGGCCTCCACCGACCACCCGCAGGTCGGCCACTTCTCCGACAGCCCGGCCGTGCTCGGCTTCCTGGCCAGTTCGCGGCACCCGGCGCTCGCCGCGCTCGGCACGTCGTGCCCCGATCATTTCCTGCGCACGAAGGTCGCGCCGCTGGTACTCGACCTGCCCGCGGCGACCCCCTTTGATGAAGTACGCAGCCGCCTGGCCGAACTCCACGCGGCATACCGGGACGACTACCGGGCTTACTACGAGCGGCATGCCGACGCGTCCTCGCCGCCGATGCGCGGGGCCGACCCGGCGATCGTGCTGGTGCCGGGCGTCGGCATGTTCAGCTACGGGGCGGACAAGCAGACGGCTCGGGTGGCCGGCGAGTTCTACGTCAACGCGATCAACGTGATGCGGGGCGCCGAGTCGGTCTCGTCGTACTCCCCGATCAGCGAGGCGGAGAAATTCCGGATCGAGTACTGGGAGCTGGAGGAGGCGAAGCTGCGGCGGCGGCCGAAGCCGCGGCCGCTGGCCACCAGGATCGCGCTGGTCACCGGCGGCGGGTCGGGCATCGGCCGGGCCACCGCGCGGCGGCTGGCCGCCGAGGGGGCCTGCGTGGTGGTGGCCGACCGGGACGGCGACGCCGCCCGGCAGGTGGCAGCCGAGATCGGCTCGGCCGACGTCGCGGTGGGCGTCACCTCCGATGTCACCAGCGAGGACGACGTCGCGGCGGCGTGCCGCGACGCGGCGCTCGCGTTCGGCGGCCTGGACCTCGTGGTGAACAACGCGGGGCTGTCCCTGTCCAGGCCGCTGCTGGAGACCACCGCGGCCGACTGGGACATCCAGCACGACGTGATGGCCAGGGGATCGTTCCTGGTCTCCCGTGAGGCCGCGCGGGTGATGGCGGCGCAGCGGATGGGCGGCGACATCATCTACGTTTGCAGCAAGAACTCCGTCGTGGCCGGCCCGGCCAACATCGCCTACAGCGCGGCCAAGGCCGATCAGGCGCACCAGGTGCGGCTGCTCGCCGCCGAGCTCGGCGAGCTTGGCATCCGGGTGAACGGCATCAACCCGGACGGCGTGGTGCGCGGCTCGGGGATCTTCGCGGGGGGCTGGGGGGCGCAGCGCGCCGCGGTCTACGGCGTGCCCGAGGAGGAGCTCGGCGCCTTCTATGCCCAGCGGACCCTGCTCAAGCGCGAGGTGCTGCCCGAGCACATAGCCGCGGCCGTCGTCGCGCTGACGGCGGGCGAGCTGCCGGTGACGACGGGCCTGCACATCCCGGTCGACGGCGGCGTGGCGGCGGCGTTCCTGCGATGACCGCCGTGACGGTCGCGACGGTCGGCCTCGGCGCGCCCGGACGGCGGATGATCCGGTGAGCGGGGCCGTGACGGTCGCGGCGGTCGACCTCGGCGCGTCCGGCGGGCGGGTGATCTGCGGCAGGCTGGACGGCGGGCGGCTGGAGATCACCGAGGCGGGCCGGTTCGCCAACGTGCCGGTGACCGCGGGCGGCACCCTGCACTGGGACATCCTGCGGCTGTACCGCGGGGTGCTCGAGGGGCTGCGGGCGGCGGCCACGGCCGGCCCGCTGGACAGCGCGGGCATCGACTCCTGGGGCGTCGACTACGGGCTGCTCGACCGGGCGGGAGCGCTGCTCGGCAACCCGGTGCACTACCGCGACGCGCGGACGACCGGGGTGATGGAGTCCGTGCTCGCCCGGATCCCCGCCGCCGAGCTGTACCAGGTCACCGGCATCCAGCAGCTGCCGTTCAACACCATCTACCAGCTGGCCGCGGCGGCCGGCACCCCGCAGCTGCAGGCCGCTGGCACGCTGCTGCTCATCCCCGACCTGCTCGGCTACTGGCTCACCGGGGAGGCCGGCGCCGAGGTCACGAACGCGTCGACCACCCAGCTGTACGACATCACCGCGAGGACCTGGGCCACTGACCTGATGGCCAGGGCGGGGATACCGGCGGCCGTTTTCCCGCCGCTGCGCCAGCCCGGCAACCTGATCGGGCCCATGCTGGCCGGCCCGGCGGCCGAGGCCGGCCTGGCGCCCGGGCTGCCCGTCGTCGCGGTCGGCTCGCACGACACCGCGTCGGCCGTGGCCGCGGTGCCGGCCACCGGCACTGACTTCGCCTACATCTCCTGCGGGACCTGGTCGCTGGTCGGCATGGAGCTCGACCGGCCGGTGCTGACCGAGGCCAGCCGCCTGGCGAACTTCACCAACGAGACAGGGGTGGACGGGACAGTCCGCTACCTGCGGAACGTGATGGGCCTGTGGCTGCTGCAGGAATCCCTGCGCACCTGGTCGGCTGCCGGGAGGCCGGCCCGGCTGGGCCCGCTGCTCGCCGCCGCCGCCAGGGCGAAGCCGCTGCGCTGCCTGATCGACCCCGCCGATCCCGTCTTCCTGGCGCCCGGCGACATGCCCGCCCGGATCACCGCGGCCTGCGCGGCGACCGGCCAGCCGGTGCCGGCCGGCCGGCCCGGGATCGTGCGCTGCATCATGGACAGCCTGGCGCTCGCCTACCGCGAGGCGATCATGACCGTGCAGGAGCTGTCCGGCAGGCACGTCGCCGCGGTGCACATCGTCGGCGGCGGCTCGCGGAACGAGCTGCTCTGCCAGCTCACCGCCGACGCCTGCGGGCTGCCGGTGGTGGCCGGGCCGGCCGAGGCGTCGGCCATCGGCAACGTGCTCGTCCAGGCCCGCCGCCTCGGCGCCGCGCCCGCCGACCTGGCCGGCCTGCGCGGGCTGCTGCGGGCAGCGCACCCGCTGCGCCGGTACGAGCCGGCCGGCCAGGACGCCGACGCGGGCCAGGGCACGGGCCCGGGGGCCTGGCATGCCGCCGCCGGGCGGCTGGCGGGCGCGCGGGGGCAGCTGGCGGGCGCACTCGGGGATGCGCCCCGCCCCGGCGTCATTTGACACGTTCCAATACCGAGCTGAGACTGACCAGAGCTGAGACTGTCCGTCTGGCCGGAAGGAGGTCGGTGAACGCGCCTGTGGGCATCCGGGAAGTGGCGGCGCACGCTGGCGTTTCCGTGGGCACCGTCTCCAACGTCCTGAACCGCCCGGACATCGTGGCGAAGTCGACCCGCGACCGGGTGCACCAGGCGATCAAGGCGCTCGGCTTCGTCCGGAACGAGTCGGCCAGGCAGCTGCGGGCTGGCCGCAGCCGGATCATTGGCCTGATCGTGCTCGACGTGGCCAACCCGTTCTTCACCGACGTCGCCCGCGGCGTCGAGGACGAGGCGAGCATGTCCGGGCTCGCCGTCATCCTGTGCAACAGCGACGACCAGCTGCCGAAGGAGAACAGCTACCTTGAGCTGCTGGAGGAGCACCGGGTCCAGGGCATCCTGATCACGCCGGTGGCGGGCACCGACGAGCGGCTCGCGCTACTGCAGCAGCGCGGCACCCCGGTGGTACTCGTCGACAGCAGATCCCCGTCCGGCGGCCTGTGCTCGGTGGCCGTCGACGACGTGCTCGGCGGCGATCTCGCGATGTCCCACCTGCTGGCGGCCGGGCACCAGCGGCTCGCCTACATCGGCGGCCCGGTCAGCTTCCGGCAGGTGGCCGACCGGCGTGACGGCGCGCTCCGCGCGCTGTCACGGGCCGGGCGCGATCCGGGCGACGTGCTGCTGATCGAGACGCAGGCGCTGAACGTCGCCGCCGGGCAGCGGGCCGGAGCGCAGATCGCCGCGATGTCCGTCGGGCGCAGGCCAACCGGCGTCTTCTGCGCCAACGACCTGATCGCGCTCGGCCTGCTGCAGGAGATGACGCTGCACGCGATCGCGGTGCCCGACGAGATCGCCATCGTCGGGTACGACGACATCGACTTCGCGGCATCGGCCGCCGTGCCGCTGTCCTCGGTACGCCAGCCCCGTCAGGAGCTGGGCCGGATGGCCGCCCGGCTGCTGCTGGAGGAGTCGATGGGGGCGGGCACGCACACCCACCGCCAGGTGACCTTCAAGCCCGAGCTTGAGATCCGCCGGTCCAGCCAGGCTAGCCCGTTCCGGGCCGCCGGGACCTGACGGCGGCGGCGCCCGGCGTCGGCGGCGCCGGCCGGCCGCGACGGCGTAACCCCGGCTACGTGAGTGCGGCGTCCGCGATGACGTCGACGAGAGCCGGGCCGTCGTAGGCCAGCGCCGCCGAGATCGCGTCGTCCAGGCCGGCCGCGTCGGTGACGGTAGCGCCGTGCCCGCCGCAGCCGCGCGCGTACTCGGCGAAGTCCGGGTTGGTGAGGCTGGTCTGCCAGACGTCATACTGCCCGGCCCGCTGCTCCTTGCTGATCTTGCCGAGTTGTGAGTTGTTGATCAGCACGTGCGTGATGTTCATCGAGTACTTGACCGCGGTGGTGAACTCGGCCAGGTACTGGCCGAAGCCGCCGTCGCCGGTCACCGCCACGATCGGGCGGTCTGGCGCGGCGGCGAGCGCGCCCATGGCCGCCGGGAAGCCGAAGCCGATCGAGCCCAGGTAACCCGACATCAGCACCGACTGCCGGTCGCATTCGAAGTACCGGCCGAAAGAGTAGGCATGATTGCCGACGTCCACCGCCACGACGGCGTCGGCCGGGATGACCCGCGACATCGAGTCGAACACTGCCGCCGAGGACACGCCAGCACCGCGGGTGTCCAGCACCCGCCGGGCCTTCTCGGCGCGCCAGATCGCCCAGCGCTCGGCCACGTCGGCGCGCTGATCCGCCCGCTGGCCGGCGCCGGCGATCCGGCCGATCAGCTCGCCGGCGGTGACCCCGACATCGCCGAGGACCGGCGCGGTGACGGGGTGGAACCGGCCGAGCGCCATCGGGTCGCTATCGACCTGGATGATCGGCTTGTAGGACGCGATGCCGGTGTGGTTGGAGAACGACGCCCCGAACACCAGCAGCAGGTCCGACTCGTTCATCAGCCAGGACGCGACGGGCGTGCCGCTGCGCCCGAGCACCCCGCAGCCCAGCGGATGGTGGTCGGAGATGAGGCCCTTGGCCTTGAACGTGGTGAGGACAGGCGCGTGCAGTGCCTCGGCCACGCGGGTCACGGCCGCCATGTCGAACCGCGCCCCGTGCCCGACCACGATGACCGGGCGGCTGGCACCCGCCAGCAGGGCGGCCGCCTGGTCCAGGGCGGCGGTGGGGGGATGCACTCGGTTGTCACCGACCCGCCCGGCCGGGCCGGACGCCGGGACGTCCCCGGCCGGCTGGACCTGCACCTCGTCGGGCAGGACGAGGTGCGCCACGCCGCGCTCGACCAGGGCATGCTTGATGGCGAGCGTCATCAGCTCGGCATGATCTGACCCGGCGAGGACGGTCTTGGAGTACGTCGCGACGTCGGCGAAGGCGGCGGGCAGGTCGAGATCCTGGAACGCGCCGCGGCCCAGCACCGATGACGGCACCTGGCCCGATATTGCCAGCACCGGCGCCCGGTCGGCCTTCGCGTCGTACAGGCCGGTCAGCAGGTTGGTCGAGCCCGGCCCGGCGATCGCGAAGCAGGCCGCGGGCCGGCCGGTGAGCTTGCCGTAGGCCGAGGCCGCGAACGCGGCGGCGCCCTCGTGCCGGATTCCGATGTAGGTCAGCCGGCCGGCCTCCTCCTGGCGGCGCAGCGCATCGGCGAATCCCAGGTTCGAGTGGCCCACCATCCCGAAGACGTGGGTGACGCCCCAGCTGACCATCGTCTCGACCAGCAGGTCGCCGACCGTGCGCTGGTGCGGCGCCGGCGGGGGGACGCTGACGTAGATGCCGCCGGCCCGCCGTTCGACCGCGAAGCTCTCGGGACCGTCGGTGAATCCTGGCGGCGGCTTGCCGTCCAGCGGGTTGTAGTCGTAGCCGTGCCAGGGACAGCGCAGCCAGCCCTTCTCGATCGATCCCTCACCCAGCGGGCCGCCCTGATGCGGGCACCGGTTCTCCAGCGCGCCGTAGCGCTCGCCGACGCGGCAGAGTGCGATGCTGAGATGTCCGGCCTGCACGGTCGTGACACGTCCGTCCGCGAGCTCATCAGCCTCGGCGACCTTGATCCACTCGTTGTCCGCGTTCGTCACGGCGCGCACCGCCTTCCTCCCGGGTCAGACTCTGGCAGTGTCCTTGCGGAGCCGCCAGGCGGCGCCGCCGGCGAAGATGGCGAGCCAGATGACAGCGTTGGCGACCCACGCCAGGTGGACGCCGCCGCCGAGGAACGGGGCATGCACGAGGTAGTTCAGCCCGTACAGCGGCGTGTACTGGGCGAAGGTCTGGAACAGGTGGGGGAACTGGCTCAGCGGGATGAACACGCCGCCTGCGAAGGCGAACAGCACGAGAGTGAAGGACAGGATCTGCATCACGTTCTCGGTGGGCAGCAGGTAGCCCATGAACAGCCCGTAGGCCGCGAAGACCAGCGAGCCGACCCAGACGCAGAGCGCGGTGACGATCCACAGCCAGACCGGCATCGTGGGCTTGCCGGTGAGGCCGCCGACGACATAGACGGCGGTCAGCGAGCTGAGCCCGAGCACCAGCGCGGTCAGCATCTTGATCGCGATGTAGGCCACCGGCGACAACGGGGTCAGCCGCAGCTGCCGGCTCCAGCCGGCAGCCCGCTCGATGGACACCATCGCGCCGCCGCTGGTGGTCGCGAGGACCGAGCCGTACAGCGCCAGGCTGATCATGATGAACGCCGACTCGTTGCCGTGGCCGATGCGCAGATTGGCATACGCGCTGTTCAGGCCGAAGGTCAGGAAGAAGAAGACCGGCAGCACCATCGTGAAGAGCAGGGTCCGCCGGTTGCGCAGCAGCCGGCGGATCTCCAGCCGCAGCACGGTGAGGTTGAAGCCGCCAAGCCCCGGCGCGCGCCGGGTGGTCAGGTCCGGGCTGGGCAGGTCCGGGCTGGCCAGTGACCGCGTGCTCATCGCGATGCTCCCATGTTCGTGACGCTCTGCCCGGCGTCACCGGCGTCACCGGCGTCACCGGCGTCGTTGGCGTCATCGCTGGTCAGGGCGATGAAGGCGTCCTCAAGGCCGCGCGCGGTGATCTCCAGGTCCCTGGCCGGCGTGTTGCTCAGCAGGTACCTGGCCACCGCGTCGCTGTCCGTGGAGTGGATCAGCACGGTCTCGCCGCGCACCTCCACGCTGTCCGCTCCCGGGATGGCGCGCAGCGCCGCCGCATCGGCGTTCGCCATGGTGGCACGCACCGTCCGGCCGGCGGCCAGCGCCTTGACCTCCGAGGAGGTGCCGTCGGCGACGATCTGGCCGTGGCGCAGCAGGATGATCCGGTCGGCGTAGGCGTCGGCCTCCTCCAGGTAGTGCGTGGCGAACAGGACGGTCCGCCCCTCGGCGGTGTCGTGCCTGATCGCACCCCAGAAACTGCGCCTGCCCTCGACGTCCATGCCGGTCGTCGGCTCGTCCAGGATGAGCAGTTCGGGATCGGACAGCAGGGACATGGCGAAGCGCAGCCGCTGCTGCTCGCCGCCCGAGCACTTGCCGACCCGGCGGTTCGCTATGTCGGCGATACCGGCCCGGTGCAGGACCTCGGCCACCGGCCGGGTCTGCGTGAACAGGCTCGCGGTGTACTGGGCGGTCTCCCCGACGGTCAGGTCCTTGAGCAGGCCGCCGGTCTGCATCACGGCGGAGACCAGGCCGCGGCTGATCGCCTGGCGCGGCTGCATCCCGAACACCGACACCGTGCCGGCCGTCGGCGTGGACAGCCCCAGGATGATGTCGATCGTCGACGTCTTGCCCGCGCCGTTAGGGCCGAGGAACGCGACGACTTCGCCGGCGGTGATGGCGAGGTTGACGCCCTTCACCGCCTCGACGGAGCCGAAGCTCTTGTGCACGCCCTTGAGGTCGATCGCCAGCAGCCCGGACCCGCTGCCAGCCCTTAATCCGTCCCCGGAACTCAGGTTCATCCGCGTCATGGCTCCCATCGTGGCATCGAACGCCGCGCAGTAGGACATCGCGCAGTAGGACATCGCGCCGAACGCCTAGCCCCGGCACCCGCCTAGGGCCGGGATTCCGCCTGGGCGGGGAGACCGGCGCTGAATATCAAACCCCGGCACCGGCTCCGTGCCGGGCTGCCGCCTGGGCGGGGTGACCGGCGCTGAGCTATCCGTTCAGGCCAATGACCTCCGGCGCGGCGAGGCGGAACCTGTCCCCGCCCGGCAGTTCCCCGGTGCGGGTGATGAGGCCGCCGGTCTCCTGCAGGTACGCGATGTGCGCGGCGGTCTCGGCCAGCGCGGCCCGGCGCATCAGGCCGGTGACCTGCGCCCAGCCGCGTGACCAGGTGAGCCGCTCGGCGATCTGCCAGATCGTCGGCCCGTCGGACGAGCCGATGACGCTGACGATCTCCTCCGCCCGGTCCTGGTGATGGGCGGCGATGGCGTCCGCGCGGCTGGCGATCCCGCGGAAACGGTACTCGTGGGCGGGCAGCGCCTCGGCGGTGTCGTAGCCGCGAACCCGGCGCAGCGAGTTCAGGTAACTGCTCAGCGGCGAGCCCTGGCCGCCGGGCGCCAGGCCGATGTTGGGCGTGATCCGCGGCAGCAGGTGATCACCGGTCAGCAGCAGGTCGTGATCCTCGTCGTGCAGGCAGATGTGCCCGGGCGTGTGTCCCGGGGTCCACACCACCCGCACCCGGCGGCCCGCTAGGCCGAGGTCGTCGCCGTCGTTCAGCAGGACGTCGGGGTCGGGCATCCGCCAGAACGGGCCCTCGGCGTCGTCACCGAACGTCAGCTCGCCGATGAGGTCCTCCGGCACGCCGCACCGGGCCAGCCAGCCGCGATCGCCGGCCCGCCCGCCGCCGGCCCGCCAGATCCGCTCGGGCAGCGAATCCACCTCGGCGGCGTGCATGGCGATCCGCGCCCCGGACGCCTCCCGCAGCCGCGCGCTCAGGCCGTGGTGGTCGGGGTGCACGTGGGTGAGGACGATGCCGGTGACCCGGTCCGCGGGGATGCCCGCCGTCGCCAGGCCGCACAGCAGATCCTGCCAGCCGGTCTCGCTGTCCCAGCCGGGATCTACGACCATGACGCCGTCGTCGGAGTGGATCAGGTAGGCCAGGGTGTACCGCAGCGGGCTGTCCGGGATCGTCACCGGCACCGACCACACGCCGCCGGCGACTTGCTCGACCGGGGGGAACTCGCGCGCCAGCCACGCCCGCCGCTGCGCCACTCCGGTGACGATCACGAGGTCGTGCCCTCCAGGGTGGCGGCATGGTCGGGCACATAGGTCTGCAGGTCCTTCGGCGCGCGCACGTATCCCTGCGACGGCGGCCTTGGCGGCAGGGACAGCGGCATCCGCTGCACGTCGTGATAAGGGATCGTGGACAGCAGGTGCGCGATCATGTTGATCCTGGCCCGCCGCTTGTCGTCGCTTTCCACGACGTTCCACGGGGCCTCCGGGATGTCGGTGTGCACGAACATCTCGTCCTTGGCCCGCGAGTAGTCCTCCCACCTGGTGACGGACTCCAGGTCCATCGGGGAGAGCTTCCACTGCCGCATCGGGTCCTCCAGCCGGGACCGGAACCTGAGCTGCTGCTCCTCGTCGCTGACGGAGAACCAGTACTTGCGCAGCAGGATGCCGTCCTCGACGAGGAGCCGCTCGAAGATGGGGCACTGGTGCAGGAACCGGCCGTACTCCTCCTTCGTGCAGAACCCCATCACGCGCTCGACCCCCGCGCGGTTGTACCAGCTACGGTCGAACAGCACGATCTGGCCGCCGGACGGCAGGTGCTCGATATACCGCTGGAAGTACCACTCGGTCTGCTCCCGCTCGGTCGGGGCCGGCAGCGCGGTGATCTGGGCGACCCGGGGGTTGAGGTACTGGGAGACCCGCTTGATCGTGCTTCCCTTGCCAGCCGCGTCCCGGCCCTCGAAGATCACCACGATGCGGGCATGCTCTGCCCGTGCCCATTCCTGCAGCTTGACCAGTTCCGCCTGGAGGCGGAACAACTCGGTCTCATAGAGCTTCTTTGGCAGCCGTTTTACGCCGTCGGCCTTGGCGGCCTTGGCGGCCTGGCCCGTCTTTCCCGCCTTGCCCTCCTGGCCGGCCTTCCCGGCCTGGTCAGCCTTCTTCGCCTTTACTTTCGTGCTGCCGCCCGCCATCGCCTGACCTCCCAGCCCTGGGCACATGGTCATTCTCCCACGTAACGGAAGGCCCGCTCAGCCGCTGGCCGCACTGGGCGGGCCGGGCGCGCTGGGCGCGCTGGGCGCGCTGGGCGCGCTGCCTGCGCCGGGCGCGCGGGCCGCGTCCGCCCCGGCCGCGCTGGGCGCGCTGGGCGCGTCATCCGCCCCGGCCGCGCTGGCCGCGCTGGGCGCGTCATCCGCCCCGGCCGCGCTGGCCGCGTCATCCGCCGTCTGCACTGGCCCGGTCTCCGGTGACCGCGTCGAGCAGGTCCGCGTCGAAGCAGGTCCGGTCCCCGGTGTGGCACGCCGCGCCGACCTGGTCAACCTTGACGAGCACCGTGTCGCCATCGCAGTCAAGGGCGACCGACGTGACCCACTGCTGGTGACCAGAGGTCTCGCCCTTCACCCAGTACTCCCGGCGGCTGCGTGACCAGTACGTGCAACGGCCCGTGGTCAGCGTCCGGTGCAGCGCCTCGTCGTCCATCCAGCCGAGCATCAGTACCTCGCCGGTGTCGTACTGCTGCGCGATGGCGGGAAACAGCCCGGCCGGGTCCCGCTTGAGCCGCGCCGCCACCGCCGGGTCAAGCCCGGATCCGGCCCGCCCGCCCTGCCCGCCGAAGCTACCCCGCTCATCACCGCCGGCGGCCCGCCCATCCTGCCCGCGGGCGCTGCCCCGCTCATCGCCGCCGCCGGCCCGCCCGGCCTGCCCGCCGGCACTGCCCCGCTCATCGCCGCCGCCGGCCCGCCCGGCCTGCCCGCGGGCGCTGCCCCGCTCATCGCCGCCGCCGGCCCGCCCGGCCTGCCCGCCGGCACTGCCCATCATTCGGCTCAAATTTCCCGCCAGCCCCTCTGACCCCACCCGCCAACCCCTCTCCCTCACCTGCCAGCTCTCTGATGCCCGCAAAACCGGCTCATGCGCCTCTTATACCGGATTCGTTGAGCAATATACGACTCAATGTTCGAATCGAGTTCACAATATCCGGTATAAGTAAGAATTGGGCCGGAGATGGCGCCTCATATGCGTAGATTATGGCTATTTTCCCGGTACTGGGCGCTGGGACTCCCCGGGTGCTGGGCGCTGAGGCGCACGGGATGGCCGGCAGCCCGCAGTGACTCCTTGACGTCGCTGATCGCCAGCCCGCCGAAATGGAACATACTGGCGGCCAGCACCGCGTCGGCGCCAGCCTCGACGGCCGGGGCGAAGTGCGCGAGCTCCCCCGCTCCCCCACTGGCGATCACCGGCACGGTGACTGCGGCCCGGACGGCGCGGATCAGCGGTAGGTCGAAGCCGGACTGCGTGCCGTCGGCGTCCATCGAGTTCAGCAGGATCTCGCCCGCCCCCAGCTCAGCGGCCCGCGCCGCCCACCCGACGGCGTCCAGGCCGGCCGGGCGGCGCCCGCCGTGCGTGGTCACCTCGAAGCCGCTCGGGAACGGGCCGCGGCGAGCGTCGACCGAGATCACCATGCACTGCGAGCCGAACCTGGCCGCCGCCTCGGTGAGCAGCCCAGGCCGGGCGATCGCGGCAGTGTTCAGCGCGACCTTGTCCGCCCCGGCCCGCAGCAGCCGGTCGACATCATCCGCGCTGCGGACCCCGCCGCCGACCGTCAGCGGGATGAACACCTGCTCGGCGGTCCGCCGTACCACCTCATACATGGTCTCCCGGCGGTCGCTGGACGCGGTGATGTCGAGGAACACAAGCTCGTCGACGCCTGCGGCGTCGTAGGCCGCGGCGAGCTCGACCGGATCGCCGGCGTCCCGCAGGTCGCGGAAGTTCACGCCCTTGACGACGCGGCCGTTGTCCACGTCCAGGCAGGCGATGACCCGCACGGCGACGGTCATCCGCGCACCGCCGCGAAGATCGCGGATGCAACTGCCGCGAGCGCGGATGCAGTGGCCAGGATCATCGGGAACGCCGGGAAGATCACGTGCGCACCGCTCCGGGAATCATGAGCGCACCGCCGCAAGCGCCTGTTGCAGCGTGAACGCGCCCGCGTACAGGGCCTTGCCGATGATGGCGCCCTCGACGCCGAGCGGCCGCAGGGACGCGATCGCGCGCAGGTCAGCCAGGCTGGACACGCCGCCGCTGGCGATCACGGGCCGCCCGGTGCGGGCGCAGACCTGGCGCAGCAGGTCCAGGTTCGGCCCGCTGAGCATGCCGTCCCTGGTCACGTCGGTGACCACGTACCGTGCGCAGCCGGCCACTTCCAGCCTGGCCAGCACGTCCAGCAGCTCGCCGCCGTCCGACGTCCAGCCGCGCGCGGCCAGCCTGGTGCCGCGCACGTCCAGGCCGACCGCGACCCGCTCGCCATGCCGGGAGATCACGTCGCGGACCCAGTCCGGGTTCTCCAGCGCCGCGGTGCCGATGATGACCCGCGCGCAGCCCGTCGCGAGCGCTGCGGCCAGCGAGGCGTCGTCGCGGATGCCGCCGGACAGCTCTACCGCGACACCTGGCCCGCCCGCCGCGATACCGGGGCTGCCGGCGATGCCGGGGCTGCCGGCGATGCCGGGCAGCCGCGCGGCAGCAGACAGCTTCCCGATCAGGCCGGCCAGCAGCCGAGCGTTGGAACCGCGGCCGAAGGCGGCGTCGAGGTCAACCAGGTGAATCCACTGCGCTCCGGCGCGCTGCCAGGCGAGCGCCGCCTCCAGCGGGTCGCCGTAGCCGGTCTCGGTGCCCGCAGCGCCCTGGACCAGCCGGACCGCCTGGCCGCCGGACACGTCCACGGCGGGCAGCAGGGTCAGGCCGCCCGCAACCGCGCCGCCGGTAACCTCTGCGCCCGCGACGGCGGCGCCCGCAACATCATTGCCCGCGCCCGCGTTGGCGTTCGCAGGGGCGGCGGCCGGGTTCGAGGCCACGGCAGCCAGCAGCGCGGCGCCGGGATCCGGCTCGTTCATCGCACCATCTCCAGCCAGTTCGCCAGCAGCGCCGCCCCGGCATCCGCCGACTTCTCCGGGTGGAACTGGGTGGCGGACAGCGGGCCGTCCTCGACCGCCGCGATGAAGTCCTCCCCGTGCGTCGCGAGAGTGAGCATCGGCCGCCGGTCCTCACCGGAACGCGGCGGCATCGACTTGGCCGCGTAGGAGTGCACGAAGTAGAACCTGGTATCCGCGCCGATCCCGGCCAGCAGCCTGGTCCCGGCCGGCGGCCGGACCGTGTTCCAGCCCATGTGCGGGAGCACCGGCGCATTCAGCCGCTCCACGACGCCGGGCAGCTCACCGCAGCCAGCCGTACGCTCGCCGTGCTCCGCCCCCTCAGCGAACAGCACCTGCATGCCCACGCAGATGCCGAGCACCGGCCGCGACCCGGCCAGCCGCTTGCCGATGATCACGTCGCCGCGGACCGCCCGCAGCCCGGCCATGCAAGCGGCGAACGCGCCCACGCCGGGCACCACCAGCCCGTCGCAGCTCAGCGCCGCGTCGGCGTCGGCGGTCACCGTGACGTCAGCGCCCGCGCGCTGCAAAGCCCGCTGGGCAGAACGCAAGTTTCCGGAGCCATAGTCCAGCACCACTATTCGCGGCCGCACCGGGGAACTCACGGCGCGCCCTTGGTGCTGGGGATGCCGCGCCGCCCGCGGCCGTCCGGGGAACTCACGGCGCGCCCTCGGTGCTGGGGATGCCGCGCCGCCCGCGGCCGCCCGGGGAACTCACGGCGCGCCCTCGGTGCTGGGGATGCCGCGCCGCCCGCGGCCGCCCGGGGAACTCACGGCGCGCCCTCGGTGCTGGGGATGCCGCGCCGCCCGCGGCCGCCCAGGAACTCACAGGACGCCCTTGGTGCTGGGGATGCCGCCGGCCCGCGGATCGGCAGCGGCGGCATCGCGCAGCGCCCGGGCGAACGCCTTGAACTGGGCCTCGACGATGTGATGCGGATTGCGGCCCGCCAGCACGCTGAGGTGGATGCAGATGCCCGCCGTGGCCGCGAGGGACTCGAAGAAGTGGCCGGTCAGCGTCGTGTCGTAGCTGCCGATCAACGGCGCCATGCCGGGCGGCTCGGCATGTACGCAATACGGCCGGCCGGACAGGTCGACGGCTGCCCTGGCCAGGGTCTCGTCCAGCGGGATCAGCGCGTCACCGAAGCGGCGGATGCCCGCCTTGTCCCCGAGCGCCTCGCGCAGCGCCTGGCCGAGCGTGATCGCGGTGTCCTCGACGGTGTGGTGCGCGTCGATCTCGGTGTCGCCGCTGGCCCGGACGGTCAGGTCGAGGCAGCCGTGCTTGCCGAGCTGGGCGAGCATGTGGTCGAAGAACGGCACCCCGGTCTTCGCCTCGGTGACGCCGCTGCCGTCCAGGTCAAGCTCGACCAGCACGCTGGTCTCCCTGGTGACCCGCTCCACCCTGGCCCGCCTCATGCCCGCGCCCCCCTCATGCCGGCGCCGGCTGTCCGCTGGCCGGCTCCCGGCGGCCCGTCGCTGGCGGGCACGGGCTGTCCGCTGGCCGGCACCCGGCGGCCCGTCACGGCGAGCAGGGCGGCGCGGAACGCAGCCATCTCCGCGGGGGTCCCGACGGTCACCCGCAGCCAGCCCGCCGGGCCGGTCTCGCGGATCAGGACGCCGCGGTCGAGCAGTTCCTGCCAGACGGCGTGGCGGTCAGCGAACTCGCCGAACAGGACGAAGTTGGCATCGGAGTCGGCCACGGTCAGATCCAGCCCGCGCAGCCAGCTGACCACCGCGTCGCGTTCGGCCCGCAGCACGTCAACACTGGCCAGCAGCTCGCCGGAGTGCGCGAGCGCGGCGCGCGCGGCAGCCTGGGTGAGGGCGGACAGGTGGTAGGGCAGCCGGACGATCAGCAGCGACTCGATCACCGCCGGGTCGGCGGCCAGGTAGCCGACCCGTGCCCCGGCCAGGGCGAACGCCTTGGACATGGTGCGGACGACGGCAAGCCGCGGATAGCGCGGCAGCAGCTCCAGCGCGCTGGGCGTGCCCGCCCGGGCGAACTCCGCGTACGCCTCGTCGACCACGACCATTCCCGGCGCCGCCTCGCAGACCGCCTCGATCACCGCGAGCGGCAGCGCCGTTCCTGTCGGGTTGTTCGGCGAGGTGAGGAACACCAGGTCCGGCCGGAGCTCGCGAACCCGCCCGGCGGCACGGGCCGGGTCCAGGCTGAAGTCCGCTTCCCTGGCGGCCGGCGCCCAGCCGGTACTGGTGGCGCGGGCGATCAGCGGGTGCATCGAGTAGGACGGCTCGAAGCCGAGCGCGGTCCGGCCCGGGCCGCCGAATGCCTGCAGTAGCTGCTGGATAATCTCGTTGGAGCCGTTGGCCGCCCATACCTGCTGCCGCGTCAGCCCGTGGCCGAGGTAGCTGGCCAGGTCATCCCTGAGCGCCTCGGCGTCCCGGTCGGGGTAGCGGTTCAGCCCGGCGGCGGCAGCGACGACCGCGGCAGTGATCGCCTGGACCAGGCCGGCCGAGGGCGGGTACGGGTTCTCGTTGGTGTTCAGCCGGACTGCGACGGCCAGCTGCGGCGCACCGTACGGCTCGAGGCCGGCCAGGTCGGCCCGCAGCGGCGGCATCACCCCAGTCATCGCGCACCAGCCTGGCCGGGGCGGGAACACGGGCCCGGACCCCGCTGGCGCCCGCCGGTCACCGCAGGGCTCCCGCCGGGGCGGGAACACGGGGCCGGACCCCGCTGGCGCCCGCCGGTCACCGCAGGGCTCTCGCCGGGGCGGGAACACGGGCCCGCACTCCGCTGGCACGCACCGGTCACCGCGGCGCTCCGGCCGGGACGGGAACACGGGCCCGGACCGCCTCCACGTGCGCGGCGAGGTCCTCGGCGCCGCCGAGCGCGTCGATATACGGTGCGGCGACGGCCAGCCCCTCGGCGTCGCACTCGACCAGGTGGATGCCGCGCAGGAAGGACAGCACCGACAGGCCGCCGGTGTGCCGGGCGGTTCCGCCCGTCGGCAGCACGTGGTTGGAGCCGGCCAGGTAATCGCCGAGCGAGACCGGCGCGTACGGCCCGACGAAGATGGCCCCGGCGCTGCGCACCCGGCGGGCCAGCTTCGCGGCATCCTCGGCCTGGATCTCCAGGTGCTCGGGAGCCCAGGCGTCCGACACGGCCAGCGCGGCGTCGATGTCGTCCACCAGGACGCAGGCCGACTGGCCGGCCAGCGCCTCGCCGACCCGCCCGTGGTGCCGGGTGGCGGCCGCTCGGCGCGCCAGCTCAGGTCCGACCCGGTCGGCCAGCCCGGCGTCCGTGGTGATCAGCAGGCAGGCGGCAAGCGGATCGTGCTCCGCCTGGGCAACCAGGTCTGCCGCGACGAACGCCGGGTCCGCGGTCTGATCGGCGATGATCGCGATCTCGGTGGGGCCGGCCTCGGCATCGGTGCCGATCGTGCCGCGCAGCAGCCGCTTGGCGGCGGCGACGTAGACGTTGCCCGGGCCGGTGACGATGTCCGCGGGCGCGCAGTCCGCCGTGCCGTAGGCGAACATGGCGATCGCCTGGGCGCCGCCGACGGCGTGCACCTCGGTGACGCCGAGCAGTGCGCAGGCCGCGAGCACGGCCGGATGCGGCAGCCCGCCGTTCCGCCCGTCGGGCGGCGACGCCACGGCGATCTCGCCGACGCCTGCCACCTGCGCGGGGATCAGGTTCATCACCACGGATGACGGGTAGGCCACCAGGCCGCCGGGCACGTAGACGCCGGCCCTGGCGACGGGCACGTAACGCTCGGTGACCGTCGAGCCCGGCGCGACGGTGGTTACGGTCTCCGCGGGCAGCTGCGCCTGGTGCACGAGCCGAGCCCGGCGCGCCGCCTCGGCCAGGGCCGCCCTGACGTCGCGGCCGAGCCCGTCGAGCGCCGCGGCCAGTGCCTCCGGCGGGACCCTGGTGCAGGGCAGGTCCACCCCGTCGAACCTGGCCGTGTACTCCTGGACCGCCGCGGCACCCCTGCGGCGCACGTCATCGCAGATGGGCCGGACCGTCTCCAGCGCCGCAGCCACGTCAAGCTGCGCCCGCGGCAGCACCCCGGCGAGCGGGATCCTGCCGAGGTCCGCCGCCGCGGCGCCGCGCAGATCGACCATCCTGAGCATCTGCCCAGACTAGTGGGCCCGGCCTGATGGACTCGAACAGGCGGGCTGGCCCGATGGCATGGCGGCAGCGGACGGCAGCTAGGGCCAGCAGTGCGTAATTCCCGGATCTGGTGCTCCGCGCTCCGGCCGGCTGCCCGCAGCGGGCCGCCGGGCTACTCGACGATCTTGGAGATCGGGAGCTCTAGGATGTCGCGGGCGCCGGCCGCGCGCAGCGCCGGGATCAGCGTGTTGACGCCGCGCTTCGGGACGACGGCCTCCACCGCGTTCATGTCGCCGCGGGCCAGCGAGGTGATCGTCGGCGAGGTCATGGCGGGCAGTATCGCCGTGACGGCGGCCAGCTCGCTGGCCGCGACGTTCAGCTTGAGCAGCACGTGGCCGCGGGCCTTGATCGCGCCGCGGAGCAGCAGCGCGACATCCTCCATGGCCGCCCGCTTGACCGGGTCGGCGTACGCCTCCGGGTTGGCCACAAGCTCGGTATAGCTGGTCAGCAGGGTGTGCAGGATCTTCAGGCCATTGCGGCGCAGGGACGAGCCGGTCTCGGTCAGGTCCACGATCGCGTCCACGATGTCGGGCACCTTCGCCTCGGTGGCGCCATAGGACGGGATCACCATGGCCTTGATCCCGTTGGCATCGAGGAACCGCCGGGTGAGCGCCGGGAACTCGGTCGAGATCCGGATCCCCTCGGGGAGGTCGGCGATCGTCTCCCAGGCCGCGCCCGCCGGCACCGCCAGCACGACGCGCACGGGGCTGGCCGTCGCCTTGGAGTACTGCAGCTCGCCGAGCGAGACGACGTCGGCCCCGGTCTCGGCGATCCAGTCCCGGCCGGTGATGCCGAAGTCGAAGAGCCCCTGCTCAAGGTAGGACGGGATCTCCTGCGGGCGCAGGAACCGGACCCGGCCTATCCGCGGATCCTCGATCGACGCGTGGTAATCGCGGTCAGACGAGCGGCGGACCGTCAGGTCGGCGGCGTCGAAGAGATCAATGGTGGCGCGTTCCAGCGAGCCTTTGGGCAGGACGAGGGAGAGCACGACGGCGGAACCTTTCGTGGCGGCGGCATGGCCAGGCTGACATCAGTCGCCTGCCTCGTCAAAGTGACGGGCCTGCGGCTACCCGGCGTCCAGGCTGAGCACGTCCTCGATGGTCTCGCGGCGCAGCATGAGCATGGCCTCGCCGCCGGCCACCGCGACGACCGGGGGCCTGAGCACGTGGTTGTAGTTGCTGGCCATCGACCGGCAGTAGGCGCCGGTGGCGGCGACCGCGACGAGGTCCCCGGCCGCGGTGTCGGCGGGCAGGTAGGCGTCGCGCACCACGATGTCGCCGCTTTCGCAGTGCCTGCCGACGATCCGGCTGAGCATCGGCGGCGCAGCGGATTCGCGGGACGCCAGCACGCAGGTGTAGTCGGCGTCATACAGCGCGGTGCGGATGTTGTCGCTCATGCCGCCGTCGATGCTCACGTAGGTGCGCAGGCCGTCGACGTCCTTGACGGTGCCCACCCGGTACACCGTGATGGTGCCGGGCCCGGCGATGGCCCGGCCTGGCTCGACGGAGACCCGCGGCCGGGGCAGCCCGGCCGAGCGGCAGGCCTGCTCGACGATGTCGCGCAGCCCGCGGGCGATGGCCCGGACGTCCGCGGGATCGTCGCCCGCCGTGTAGGCAATGCCGAACCCCCCGCCCAGGTTCAGCTCCTCGATGCTGATCCCGTGCTCGTCGCGGATCCGGACGGCGAACTCGATGACCCGGTGCGCGGCCACCTCGAATCCGGCGGTGTCGTAAATCTGCGAGCCGATGTGCGAATGCAGCCCGGCGAAGTGCAGCCCGGGGCTGGCCAGCACCCGGCGGACGGCCTCGTCGGCCGCCCCGGAGGCGAGCGAGAAGCCGAACTTCTGGTCGTCGTGGGCGGTCGCCACGAACTCGTGCGCCGCGGCCTCGACGCCGGTGGTGACGCGGACCAGGACCCTCGGCCGCCGCCCCCGTGCGGCAGGGCTGTTACCTTGCGGGCTCGCGCCGGACGGGCTCGCGCCGGACGGGCTCGCGCCGGACGGGCTCACGCCTGACGGGCTCGCGCCTGACGGGCTGGTGAGCGCGGCCAGCCGCCCGATCTCGTCGAACGAGTCGGCCACGATGTGCCCGACGCCGACTGCCAGCGCCCGCTCCAGCTCATCCGCCAGCTTGTTGCTGCCGTGCAGCGTGATCTTCTCGGGCCGGACACCCGCCCCGAGAGCGACCTCAAGCTCCCCGCCGGTGCAGACGTCGACGCCGAGCCCTTCCTGCGTCGCCCAGCGAAGCACCGTGCGGCAGCAGAACGCCTTGGCCGCGTACGAGACCCCCGCACCCGGCCCGAATGCCGCGTGGAACTCGCGGCAGCGGGCCCGGAAATCCGCCTCGTCGCAGGCGAAGAGCGGGGTCCCGAACCGCTCCGCCAGGTCGATCACGCTGATCCCGCCGATGACGACGGTGCCGCCCGAGCGCCGCGCGGTCCGCGGCCAGATGGCCGGGTCGAGGGCGTTCAGGTCGGCGGGGACTGGCGGCGGGTAACCGGGCGGCAGCACGTCGGCGTGCCAGGGCCCCGCCGGATGAGCGACGCGGCTCATGGATCCCCTTGCTGTTCGTCAGGCGGCGGGCGGGTCAGCGGCCGGGGGGTCAGCCGAAGCCAGCGATGCGATGCGGTACGTACGGCTTCTCCAGCTGCTCGGTCTCCTCGGCGGTGAGCTGGATGTCCAGGGCGGCGATGGCGTCGTCTAGGTGATGCGGCCTGGTCGCACCGACGATCGGCGCCGTGACGGCGGGGTGGCCAGCCACCCAGGCGAGGGCTACCTGGGCGCGCGGGACGCCCCGGTTCTCCGCGACCCTGGCCAGCTGCTCGGCGATCAGCCGGTCGTCGGCACCGTACAGGCTCCGGCCGAAGGGATCAGTCTCGCTGCGGGCGGTCGCCGCGTCCCAGTCCCTGGTCAGCAGGCCGCGGGCCAGCG
>Ga0302325_10008468_pt1 | contig 22580 bp, 20 predicted proteins | sample Palsa_T0_2_FD_201948 | JGI IMG/M metagenome (GOLD analysis project Ga0302325, IMG submission 201948) | Peat permafrost microbial communities from Stordalen Mire near Abisko, Sweden - Palsa_T0_2 | ecosystem: Environmental > Terrestrial > Soil > Palsa > Peat permafrost | place: Sweden: Abisko...
CTCCTGATTCATGGGCCCGATGTATCCGAAGGCCTCCGCGACCTGAAGGCAGGCCCGTGTTTCACGAGCCGACCCGAGCGCCGTCCTGTATCGCGCAGTGCGCACGCGCCCGACCGACCCGCACCCCTCCCCGACGTTGAGCACGACGCTGCTAGCGGCCCGTCGTATCTGCCGCGCCAAATCCGCATCGCGCCGGTCAATGGCCTCGACGGCCCCACGCATCATCTGCACGGCCTCGAGCATGACATCGTAGATCTTGAGCATGTTGTCTTCTCCAGTTGTGTCTCTCGCTCTCTCGCGAGGATCCCCAACCCCCCCCGCATCGCGCGCAGGGCGTGTCCAGGCTGCGAGCCGGCACGGCGAAGCACCGCCGGCTCCTGCCGGCGGCTCGGCCTGGACACGCCCGAGCACGATGCCACGATGACCTACCCGAGCAGCGACTCTCCCCCGGTGCTTCTAGCCGCCCGCGAGTGCGCCCGCGCTTGCGTGTGCGCCCGCGCCCGCGCCCGCGCCTGCGTATGCGCCCGCGCCTGCGTTCGCGCCCGCGTCCGCGTCCGCGCCCGCGCCCTCTCCTACAACCGAATATCGACGTACACGTTCTTGCGCAGCTCTTGCAGCCACTGCCTGCGCCCGCGCTCGAGCCCGTCCATCAGCGCCCGCTGCATCATGTCGTTCTTCACGTCGTCGTACGAGGGGACCTTGGACTCACCCATCGGCATCGCGATGATGATGACTTCCTCGGGGCCGACCATCAGCCGCGTTGGGTTCGAGATGGTGCCGGGCGGGGTCGCGCGCACGAGATCCTGGATCGACTGCACGAGGGTGCCGAGCGGTTGGGGGCCGCGCGAGCCGCAGTTGCCGCGGGTCGAGACGTCGTCGCTGAACTGAGTGACGAGCGCGCAGAAATCCTCGCCCGCGCGCGCGCGCGCCGCGATCTGCTCGGCGAGGGCCATCCGGACGTTGCGCTCCGCCTGCGTCGAGCCGGGGCGCGTGCGAAGCGGCAAGAGGCGCACCTCCATCGTCTCGTGGTCCGTCAGCTCCTGGATCCAGTGCTGATAGGCCGAGTGGCCCTCCTGGTCCGTGACGTGAACGCGCGGACGGACACGCAGCTCGATGAGCTTGCCCTCGAGGATCTGACGGCGGATCTCGTCGCGGAACTCCGACTCCGACATGCCCCGGCGCGCGACCTCCTCGAGGATGTCCGCCGGGGTGATCGTGTGGCCCTGTTGCGCCTGCGCCTGCGCGGCGATGTTCGCGATTCCTCGATCGATCTCGTCGGGCGGGACGGTGATGTGGGCTTTCTCGGCCTGCACCTCCTCCATCCGGTCGTCGACCATGCGCTCGAGTAGCTCCTTGTACATCTCCTGCTCTTGGACGCCGATGATGTTCGCGTCGCGCGTCTGCATCCGGATCTGGATCCGGCCCGACTGGGCGCGGCGCAGCAGCTCGGTCCAGAGGATCGGGCGATCGCCGACCACGGCCACGACCCGCTCGACGATCGTGGCGCGCGCCGCGCCCGAGATGGCGAGGAGGGCCGCCATGGCGGCGGCAGCGGCGACGGCAAGCGAACCGGGGCGAAGCCTCACCGCCAACTCAACTACTTAAAGAGTGGGGGCCGGTCAACCGGCCCGCGCCGTTTGGCCCCTCATCCACGCCTCGATGCGGCCCCGGACGCTCGCCAGGCGGCCGCTCGTGACGAGGGCCATGTGGCCGGGGGGCCTGCCACCGCCGTCTCGCTTGGTGACCCGCAACACCTCGGTCGGGCCCCCGCAGGCCGCGACGAAGCGCGCGCCAAAGGCCGGCGGGCATTCGAGCCGGTCGCCGTCGCTCACCACTTGCAGCACCGGGATGCGCACCTGGCCGAGCGCCGCACGGTAGTCGACCCGGCCGTCGGCACTCGTCCACCGGCCCGTCGTGATGTACCGCTGGAAGTCTTCGATCCAGGGAAGGGACACGTCGTCGCTGCCCAGCCGCAGCGCACGGGCCGGGAAGCGCCCGAGAGAGCGCGAGACGCCGGCGAAGGTCGCCATGATGCCGCGCTTGACGGCCCACGCGCCGATCGACGGCTCGAACTCCCGCAGCCACGGCGCGGAGGCGATCCCGACGATGGCGTCGACGGCGATGGCGCCGGTGCCCTGGGCGGCGAGCGCGACGTGGCCGCCGAGCGAGTGGCCCAGCACGACCACGGGCTTCCTGGTGCGCCCGGCGGCCTGTTCCCGCGCGAACGCGCAGACGGCCGGCATGTCCCCCGAGACCAGATCGTCGTACGTGTGCTTGCCGCCCCGGTGGACGGACGGCCCGCTGTCGCCGTGCGCGCGAAAGTCGAAGGAGACGGCGCGCCACCCCTTGCCGGCGAAGAACGCCGCGAGCCCCGCGCCCGGGGGTCGGTCGAACTCGGTCCGGCGCGCCATCAGGGCGTGCGCGAGCACGACGACGCCGACCGCCGGCCCGTCGGGTTCGTGGACGTCCGCCCGGAGCGACCAGCCGTCGCCCGTCCGGATGTCGAGGGTCTCGACGCGCCGCGGGGGCTCGATGTCTCGGCGGGCGGTCATTCGATGGGCAGGACCCAGACCTCGGACCCCTCGGTGACTCCAAGGTCGATGGCGGCGGCGGCGCCGAGGTGGCACGTCGCGGGTTCGGGGGTCGTCGCTGCGTCCGGGTGGGGCGGATGCGGATCGTGGGGGTGCGGCGCGAACGAGCCGGGCGACCCTCGCCCATGGGTCGGGGCACGCCAGGGCGCGAGCACGCATCGAAAGAACGGGGGGCCAGCCTGTTCGACCGCAACCAGGGCGCGCGTCTTGGTGGCCGCCGTCTCCTCGGGGCTCATCGGGGCCGCCGCGGCTTGGTGCGCGCGCCGCACGAGGAGAACGTCGTCGGTCGGCGCGGTGAAGTGCGGTCCGCCGTCGAAGGGATCCACGCGGTACGCGTAGCGGAACCCGATGCGCCGGAGCATCTTCTCGACGCCGCGCGTCTGGCCGCCGACCTTGCCAATGACGCTCTGGGCGTCGTCGGGCAAGAGCGACGCGTAGACAGGCCCCTCGGGGAAGAGCCCCCGCACGAACTCCTTGTTCTTCTTGGAGAGCCGATCGGCCTCGGCGTACGTCATCTCGGTAAACTTGCGCCCGAGCGCGTTCCAGAGGTGCGACGTGCCGTCGGGCTCGAGCGGGGGCAAGAGCTCTGCCAGGAGTTCGTCCCGAAACCAGTCGCGGTGCATCTTCACGAAGAGAAAACGCACCCACGAGATGAGCAGACCCAGGCGCTCGGGCTTCTTCCGGTACTCGGGGCTCACGATGAGCCCCCCGATCTCGGTTGGCCCGTTGTACGAGTACCCCACCTTGAGGACCACGTGACGAAAGTGCTTGTCGAGCGTGGCCGAGTAGCGCTCTTCGTCGAAGACATCGACGTAGACATAGGGCGCGTCGCGCCGGCCGAGCTGGCCGATGATCATCGAGGTGCCTACGATCCGGTCCGCTTCGCGATCGACCAGGACGAACACGTACTCGCGATGGCGCGGGTCCTTGACGGCCCCGGAGAAGCTCTTCTCGGCGTGCGCGAGGAGGCCCCGGATCTCGGCCCGGTCCGCCGGCAGGTTGACTGTGTTCAGGTATCCGGCGACGGACAGGAGCTGGTCCTCGTCCGCCAAGGTGGCGCCGCGAATCTCGTAAGGGCTCGCCATGGCCGGACTCGTGCGGGTTTTACCACGCGGCTCCGCGCTCGCGCTTGGGTGGCCATGGGCCGTAAGCGTGTTAACCTGCCGGGAGCACGCCTGGGTTCACGCCCCGAGGAGGTCGCGCGAACAATGGCTCAGACAATGGCCCGAAGTCGAAAGTGCGGAGCCTAGCGTCTGATGCGCGCGCGGTACGCCACCATCCCGCTTGCCGCATGGATCGCGGCGGCGATATGCGCGCACTTCTTGTTCGGGACGGGCGGCTTCGTGGCGGCCGAGGTGCACGACGACCGGTCGGCCCTCTGGGAGCTCTCGCTCCGGGCGAGCACGCTCGCGCAGCGCGGTGAGCAGACATTCGAAGTCGCGCTGAACGAACCGGGCGAAGAAGCGCCCACCTCGCCGCCACCCCCTCCGCCGCCGCCCAAGCCCAAGGATCCGCCCAAGCACGAAGACAAGGCCAAGGCGGCCGAGAAGAAGCTCGAGGAAGAGAAGAAAAAGAAGAAGGACGAGGAGAAGGAGAAGCACGTCGTCGCGGTGGAAAAGAAGGACGACAAGACGCCGCCTCCCCCCGAGCCGGTCCAGGACCACCGCATCGCCGTTCGCCAGCACGTCAAGCCCGACCAGCAAGACAACCCCGACGCGAAGTTCATCGCCGACGAGGCGAACCGCGTCGACAAGGAGACGCGCGCCACGCAGACGTCGCACGATCGCGACGACGAGCGGCCTTCGCCCGACAAGAGCTTCAAGGGGGCTGACCAGCAGCCGGGCGACAGCCAGCGCACGCGCATCGCGGAGAACGAAGCGCGCAAGGGCGAAGAGAAGCGCGCGCCGGGCGAGAAGGGCTCGGATCTCGACGTCAACCGCGAGCCGCAGATCCCCAAGCAGGCCCCTCAACCGACGGCAGCGACGTCGCCCAACGTGGCGGCGGGCGGCCAGCGTACCCCCACCGACGATCGGGCCGCTTCACGTGCCCCGATGCAGCCCCAGCCTGCACCCGGGGGCGCGGCCCCTCCGTCGCCCGAGGTCGAGAGCTCGGCCGACGGGAGCTGGACGTTCAACCCGACGCGCCCGTACGCGCCGCCCGGGCTCGCACCCCAGCCGACGCAAGGCGGCTCGTCCGCGCCGCCGCTCCCGGGGGGCCAGATGTGGACGATGCCGGGCCTCGGGCAGAGCGCCGCCGCCGGCGCGATCAACACGAACCTCAACCAGGAGCAGGTGGCAAACCTCGTGGGGCTCGACAGCCTTCGCCGGCTCCGTGAAGCCGACGGCGAGCGGCGCAAGAGCGAGCACCGCGGGTCGTGGACGGCGTCCAACTTCGACCGCTGGCGAAGCGCCATCGAGAACTACACGTCGAGCGTGACGCCCGGCAACCAGACGGCGCTCAACACCGCCAAGGTCCCGTTTGCCTCGTACCTGAACGGGATGCACAACCGCATCCACCCGATCTTCGCCGAGTCGTTCCTCGAGTCGCTCGACAGCCTGCCGCCCAATCACCCGATGAACGACCAGCACCTCATCACGAGGTTGGAGATCGTGCTGACGCGCGAGGGACGGCTCAAGCGGATGGGGATCGTCAAGACGAGCGGCATCACGGCCTTCGACATCGCCGCGCTCGACGCCGTCGATCGAGCCCAGCCCTTCGGCCCGGCGCCAAGCGCGATCATCTCGGCCGACGGCAACGTCTACCTGCACTGGGAGTTCCACAGGGACGAGGTGTTCGCATGCTCCACGATGAACGCGCGCCCGTTCATCCTGAATACGCCCGGCCCGGGGCACGAGCAGCCCACGGTGCCAACGCCGTACCCGCCGGCCGGACCGCCGGTCAAGGAGCGCGGCCTGACGCCGTCGAACACCAACGACTCGCAGGAGGGCTCGCTCGTACCGGTCGCGCCAGAAGTTGCGCACGCACGACCCGGGGTTCCGGGGTAGGCTCGGTGCCTGGGAGCGACGTCCGCCCCCTTCGAGCTCCCCCACGGAATCAGGGACTCCCTCCACGGCGATGAACCCGGCCGACGCGACGCCCGCCGATTCCGCGGGCGAGGAGCCCGCTAACTCCAAGTCCGGCGAGGAGCCCGCACCCGCGGCGGCCGTGCCCCAGATGCCCACGTGGACGCCGACGCAAGGCGTGGGGTGGCTCTTGCGATCGGCGGCGTGGGTGGCGGCCTTGGCGGGGATCGCGGGCGCCATCCTGTCGCCCGGGGTTCGCGGCAACGCGAGCGAGGCCGTTGTCGAGGCGACCGACCGGGCCTCCAGCACCCTCGCGTATTTCCTGGCGCTGCACCTCGTGGCGATGGCCTCGTACGGCGCGTTCTGCCTGCTGCGTGACAACGCACTCCCGGCCTGGCTGCGCACGCCGCTCGTCGCCGGCGGCCCGGTCGTGGTCCTCGCGCTCGCGGTCGGCACGCTGCGCGACCACCTGCCCCCCGGATTTGCGGTCGTCATCTCGGCCGTGGCGACGTGCGCGGCCCTGTCCGGGGCCCTCGTCGCCGCCCGAGCCCCGCACACGCGCGCAGCCGCCGGCGTGCTCCTGCTCCTCGCGTTCGCGTCGATCGCGCGACTGGCCGCCTGGGAGCTCGCGGCGCGCGCGGGCGACGCGGCGAGCGTGCAGATGTTCGCCTTCAGCCGGGGTCTGGCGACCGCGGGCGTCCTGTTCGATGCGGGCGGACAGCTCGTCGCCGTCACCTGGCTGGGCACCCGCAGCCGGGGCGCCGGACAGCTCGGTTCCACGGCGGCGCTCGTCGGCGCCTTCGCAATCACCTGGGGCGTGGCGCGCGGGGTCCACTCGGGCGCGGCCCTGTGGCAGGCCATCGCCCATACGGCCCTCGCCGACGCCCCCGGCATCCCCCAGCCTTACGGGCTCGACGCGCTCGCGACGTTCCTCGTGCCGGCGTCGTTGCTCGTGGCGTTCGCGATCGCCGCGCAGCCCAGGCAAGAGGCCGTGATGGTCTCGGTCATGGCGATGGCGCTCGTCTCGCGGGGGGCGTTCGACGCGCCGCTGCGGGCCCTCTGCGCCATTGCGGCCGCCCAGTGGGTGTCGATCGCGTCGTTCGACGGGCGGGCGATGTGGCGGACGCTGCTCGCCGAGCGCGCGCTCCGGAAGGATGAGTAATCGCCTCCGCGATTGCCAAGCGGCGGGACACACTCTAGAACTGCCGGCGAGGTTCCGGTGGAGCGTACCGAGTTCGTCGTCGACGTCCCGCCGCGTTCGCGCGCTCTGCCGTTCGTTCGCGATCTGGTGGCGCTGACCAAGCCGCGCATCACGACGATGGTGCTCGCCACCGAGGCCGCCGGCGCATACCTCGCGCCCGGCCACGCGCCGCACAACGCCCAGTTCGTCGCGTTGTCGGGCACGGCGCTCATCGTCGGGTCGGCCAACGCCCTCAACATGTGGTGGGAGCGCGACATCGACGGGCTGATGACCCGCACGCGAAACCGTCCCCTCCCCGCCGGCAGGCTCTCGCCGGACGTCGCCCTCGCGTTCGGCCTCGCGCTCGCGATCGCCTCCGTGCCGATGCTCTTCATGGTGAACGTCGCCACGGGGCTGCTCGGGCTCATTGCCCTCCTCAGCTACGTGGCCGTGTACACCCCGCTCAAGCGGCACACGTCCCTGGCGCTGCTCGTGGGCGCCGTCCCGGGGGCCATTCCGCCGCTGCTCGGGTGGGCCGCGGTGACGGGCACCGTGGGGTTCGGGGGCCTGCTGCTCTTCGCGGTCCTCTTTCTCTGGCAGATCCCGCACTTTGCGGCGATAACCATCTTTCGCGCAAAGGACTACGCGCGCGCGGGCCTTCAGGTCGTCAGCGTGCAGCACGGCGAGCGCGCGGCGCGCCAGACGATCGCGCTCTACACCGTCCTTCTCGTGGCGACGTCGCTTCTCTTCGCGCCGTTCGGGCTCGGCGCGCGGCACTACTCCCTCGTGGCGGCGGTGCTCGGGGCGGCGTTCTTGGCGCTCGCCTTCCGGGGGCTTCGGCCAGGGCCGCGGTTTTCGGCCGACCGGTGGGCCAAGCGCGTCTTTGCCTATTCGATCGTCTATCTGCCGGCCTTGCTCGCGGCGCTGCTCATCGGCAAGGGATGACGCAGACGGCCGCAACCGAGCCCGCGTCCGGGCCGAGCGCGGGCCGGGCGAAAATCCTCCTCCTGGGGCTCGCGGCGCTGCTGCTCACGCTCGCGCCGACACTCGTACGGGCGCTGATGGCCCCCGCCGCGCCGCAGGTCTTCGGCCACGTCCCGCCGTTTCGCCTCTTGGACGAGCGCGGCGCGCCCGTCACGGCGGACGCGATGCTCGGCCACGCCACCGTCGTCGACTTCATCTTCACGCGCTGCACGTCGTCGTGCCCGCGGCTCACGCAGCGCATGGGAGAGCTTCAGACGAGGCTTGCGCAGGCCAAGAGCCGCGCGCGCCTGGTGACCATCTCCGTCGACCCCGAGAACGACACGCCGCCCGTACTGGCCGCCTACGCGGCGGCAGCCCACGCCGATCCCGCGCGCTGGTCGTTTCTCACCGGACAGGCGCAAGACGTCCAGAGCATCGTCGTCTCCGGCTTCAAGGTCGCGGCCGCAAAGCAAGCGCGCGGCGCGGCCGACTACGACGTCATCCACGGAGACTGGCTCGTCCTCGTCGACGCCCACGGCGACATCCGCGGTTACTTCACCGCGAGCGAGCCGAAGGACCTCGACGCCATCCTGCAGGCAATGCGCGGCATCTAGAACGCATGCCAGAACCGCGCGGGGCAGCTCCGTGGGCGACATGTACGCGGGAGGTCCTGGCGGCGTGGCGCACGCGACCGACGGCGTCACCTTCACGCCGGAGACCTCGGCCGGGTCGAGCGTCCTCGGCGTCGGCGGCAGCGGCGCGGGCGATGTCTACGCCACGACCTCCGATCGGACCGCCACGATCCTGCACTCCTCGGGCGACGGCAGCTGGACATCGGTCTTCGCGCAGCCGGCGGGCACGGCGTGGGGTGTCTGGAGCAGCGGCCCCGGCGACGCTTACGTCATCGTGTCGCCGACATTCTCGGGTGACCCGGACGCCTTCGTCCTGCACTCGTCGGCAGACGGCGGCTGGACGAGCGAGTCGGTCGCCCAACAGGGATCCGTCCTCGTCTCGGTCTGGGGCAGCGGGCCGGACGACGTGTACGTCGGCGGTTGGCACCCGGGAGCGGAGGGCCGGACGGGAGACCTCTTCCACTCCACGGGCGACGGTCAGTGGTCGCGCGTGGATCTACCGGGCAACCTCTACGACGTGACGTGCGTCTGGGGGCGCAGCGCGACCGACGTCTGGATCGGCGCCTACGACATCGACAACGGGCCGACGCTGCTCCACGGGCAGTGAGGCCCGTTACCGGTTCTTCTTCGCCGCTTCGACCGCGGCCTTGATCGCGGCGACGCCCGCGGCGAGCCTCTCCTCGCTCGCCGCGTAGCTGAACCGGATGTATCCGGGCGCCCCGAAGCCGCTGCCGGGCACCGCCGCCACGTGGGCCTTGTCGAGCAGCCAGTACGCGATGTCTTCGTCGGTGGCGAGGGGCTTGCCGTTCCAGTCGAGGCCGAGAAGCCCCCGGCAATCGGCGAAGGCGTAGAACGCGCCCTCGGGCTTGCGGCACTTGACGCCGGGGATCGACGAAAGGCCCGAGACCATCGCGTTGCGGCGCTTCTCGAACTTGGCGCGGATGGCCGCGAGCTCGTCCGAGGGGCCCTTGAGGGCCGCGACGGCAGCGTGCTGCGCGACCGCCGTCGGGTTCGTCGTGCTCTGGCCCTGGACGAGATCGAGGGCCTTGATGAGCGGCACGGGTGCGAGGGCCCAGCCGATGCGCCAGCCGGTCATCGCGAACGTCTTGGACACGCCATCGACGACGACCATGCGGTCGCGCAGATCGGGCGCGATCTTCGCCGCCGAGACGAACTTGAAGCCCTCGTACACGAGCTCCGCGTAGATCTCGTCGACGATGAGCCAGCAATCGTGCTTGCGCAGCACATCGACGAGCGCCCGAGTCGACGCCTCGTCGTAGGCCGCGCCCGTGGGGTTGGACGGCGAGCAGAGGATGATCGCCTTGGTCTTCGACGTCACCGCGCGCTCGAGCGCCTCGGGCGAGAGCTTCCACCCATCTTCTTCGCGGGTGTCGACGAGCACCGGCGTCGCGCCGACGAGGCGCACTTGCTCGGGGTAGCTCACCCAGTACGGCTTGGGGATGACGACCTCGTCGCCCGGCTCGAACAGCGCGAGCGCCAGGTTGAAGAGGGTGTGCTTGGCCCCGACGCTGACGCAGACGTTCTCGGGCTTGGGCAGCCAGCCGCGCATGCGCTCGGTCGCCTCGCAGATGGCCTGCTTGAGGGCGGGGATGCCCGTGACGGCCGTGTACTTGGAGCAGCCGGCGTCGATCGCGCGCTTGGCCGCGTCGAGGACGTGGGCGGGCGGATCGAAGTCGGGCTCACCCACGCCGAAGGCAAAGACATCGACCCCCTTGGACTTGAGGTCCAAGGCGCGCGCGTTCATCGCCAGCGTGATGCTGGGGGCAACGACCTTCAATCTCGACGCGTGGGTGGTGGGCACGGCGCCCGTCTAGCACGCCCTACGCCTTGGCGCCGCCGTCTTCCTTCACCGCCGCGGTGCCTGCGGGCGGGAGCTGCTTTTCGGCCGGCTTCTTGTCGGCGTCGAGCTCCTCCGCTTCCTTCAGGCCCTGCTTGAAATTCTTGATCCCTTGCCCGAGGCCCTTGCCGATGTCGGCGATGCGCCCCGCCCCGAAAAGCAGGAGCGCGACGAGCGCGATGAGCAGGATCTCCATGGGGCCGATGTTGCCCATTTGCCTTACACCTTGAACCACGTGGTAGCAGCGCGCTCTGTGAGTCGCAAGCGCGAGAACGCGCCGGCGACCGCCAGCGCGACCGCGCCGCCCGCGAGCGGGACCGCGGCAAAGGCCCACGATCCTGGTCCGGAGGCGCCAGCCCCTCGCTCGAGCAGACGCATCGTCGCCAGGGCGGCGATCGGCCCCGCCCCTCCCAGCACGAGCGCGCCGAGCCGCGTCCGCGCGGCGCCGATCAAGACGAGGTAGGCGACGAGAAGGCTCACGAACCACCCGGCCGAGGCGAGGACGGCCGCGCGCACCGCGGGGCGGAGCGTGGACGCGCGCGCCCAAGGGGCCATGCCGTGCACGTCGAGGGCCGCGGCGTGCACGACCAGCGGAGTCTCACCCGGGACGAGGACGCGCGCGTCGTCCAGCTCGATCGCGCGGAAGTCGCCCGCGATGCGCGCGTCGCTCGCCGTGAGCACCGCGCCGCCGAGCCCTCCCGGACCGCGGCCGACGAGCCTCGGTCGCAGCGTGGGCGCGCAGAGCCAGATCATGTCCGTGAAGGGGACCGGGTACGTCGCGGGCGATCGCACGCCGCTGCACGAGCTACGGCCGCGCGACAGGAGCTCCGTCGCAACGCGGCCCGGGGCGCTCGCGTCGTGGCCATAGACGAGCGCGACGGCCGCGAGAGCGGCCGCAAAGAGGGCCCCGTGCGGCGCGAGGCGCAGGGCAGTCCGATGCGGGGATTCTCCGAGCGTCTGCAGGACGCGCGCTTCTCCGACTTCGGTGAACCGGAACGAGGCGAGCGCCCAGCCGACGGGCCATCCGACGAGCAAGGCCGCCTCGAGGGCGACGGCGACGAGGCCCCGCGCAAACGGCTCGGCCACGCCCCACGGAACCGACGGATCGAGGAGCCACGGCAAGACGCGCACGGCCCCCGCGAGGCAGCCCGCGAGCGCGATCACGGTCGTCGCGAGGAGCGCCGCACTCCGGGTGTCGCGCGCGAGCCTCTCCACGGCCACCGCTCAGTCGACCTCGAGGACGACCTTGCCGAACGCCTCGCGCGCCTCGAGGACGCGGTGGGCCTCGCGGGCTTCCCAGAGCGGCAGGACCCGGTCGACGACCGGCTTGAGGCGGCCGGCGCGGACATGGTTCAGGATGCCGAAGAGGGAGGCCTTGGGTCCCATCGTCGACCCCAGGATCGCGATCTGGCGCGCGAAGACGTGGCGCAGATCGATCGCGGGCTCATGCCCCGCGGTCGCGCCGCACGTCACGATGCGGCCGCCGGCCGTGACGGCCAGGACGCTCCGCGACATGACGTCACCGCCGACGTGCTCGATCACCACGTCGGCGCCGCGCTTGCCGGTGATGCGCTTCACCTCGGCGACGAAGTCCTGGGTCTTCGCGTCGATGACGTGATCGGCGCCGAGGGCGAGGGCGCGCTCGGCCTTGGCCGTCCCGCCGGCCGTGGCGATGACGTGCGCACCGTGGAGCTTGGCGATCTGGATCGCGGCGGTGGAGACTCCGCTGCCGGCGGCGTGCACGAGGACGGTCTCCTCGGGGCGCACCTTCGCCTTGTCGACGAGCATCTGCCAGGCCGTGAGGAACACGAGGGGGACGGCGGCGACTTCGGCGAACGGGATGCCCTCGGGGTAGGGAAAGAGGTCGTCGTCGGCGACGACGACGTGGCGCGCGTAGCCGCCGCTAACGTGTTCGCCCCGGATGCCGTAGCGGCGGCACAGGTTGTCCTGGCCGGAGAGGCACTTCTCGCAGACGCCGCAGGAGACGCCGGGGCCAAGGACGACGCGCTGTCCGACGGTGGCCCCCCGCGCGCCCGGGCCGACGGCGTCCACCTCGCCCACGACGTCCGCGCCGAGGCGGTGCGGGTAGGCGAGCTTCAGGTGCCGCATGCCCCTTCGCACCCAGAGGTCCAGGTGATTGAGCGCGACGGCGCGGACGCGGACGCGGACTTCGCGCGGGCCGGGATCAGGGAGGTCGATGGTCTCGCGGACGAGGACTTCGGGTCCGCCATGCGCGCGCAGGACGACCGCCTCGGTCTTCACGTCACGCCATCAGCTCGCGGCCGCGCGCGGCGCCGTCGACGGCGAGCACGGCGTGCGACAGGCACAGGGTCAAAAGGACGACGGCCCGGTAGACGGAGTGGACGTCGTCGACATCGACCTCGCGGGGGTCGTCGTCGGGGGCGCCGCGGGTTCCGGGATCGAGGGCGGCGTCGACGTGTTCGTGGACGAAGGCCAAGACATTCGGTTGCTCGATCGACACGACGTCGTCGAGGTCGAAGGGCTCGTCGCCGTGGGCGGCGCGGAGTTCTTCTTCGAGCTTGATGGCCTCTTCGGTGGCGGCGATGGCGTCGCTCGTCACTTCGCGCAGGCGCGGGGCGCCGAAGGTGCGCTCGAAGGCGAGCCATACCGAGATCGAGAGGAAGTAGCCGAGCGCGAGGGCGGTCTCGTCGAGGGGCTTGGCGAGGACGTCGGAGAGGGCGTCGGCGAGGCGAGGCTGGGTGGCCTCGAAGCGGGCGAAGGCGCCATCGAGTTCTCCGCGGGCCCGTGGGGAGTCGTCCGCAAGCTCGCTCTCGATCGTCTCCAGCGTGCGCGCGTCGACGACGGCGTACACGGGTACCGGACGGATCGCGGCCCCTCGAACCCACATGGGGATCACGATAGCGGGGATGCTGGGCGGCTGTCTCGGGTTCATAGCGGATTTGGCGCGGCGAGACGGTTGGTACGCAAGAGGTCGTGCGAGGGAGCTCGCGAGAGAGAGGTCGCGCGAGCGAGGCCTCGGTGAGCCTGGGAGCCGCTCTTCGGATGGAGGGTTGTCTCGGTCGGGTGGGGCCCCCCCCGGTCTTGCCGACGCCTCACGGCGGCGGCTTCGGTCACGGGTCCCCCCCGCCCGACCGAGACAACCCTCCACCCGAAGAGCTAGCGGCGAGCTGCTGCCTCGAGTCTGTGAGAATTTTCTTTTTGTGAATCCCAAACGACCCCTCTCAGGGTCACCGCACGAGCTGGGGCGGGGACTTTGATGGGGTTAGGGGGCGAGGCGGAGGAGGGAGCGGGTGGTCCAGGCGATGGCGGCGGCGAGTAAGAGGCCCATCAAGAGGACGGCTTTGCCGAGGGTGCTGGAGGCGATTGGTTCGGTGCCGAAGCCGCCGTGGTACTGGGCGTAGGTGGCGCTGATCGCCAGGCGGCGGGCGGCGGCGGTGAGACCGATGACGGCGAGGGATCCGGGGCCGGCGACGAGGGTGACGACGAAGCCGAAGCGGCGGCGGCGCACGGGGCCCGCGGCGGCGAGGAAGCCGAGGACGACGGAGGCGCCGGCGAGGAGGGCGAGAACGAGGTCGACGGCGCTCGGGATGCGGCGCCACGGGACGACGTAAAGGTACGACCAGTCGCCGTGGAACGCGACGAAGTACCCGACGAGCGGCAGCCATACGAGGCCGGCGAAGGCGGCCACGATGGCAAAGGGCCGGGAGAGCGCGATGGGGCCTTCGTCGCTCGCGAGCTCGGGCGCTGCAAGCCAGGCGAACGCTGCCCCCAGGGCGAGCCCCACGAAAGGCGCGAAGGGAATGGGCATGACGACGGGCCCAGCCTACTGGCGGACGGAGCCCGGGTGCTATCCTGCTCGCGTCTCATGGACCCGGCGCGTCTCCGCGAGCTCCTCGAGAGTGTGCAGCGCGGGGCGACAGGGGTCGAGGAAGCCGTCACGCGGCTCAAGGACTTGCCGTACGCCGACCTCGGATACGCGTCCGTCGACACGCATCGGGCGCTGCGGCAAGGCGCCGCCGAGGTGATCTTCGGGCAGGGCAAGACGGCCGCGCAGATCGTGGGCATCGCGCGCGAGCTCGCGCGTGCAGGGCAGAACGTGCTGATCACGCGACTGGACGCGGAGAAGGCGCGCGAGGTTCGCGTCGCCATCCCCGCGTTGAAGTACTCCGAGACGGGCCGTACGGCGACGGTCGAGATCGCCCCCATCCCGCCGCTGGGGACGCGGCCCGTGGCCCTCGTCAGCGCGGGGACGAGCGATCTGCCGGTGGTCGAAGAGTGCGCGGAGACGCTGCGGATGCTGGGTGTCGCCGTCGAGCGCCTGAGCGACGTGGGGGTCGCGGGGGTGCATCGGCTGCTGCACCGGCGCGAGGTCTTCGAGCGAACGAGCGTGGCGATCGTCGTGGCCGGGATGGAAGGGGCGCTGCCGAGCGTCGTCGGGGGGCTGGTGGCGGGGCCGGTCATCGCGGTGCCGACGTCGGTCGGCTACGGCGTCAGCCTCGGCGGGCTGACGGCGCTCGCGGGGATGCTGTCGAGCTGCGCGGCCGGGGTCGTGGTCTGCAACATCGACAATGGCTTCGGAGCGGCTTGGGCGGCCGCGAGAATTCTGCGGATGCACGGCTGAGTCATGGGCCACGAGCACGAGCACGAGCGTGCGCTCGAGCGCGAGCGTGCGCTCGAGCACGAGCACGAGCACGAGCACGCGCATGCGCTCGAGCACGCGCCCGAGCACGCGCATGCGCTCGAGCACGCGCCCGCGCACCTTCATCGCGGGGCGGGGGTTGGCAAGGTCCTGTTCTTCGATGCGCCGAGTGGGCTCGCGGGGGACATGATCATTGCGGCCCTGGTGGATCTCGGGGTGCCCGCGGGGGTGGTGACCGATGCGCTAGCGGGCCTGGGGGTCACCGGGTTTCACGTGCACTTCGGGGAGCGGGTGCGGAGCGGGATCGTGGGGACGTCCTTCGACGTGCACGTCGAGGCGGCGCAGCCGATGCGGGCGTACGCAGGCATCCGGGCGCTGATCGAGGCGAGCTCGCTCGCCGATGGCGTCAAGGCGCTCGCGGCGAAGACGTTTCTCCGGCTCGCGGAGGCCGAGGCGCGGGTGCATCGAACGTCCATCGATGCCGTGCACTTCCACGAAGTCGGGGCGGTCGATGCGATCGTCGACGTGGTGGGCAGCGCGGCGGCGCTCGATTACCTGGGCGCCGAGGTGCTCGTGTCGCCGCTGCCGATGGGACGCGGATTCGTGAAGGCCGCGCATGGCAGGCTGCCCCTACCGGCGCCCGCGACGGTCGAGTGCCTCGCGGGCCTGGCCACCTACGACGGTGGCCTCGACTTCGAGTTCGTGACGCCGACAGGGGCGGCGATCGTCGGGGCGCACGCGCGTCGGTCCGAGCGTTGGCCTTCGATGGTCGCCGAGAAGGTCGGGTGGGGAGCGGGGCACGCCGACCTCGCCGATCGCCCGAACCTGCTGCGAGCCGTGCTTGGGTCGGCCTCGCCCGCGTCGCCCAGGGCGGCCACCCACGTCGTGCTCGAGGCGAACGTCGACGACGCGAGCGGCGAGCTCGCCGCGGCGTGGATCCAGTCTCTCCTTGGCGCCGGCGCCGTCGACGCCTGGGCGACGCCGATCACGATGAAAAAAGGCCGTCCGGCCCTGACGATCGCCGCGATCGCCCCCGTGGGCAGCGCCGACGCCGTCGCGGTCGCGATGCTCAGGGAGACAACGAGTCTGGGCCTTCGGCGCCACGACGTCGTGCGCCTGGAGCGTCCTCGGGCGACGCGCGACGTGGAAACTCCCTACGGGCGCATCCCGGTGAAGATCGCGGGTGGCCCGTACGGCCCGCCGCAGGTAAAGCCCGAGTTTGACGCATGTGCCGCCGCCGCGCGCGCGCACGGCGTGCCGGTGCGAGAGGTCCTGCGCGCGGCCATGGTCTCGGCCGCGGCCCAGATCGAGGCCTTGCAAGAGCGCTGAGCTCGGAGCCGGCGCGGGCGATGGTTTTGCCCCCCGGCCGCGAGGACTGCGTTCGCCCTTTCCTGCGCGATTTCGCTATGCTCCCCGGTGCGTTCAGTCCTCACCGTGGGCGCGGGCGCAGAAGGCGACGAGGGCAAGACCATGAGCGCATGCTCGCAATGCGGCACCGTGGCCAAAGCGACCGACAGGTTCTGCAACGTCTGCGGTACGCCTCTGCCCCGGCCGCCGGCCGCTGGCGTACCCGCGCCCCAACGCGTACCGACACCGCCCCCCCCTGCGTCCGGGGCGTACGGCGGGCCGCCCGCGCACGCCCTCGCCGCGACCGCGATGGCCAGCCACCGCTGTCAGATGGGCCACGAGATCCTCCCGGGCACGAGCTACTGCGCGCAAGGTCACCCCATCGCCCTCGATCAGATTCAGTTCGCGAACGACGCGTACGGCGCGGGGCAGCCGCCCCCGGTGTATGGCGGTGGACCTCCAGGCTACGGAACTCCGGCGCCCCAGCCCGGATACGGCCCGCCTCAGCCGCAGTACGCGCAGCCGGCGCCCCAACAGCCCGTCTACGCCCCTCCGCCCCAACCTGCCTACGCGCCGGCGCCTCCTTACGCGCCGCCGCCCCCGCAGCATCAACAGCCCCAGTACGCACCCCAGGGCGGCTATGTCCCGTCCCCTCAGGGCGGCTACGCCCCCGCGAACGCGTACGCTCCCCAGCAGCACGCGTACGCCCCGCCAGAGCCGCAGCGGGACGCGGCCCCCTCCAAGATTCTGCGCGGCTTCCTCGTGGCGTACGGCATGAACCCGAGCGGCGACTTCTGGCCGCTGACGGGAGGCCGGCACGTCGTCGGCCGGCTTGGCCCCGGCGACGGCATCGACATCACGTTGCAGGACCCGACGATCTCGTCGCGGCACGGCGCTCTCGTCGTCGACGCCGTGAGCGGCACGATCACGATGGAGGACACCGGGTCGACGAACGGGACGTTCGTGAACGACGAGCATATCGGGTTCAACGGGCGCCGCGACCTTCGCGACGGGGATCGCTTGCGTCTTGGCGGCTTCACGACGGTGGTCAAGGTCATCGGGCGAATGTGAGCCGAAGGGACTTCATGCGACACGGCAAGGCGAGGCGGAGGTCTATCCACGTTCTCTGGACGGTCGTGCTGTCGCTCGCGGCAGCGTGCTTGGCGGCTTGGGGAAGCGAGGCCAGCGCCGCGCCGGAAGCCCACATCCTGCGGATCGATCCGCGGACGGGGCTGAAGAACGGCCAGCCGCTTCTCACGACGGTCATCGAAGTCGTGCAGTTCAAGCGCCTCGGCGAGGCGCTGCAGCCCTGCGCGAACGTGACCGGACCGTCGGCGCTCTCGTGCTGGAGCGAGCAGCTCGAAAAGCCCGGGGCCCTCTGGGTCCCCTTCCCTTTCCCCGAACAAAACGCCCGCATGCTCGTCAAGGTGGCCGGAGAAGACCAGCTCACCAAGTTCTCCGACAAGGTGCAGTGGGGCAAGGCCCAGAACCAGGCGAACGTTGGGACGGCGTGGCTCGTCGCGGTGGACGCATCGAGCGCGATGGGAGCAAGGTTCGCGGACGCGCGCGCGATCGCCCACCAGATCATCGAGGAGATGGAGCCAAACGATCTGCTCGACCTGATGTTCTTCGACGACGTTCAGGTCGTCGGCGACACCAAGTGGAAGACGTTCAAGCAGCGCGTGGACCTCGGCAATGCGCTCAATGCGTTCAAGTCGACGGCGCCGTCGCACGGCCGGGATCGCGCGCTCTTCTCGCAGATCAAGCACATGACGCAGGACGCGTTCGGCTCCCTGGGCAACTCGGACCAGCCGGACGCCGTGCCCCTGCACCAGGCGATGGTCGTTCTCTCGAACGGCGCGGGGCGCGGCGACCCGGAGAGCGCGAGCCCGAGCGCCGACGTGTTCCACCAGTACCTCGATCAGGGCCGCTTCCCGGCGGAGAACACGTCGCTGCCCAAGACGCCGCTGCCGGTCATCTCGATTTGGCTGCCAAACGCGGCCGGGATGATCGAGAACGTCTACCGCAACAACGAAGCGCAGTTCATGCAGTCGCTCGCCAATCCGGAGATCGGCGGCTACTTCGACATCGTCCAGGAGGGCCAGGGGGCCTCGAAGGCCAAGACCATCATCGGCCTGGTCCGCGCGCGGTTCAACGCGATGTGGCTCGTGCACTGGACGATGAGCTGCATCAACTCGAGCGTCGACCAGACGTTCAACCTGGTGTTCGAAAATACGCACCCGGCGATCGCGCCCGACGGCACGTTCAAAGAAGTGCCCATCGGGGTCGACCCGACGGAGTGGCCGCTGGCCGTCGATATCCCAAAGACGCTCAAGGCCGCGCAGGAGAACCCGCTCTACCCCGGCGGGCAGTTCACGGTCTACGGCGACTTCTGCTGGAGCGGCGACAAGACGCGCGCCGAGGCGTACTTCATCCCCTCGGGGACGAAGCCCAATCCGCAGCAGGCGAACAGCCGCGACCCGGAGGTCGCGAAGAAGGCGATGCAGCAGCTCCAGGCCGAGCACATGCTCGGTACGGCGGTCGCTACCGGCGACGGGTACGTGACGTTCACGGTGCCCGACGACGAGAAGGTGCTCGAGGGCACGGGGGACAACGCCGTCGCACGCCTGGTCGTCTACGACAACCGGGCCCACAGGGCCTCGGCGGTCGACGAGAAGACAGTGCTGTCGCTGAAGGCGACCAAGAAGCCGCTGTCGCTACCGCTCATCGGTGGCATCGCGGGCCTGCTCATCGTGATCGTGCTGCTGCTGATGGTGCTCCTGCGGGGCGGCGGCCGGAGGCGAGGAGGGCCAACGCCCCCGACGGCCGGATATGGGCCGTCTCCGGGTGGTGGTTACGGGACTCCGCCTCCGCCGGGAGGGTACCGCGCTCGAGGGCCGACGGACGCGGGTGTCGCGCCGCCCGCCGAGCTCTTCTCGACGCCCGCGCAGCCGCCGCCCGGCGCACCGGCCCAGGGGCCGCAACAAAGCCTGAACACGGGCTCGGTGAGCCAAGCCGCGCCGCAGCCGATCGTCCAGGTGTCGTGCCCGGCCTGCGGCATGGCGACGATGGCGACGCCGGGACAAACGTCGGTGTGCTTCTCGTGCGGGCAGCCCATCCCGGGCGAAGTGACGAAGGGAGGTGGGGACGCGAACGTCCCCCGGTTTCGTGCCGGGCACGGCGAGCGGATCGACCAGCGGCTCGGCGGCTCCCAGCGCGGCGACGTTGCGGGGGACCTCGGGGCAGTTCTCGATCCGCGCGGGATCCGAGGTGCGCGTGGGACGCGACCCGGGCCAGTGCTCGATCTTCCTGAGCGAACCGCGCGTCAGCGGCGTGCACGCGACCTTGAAGCTCGACGGCGGTCGGCTCCTCGTGCGAGACGAGACGTCCAACAACGGGACCTGGATCTCGGGTGCGCGAATCGAGCCCGGGGCGTGGACGCCCGTCCCGACGGGGACGCCTCTACGTTTCGGGCCGGTCGAGTTCAGCGTCCAGCTCGAAGCGTGACCCGGTAATATGCCTTCGATGGCGCGCGAGAGCCCGATCGCTCTGGCCTGGATCGCTCTGGCGACGGGCTTGGCGGGCCTGATGGGGTGTCGCGGGTCGGAGCACGCGCGGGTGTCGTCCTTCGTGGCCCCGCCGATGCCGGCGGGCTTTCTGCACCAGAGCGGCAACGGCTGGCGAGTCGCGGTGCCGTCGACGTGGAAGGAGGCTCCGCAGAAGGACGCGACCGTGTGGGTCGTGGCCGACCCGCAGGCCGTCGACGACTTCCAGGCCAGCGCGAACGTGCTGACGGAGCGCTTCACCGGCGACTCGTACGAGTACGCCAGGGCGAGCGAAGCCGCGCTCCGCCGCGAGACGCGAGCGACGGTCGAAGAGGCGCGCGAAGACGTGATCGACGGCGACCCGACCCTCGTCATCGAGGCGCGCTGGGCACCGGCGGCTCCGTCCGGCGTCGCTTACCGGACGACGCAAGCCGCGCTCGCCTCCCGCGGCAAGGGCTACGTGGTGACCTGCGCGGTCGCATCGTCGGCGGCCGAACGCTACCGGTCGACGTGCGACTCGATCGTCCACTCGTTCGCCGTCGAGCGCTGAGGCCCCATCCACGTCTCCGCGACCGTTCGCCGACGCCGTCGGCCGCGCTGCGATACACTCGCGGCCGTGAAATCGGATGGATCCCTCGGGAACGCGAACGCTCTTGAATGCTGGCGGCGCCTGACGTGGGGCGCGGCGCTGGGACTCGGCGTCGCCGTCGGCTCGGGGTGCACCGGACTGCACCTCACGACGATCAAGGCGGCGCAGCAGCGGCCGAGCAACGTGGCCGTCTACTTTCGGGTGACCGACGGCAAGGGCAACCCGATCCCCGATCTCAACGCCGACGCGTTCCGGATCTTCGAGGACGACCAGCTCGTGTCGAAGTTCGAGAGCAAGCAGACGATCGCGAACCCCGAGGTGGCCGCGATTCACTACACGCTGCTGCTCGTCGACATGAGCGGCAGCGTGAGCGGGAGCGGCACGGTCGACTCCCTCGTCCAGGCGGTCGACGCCTTCGCGGAACGGGTCGAAAAGCAAAAGGTCGCGCTCTACGCCTTCGACGGTGGGCCAGATCTCTATCCGATCGTGCCTTTCGGGGATCCGGGCGCCGCCAAGGCCGGCGCGGCGCAGCTCTCGTCGTTCAAACCCAAGGATCCGAGCACGAACCTCAACGGGGGCGTCGTGAAGGCGCTGGACGAGCTCGACAACGCGCTCGGCAAGGCGACGCAGCCGCTCAAGTTCGGCACCCTCGTCGTGTTCACCGACGGCACCGACCGGGCAAACCGCGTGAGCGCCGCCGACATGGAGCAGCATATCCGCGAGAAGCCCTTCGACGTCTTCGCCATCGGGCTCGGCGCCGAGATCCGCGAGGACCAGCTCGCCCGGATCGGCAAGAGCGGGACGGCGATGGCGGCGGACAAGAGCGCGATCGTGAAGGCGTTCGGCGACGTCGGCGCGCGCGTCGATGCGCGGACGAAGAGCTACTACCTCCTCTCGTACTGTTCGCCGTCGCGGGCCGGCAAGCACGACGTCCGGATCCAGGCCTTCATCAAGGTTGGACAAGACGGCAGCGAGCGGGTCGGGAACTTGCGGAGCGACTTCGACGCCACGGGCTTCGCTCCCGGGTGCGACCCGAACACGCCGCCGAGCTTCGACGTGACCCGCGGCGATCTGCTCGCGCCACCGCCGGACAAGCACGAGAAGAGCGACGAAAAGCGCGAGGAGAAGCGGGCGTCCCGGCCCGCGCGGCCTACGGCACCTGCTGCGCAGGCCGCGCCAGCATCGCCCCCTCCTCCGTCGCTGCCGCCGCCTCCGCCGCCGGCACCGGCGACGAAGCCCTCGCAAGACTTCAACCCGTAGGCGCGGGGCCGACGACGACGCGCGCCACCGCGTCGGCGGTGACCTTCGAGAGGAGGATCCCGTTTCGGTAGTGCCCCGTAGCCAGAAACAGGCCGGCCATCGGCGAAGGCCCGATGAGCGGACGGTCTCCCGCCGCGTGCGGGCGGAAGTTGCTCCACGCCCCCGCGAACTGGGCCGCCGCGAGCGAGGGCACACACGCGATCGCGCCCGACAGGATGGTGTGAAGACCCTGGGCCGTCACTTCCTTTCGAAAGCCGGCGTGCTCCATCGTCGAGCCGCAGAGCACGCGGCCGTCGCCTCGTGGCACCACGTAACAGTCCCCGCCGAACACGATGGTGCGTGCGCGAGGAGGCCGCTCGTCGAGCAGGACGATCTGCCCACGCACGGGGCGCACGGCAGGCATGTCGGCGGGCAATCCTGCCACCAACGAAGACCAGCTGCCCGCGGCGAGCACGACGGCGTCGGCGCGAAACGGCGCCCCGTCGAGCATCACGCCCACGCAGCGATCGCTCTCGACGACGAGCCTCTCGACGGTGGCGCCCGCGCGCACGGTGACGAAGGAAGAGCGCGCTGCCGCAGCCATCAACGCGCGAAGGAGCGCCGGCGGGTCGACCTGGGCGTCCTCCGGGAAGTGCGCCGCGGCGACGACATCCGGCGACAGCTCGGGTTCGATCTGCCGCGCGGCAGCACCGTCGAGCAGCGACGCGCGCAAGCTACGGGCCGTCTGCCATGCGACCTCCTCGGCGAGAGCGGCGCGCTCGTCGCCGGTGCGCGCCACGCGAAGGACGCCCGACACACGGTGCCCGACGTCGATGCCCGTGTGCTCGCGAAGCTCGCGCGCCCATGGACCCCAGGCCGCGCGCGCCGCCACGAACGTCGCGACGTCGTCGGCGTGTCGATGGAGCTCGGCTTGCGCGCCGAGGATCCCGGCCGCGGCGCTCGAGGCCTCGGCGCCTGGCACCGAACGCTCG
>Ga0302325_10008469_pt1 | contig 22579 bp, 16 predicted proteins | sample Palsa_T0_2_FD_201948 | JGI IMG/M metagenome (GOLD analysis project Ga0302325, IMG submission 201948) | Peat permafrost microbial communities from Stordalen Mire near Abisko, Sweden - Palsa_T0_2 | ecosystem: Environmental > Terrestrial > Soil > Palsa > Peat permafrost | place: Sweden: Abisko...
TGGTGGCGGGCCGCGCGAACGCGCAATGTACAGGGAGCAACCCGTACACCTGCACGGAAACGCAGAGCGTGTCGATACCCGCTGGCCCCAACGGCACGGGTTTCGGCACGTGGGTGCCGGCTACCGTGTATCCGTCCACGCTTACTGTTAGCGGGCTCAGCGGCACAATCACCACCGTCAGTGTCCAACTGCATGGTCTGACCTCGGATGGCCAGGGGAATGGGTTAGGCACGAATGACCTGGGGGTTTTGCTGAAGGGTCCCAATGGCTTGTACCTGGAACTGATGGGGCAAGCCGGCAACGGCAACAACGGTGAACTCTGGACGGGGAGCGGGGTCCTGCTGAATATCCAGGAAGGCGGGACCCAAATGCCGATCGCTGCGTGCCCCGGCGGTAGTCAGACCGCTACATGGCCCAACCTTGACGTGTCGAATGGTTCCAGCGAAGGTGGCCCGTTCGAACCAACCTCATGCCCGTTTGGCAACACCTACGACACCTACCCCTCCCCTGGACCGGGAACGCTTACTTTAGGAGAAGTGGCCGAGCCGACCGGCTCGGCTACGTTAACCGGCGTGTACGGCGGTCTGAACCCGAACGGCACCTGGAGTTTGTACCTTGTCAACGACGAGGGCGAGTTTGCCAGTGAGGACGATCAATCCATCAGCGGATGGAGCCTCGTCTTCACGCTGAACCAGACCCAGAGCTCGACCACAACCGCGATCAGCTCCAGCACGAATCCATCCTTCACCTCGGGAACCGGCAACTCCACGACATTGACGGCAACGGTGACGGGCAGCCCCTCACCCAGTGGCGGGACGGTTGCCTTCAAGGACGGCGGGAACACGATCACGTGCGGCGGCGGGAACCAGACACTTTCCGGTGGCCAGGCCACTTGCATCACGACGTTCACCACTCAGGGCAGTCATGCGCTCACCGCGGTATACAGCGGGAGCGGCACCTTTGCCGGCAGCACCGGCTCGCTCAACCAATTTGTGGAGACTCCAACCACGGGGTCCTTCTGCAATGCCGGTGGCATTACGATGCCTGGACAAGACAACACTTCTCCGTATCCCTCGGTCATCAACGTCACCGGTATCAGCAATGCAGTTGCTACTGTTTCCTTAACACTGAATGGTTTCTCCTGGAATCCCTCCGCAGATGCCGTGCACCTGCTGTTGATGTCGCCCGGCAATCAGGCCCTGGAGTTCTTCTCCTCCAGCACTGACGCTACCAGTGGGACCTACATATTTAATGATGACGGTACGCAGGCGCCGCAGGAGACCGCGATCTCCCCCGGCACCTATCAGCCGACGGTATACACAATCGGGGACGTATTTACGCCGCAGCCGCCACTGCCCGCACCGTAGGTTCCGGGCAGCTTCGTGGTAGCGGCGCCGGCAGGAGGGCCGAGCGCGGGCACGTTCGAGTCCACGTTCAATGGAGCCACAGCGGACGGCGCATGGTCGCTTTTTGTTTACGACGACGACGGCACCAACGCCAGTGGTTCAGTCACCGGCGGCTGGTGCCTTGACATCACTCAGGCATCGGGTGCGGCTACAACGACCACGGTTACCACAGCCCCTAACCCGTCTCTCACCGGCGTCGGTGTCTCTGTGACCGCGACCGTGAAGAGCGGAGGCAACGCGGTCAATGCGGCGGGCACCGTAACCTTTACGGAGAATGGCCAGAACGTAGCCGGTGGCCCGACCAGCCCGGTGAGTGTGAACAGCAGTGGACAGGCCAGCTTCAGCACCACGGCTCTGCCCGAGGGCGATCACAACATTCTCGCGACTTATAACGGCGTAGCCGACACCTACGCGCTGAGCTTCGGAAGCAAGATCCAGCGCGTGGACAGTGTCAGCACCAGCAGCACCAGCAGCGGCGTCATCTCGTATTGCAATCCGGGCGCGACTACGATTCCGAGCACGAGCAATCCTACGGATTTAGGTCCGGCAAACCCGAACCCATCGAACATTTTCGTTACCGACGCACCCGGCACGATCAATCACATCTCCGTTTCGCTGAACGGGATTCAGTTGTCGTCGCCTTATTACCTTACTTCGCTCCTTGTTGGCCCCCTGAACACCACCGCGAACAGTCTGGATTTCTTCTCCGATGTCGGCGGTGCCACCCCCATGAGTTCGCCGGTAAATGTGACGCTCGACGATGACGCTTCTTCCGGTTTGACTGTCGGGAACACAGGATCGGCCCTGACGACGGGCTCATTCAAGCCCACCAGCGGCAAAGGCAACGACACCTTTGCCGGCTCGGATACGTTTTTCACACCGCCCTCGGGACCGTATCAATACGCCGCCCCCATTGGCGACTTTACGCTCGGCCAGCTCTACGACAATCAAAACCCCAATGGTACCTGGAGTCTGTATCTCTACCAGGACAATCAAGCCACCGGCAGCACCATCGGATCCTGGTGCGTAAACCTCACGGAGAACCTGCCGACGTGGTCGATCGCGAAGAGCCACGTGGGGGACTTCGCGCAGAGCGGGACGGGAAGCTACACCATCACGGTGACCAACAACGGGCCTGACTCAACGGGGGGAACCACGACGGTGACGGATAACCCACCGACAGGGATGAGCCTGACGGGGCTTTCGGGAACGAACTGGAGCTGCTCGAGCAACAGCTGCACGCGGAGCGACGCGCTGGGACAGGGGGTGAGCTATGACACGATCACGGCGACGGTTTCGATCGCGTCGAACGCGGGGAGCTCGCTGACGAATTCGGCGACGGTGTCGGGCGGAGGGGCGTCGAACAGCCCGACGGCCACGGATCCGACGACGATTCTGGCCGCGACAACGACGGCGGCTGCGAATCAAAGCGCGGGGTACAGCACGGGCGACCAGACGGTGGGGCTGACAGCGACGGTGTCGTCAGGGGGCGCGGTGAACAGCGGCACGGTCACGTTCGCGGTGTTCAATGGGGGCACGCAGATTGGGAGTTCGGTGACCAGCGGGACGGTGACAAGCGGCAGTGCCAGCGCAAACTATACGCTGCCAGGCGGCACCGGAGCGGGGACGTACACGATCGAAGCGACCTACAATCCTGGCCCGGCCTATGTGGGGAGCAGCGACTCGTCGCACACGCTGACGGTGAACGCGGTCAGGCCGACGATTAGCTGGACGCCGGTACCGACGATTATTTTCGGCGACGCGGGGACGAGCGTGCTGAACGCCGGGGCGAGCTGCGGCGCTTGCGGGAGCTTCACTTATTCTGCGACGCCAACGGGCGGTGGTTCAGCGATTGACATCAGCGCGGGAACAGCCACGCTTGCGGCCGGCAGTTACAACGTGACGGCGAACTTCACACCCGGAAGCGCGAACTACGCTGCGAACAGCGCGCAGGCGACGCTGGTGGTGAGCGGAGAGAGTGTGTGGATTTTGAACTCGGGAGCCGGCGGCACGAGTGAGCTGGCGGGGAATGGTGCGGGCATCGCGTCGAGCGCCGATGGCGGAGCGAACGCGGCAGTAGCAATTGACCATGCTGGCAATGTGTGGAGTGTGGGTGCGGGACCGGTGCTCGAGGAGACCAGCCAGGTGGAGACAGTGCAGAACACGATCAACTCGGGCGGCGGGCTGGATGCACCGGCGGGCATCGCAATTGATGGAAACGGCCAGGTGTGGGTGACGAACGGGAACAATACCGTGAGCCTGTTCTCGAACGCGGGCGCGCCGATTTCGGCATCGGGCGGAATCATGGATTCGTCGGTGTTGGCGACGCCGACGGGGATTGCGGTGGATCTGGGCGGAAGCGTGTGGATCGCGAACGCGGGCAGCAACAGCGTGACGCGCATTCTGGGCGCAGCTGCCCCCACAGCTCCCCTTTCGACAGCAGCAGCGAACAACACCACAGGAGCAAAGCCGTAAGGCGACGGGCGGACCGGACAAACGATCAGAGACCTGGCACGGAGGCTCACAGGCTTGTTTGGCAACGATAAGCGCGCATCTCGTCACTTTATTGCCGGTTTGTTGGCAACTCGGAAGTTACAACGTGGGATGCGATAGATCCTTCGCCGCACCTTGAAAGCGGGCGGAATTGCATTTACGGAAGAGGAAAGGGAGCAGCTTTTGGCTGCTCCCTTTTGACTTTGCTGCTTCTGTTGCCAGCGAGGGCGTCCGCCTGGTTGGCTGTTTCTACCGCACTACGTTTTGGAAGAGGGGGGACTGGAGGAGGCTGGAGAACTGGCTGTCCGAGGCTACGAATTTTACGCTGAGTGTGCCGGCGGATGAGTCGATGGTGGTCGAGTCGATGGCTTGTTTCTCGATGGCGGTTCCGCTGACTTTTTCATACATCGCGGCTGCGTTCAGGAGGGATGACATGGTGGCCGCGGTGAGGGTGTCAGAGGTGGCGACGAATAAGTTGAACTTGACTCCGTTGTTGAAGTTCATGGTGTAGCTGGAGTCGAGAAGCCGCTTGCGGACCTGCTCGTAGTCGGTGAGCTGCGAGGCCTGGCCGAGGAGGGAGTGCATCATGTACTGCGTGCCCTTCTGGTCGAGGATGCTCCAGATGGGTTCGGTGTCGACCTGCTGCATGGCGGCGAGCATGTCCTGATTGGTGAGGAAACTGGGAGCGAGGCCGTCGCGGCAATCGAGGGCGGGCTTGATGGCGTCGCTGGAGCCGAAGAGCATGGTGGTGGGATTGAGGAAGGTGACCAGCATGCCGCTGGCGCCCATGGGATAGAGCTTATTGTTGCGGATGAGGGTGGGCTTGATCTTTTTCTTCGTGAAGTTCGCCATGATGTCGGCGAGTTGGAACTGGCCCTGGGCGAGGCCGACAATCTTGACGTTGTCCCCGCCGCCGACGCGATAGGCGGCGAAGGCGAGCTGCTCGACGTCCTGATTCTCATTCATGCCGGAGGCCTTGAGGGCGGTTTCGAGCTGCTTGAGCTCAGGCGGAAGGACACGCGCCTTGAGATCCATGGCCGCAGAGGAGTTCTCCATGATGCGGTAGTCGACAACGATGAGCTGCTGGACGTCGTGGGGAATCGCGGAACGGGAATCGGTGTCGATTTGCGCGGCCCGCGCGGGGAGGGCGACGGAGACGCACGTCGCTGTTGCCAAAGTTAAACCGTAGAACGACTGCTTGCTGAATATCACTGTTGAACCTGCTCCCTCCGCCGGATGAACCGGCTGAGTCTAACGATTTTTGACGACCTGTTGAGGTCTTTGACCCGGACGAGCGGCGAAAGGACTCGCTGGCGCCGACTCGTTCCTTAATTTTACGCCGGGTGCGCCGAGTAACGGGCTACAACTATCGGCTAACGGGTTACGGGCCACGGGAGAGGATGTTCGAGACGCCGCTCGAGGACCTTTTGTTCCGGATCAAACTCACTGAGCAGACGCAGCCACTCGCTGTTTCGCTCAAGGGCGGCCTCGGGGATGAGACCGATGAGTTCGGCGCGGACGGGGGCGGCACCGTGCCGACGAGCTTTTTCCTTAACGGCTGCATAGACTTCGCCGACCGGGGTGCGGGTGAAGTCGGTGATGTTCATGGAAACCTGGGCCTGATCCTGGGCGGAGACGCCCATGGCTTTGACGCCGGCGAGACCTCCACCGGACTGGCGGATATCCTTGGCGATGGCTCGGGCTACTGCAACTTCGGCTGTATCTAAATAGAGGTTGAAGGCGATGAGGAAGCGGCGGGCTCCGACGGCGGAGGCGCCGGCGGTGGGATGGAGGGAGGGGCCGCCTACGTCAGGGCGGCGGGCGGGCTCCTTGAGGACCGCGTCGCGGAGGCCTTCAAACTGGCCGCGGCGGACTTCTTCGAGCAGGGCGCGGTCGGGGCGGGCGGCGGCGGCTTCGTAGAAATAGACGGGAACCTGATGGCGCTTCCAGATTTCGTTGCCCGCCTGACGGGCGAGGAGCGCGCACTGCTCGAGGGAGATGCCGCGAACGGGGACAAAGGGGATGACGTCGGCGGCGCCGATGCGGGGATGGACGCCTTCCTGGGTAGTGAGGTCGATGAGCTGGGCGGCGCGTCCGGCGGCGCGAATGGCGGCTTCGACAACGGCGGCGGGCGTGCCGGCGATGGTGACGACGGACCGATTGTGGTCGGCGTCGAGGGAATAGTCGAGGAGGAGCGCGCCGTCAACATTCATGGCGGCGACGATGGCTTCGACCACCTCGGGCCTTCGGCCCTCGGAGAAATTGGGAACGCATTCGATGAGGGGGTCGGGCATGTTTGTTTGTGCCTCGTAAGACTGATCTTTATGAAGGCAGGCCGGTCAGGATTTCTTTTTCAACGCTACTTGAAAAACGTATACCCAATTTGAAAGCTGACGCTGGCGTTGACTCCTGGGTTGTGGTCGCCAAGGGAGGCGCTGGAAATGTGGACGCCGTTGGCCGCGAAGGTGATGGCGCGGCCGGGACGGACGAAGTAATGGAAGCCGATGCCGCCCTGGGGGCTGAAGTTCCAGACGCTGGTGCCGCCGGGTGTGCCGTGCTTGACGAGTACGTCGGGCGGGAATTTATGGGTGGTGTAGATGAGTCCGCCTGCACCCTGAAACCAGGGAGCGAAGCGGCGATAGGGCTTGAAATCCCAGCGAAGAATGACGGGGGTGAGGCTGACTCCGGTGAAGGTGCCACCGCCGGTGAGGGCGGTGTAGGTAAAAGTTAAGCCGGTCACCGGATCGACGTATGTCCCCTGCTGGAGATGCGGGGCGGGAGTGAAGGCCTGCCACCAGGGCATGATTTCGCCTGCGAGTTCGAACTGACCGCGGAAGATGCTGCCGAGATGCTGATCGGTGAGGACCTTGCCGAGGCGCACACCCGCGGCGGCGAATTGGTAGTCGGAGCGGTCGCCGACACCGGTGCCACCCTGGAAGAATGGGCCGTACTCCCAGGGAAGGCGAGCGAGGGCGGCGGGGGCTGGATCGTCGGCGTCGGCAGCGTGGGATTGGGCCAGGGCAGGAATGGCGGCTGCAAAGCTCAGGGCTGCGAGGACAAGGGCGAGGGTGCTTGTTTTCACTGCGCGATGCGACTCCCGATCGGACTTGCAAGAAGCTTTCTCATCACTAACTGAATCCTCGGCCAATCTTCCCTCAGGGGCAGAAGCCCAGGATGATTGGCGCGTTTGGGGCACGGCTGAACCGCTTGCGGAAAAAGTCGGCTCCAGAAATGAAACAAGGCCTCAGGGGCTAAAGCCCTCATCATTTTGCGGCGGTATCGGCACGACCAAGGTCGTGCCCTGATACAAAAGCGGCTTGTTCGGCATTTTTTCCGCAAGCTGTGAAGTCGAGCCCTTTCAAACCCGGTTAGGCAAAGGAAAGGCCGCCAACCGGCGGCCCCTCGGTGGCTCATGAGATCGCCGCTAGCTGGTGACTTCTTCCAGCTGCTTCGCGTCCATGTCGAAATTGGAATAGACGTTCTGGACGTCGTCGTAATCTTCGAGGGCTTCGAGCAGACGCACCATGGAGGCGGCCTGTGGGCCTTCGAGTTTGGTGTAAGTGGAAGCGACCATGGTGATCTCGGACATCACGGTTTCGATCTTCGCATCCTTCACGGCCTGGGCCACGGCTTCGAAGGCGCTGGGCTCGGTGACGATTTCCCAGGTGTCACCTTCGTCGTTGAGATCTTCTCCGCCGGTTTCGAGGACGATGTTCATCAGCTTCTCTTCGTCGGCTGCAGTTTTGGGGACGGCGATGATGCCCTTCTTCGAAAACATGAAGCGGACGGAGTTGGGCTCGCCGAGGTTGCCGCCGCCCTTCGCGAAGGTGTGCCGAATTTCGCTGACCGCGCGATTGCGGTTGTCGGTGGTGCAGTCGACGATGACGGCGACGCCGCCGGGACCGTAGCCCTCGAAGGAGATTTCTTCGTAGGTTGCGCCGGGGAGCTCACCAGTGCCGCGCTGGATGGCTCGCTTGATGTTGTCGTTGGGCATGTTCTCAGCCTTGGCGGCGGCGATGGCGCTGCGCAGGCGAGGGTTGCCGTCGGGATCGCCGCCGGACTTGGCGGCAATGCTGATTTCCTTGATGAGTTGCGTGAAAATCTTGCCGCGCTTTGCGTCGAGCGCACCCTTCTTGTGCTTGATTGTCGCCCATTTTGAATGGCCGGACATGAGGACCTCAGGATCGCTTTTGTATTGGAATTTTGGGGCGAAAGGCCGGAAATCAAGGTACTTCCGGGGTCTGCCCGCAACGGTTGAGTATAGCAGAACCGCGAGGGCTCGGGACACAGGGCTCAGAGCACAAAACGCCGATGAGGTAGTCTCTGTTTACGCTGAAAAAATGATTTGAGAATTCCCTGGAGGAAGCATGCTTTCGAGGCGGTCTTTCTTTCGAATTTCTGGTGCGGTGGCGGCTGCGTCGGCTGCTGGGCCATTCGTTGCTGCGAGTGAGACCGGTGAGGCCAGTTCCCTCCCCGCTCCGATTGCGGCTTTGCCTTCGTTTGTGGGGAAGGTTGCGCCGATCTCGAATGACGAGAGGCGGGCGCGCATTGAGCGGGCGAAGGAGTTGATGGCGCAGAACAAGATTGACGCCATTGTGCTGGCGAACGATTCGACGAGCTCGGTGTATTTCGCAGACATTCGGCTGAACGGCGGGGAGCGGTTGTGGGCGCTGGCGATTCCGGCGAAGGGGAAACCGTTTGTGGCTTGTCCTGCGTTTGAAAATGCTCGGGCGCATGAGCTTTTGAGTAGCGGGCCGTTTGCGTCCGATGCCGATGTTCTGACGTGGCAGGAGGACGAGAGCCCGTTTGAGCTGGTGGTGAAGGGGCTCGGGGATCGCGGGATTGCGACGGGGCGCGTGGGGCTGGACGAGAACATGAAGTTCGTTTTCTCGAACAGCCTGGCGAAGGCGGGGCCGCAGCTGACGTTTGTGGTGGCGACTCCCGTGACGGCAGGTTGCCGCATGATCAAGGACGCGCACGAAATGGAATGTCTGCGCACGGCGAGTGCTGCGACGCTGGCGGTTTACAAAGCCGTCTACCAGTCCCTGCGCGAGGGGATGACGACGACCGATGTGCGGGGATTGATTGCCGCGGCGTACGACAAAGTCGGATTGCCGGGCGAGGCGAGTTTGAATATCGGAACATTCACGTCGAGCCCGCATGGATCGCGGCAGGTGCAGACGATTCGCGAAGGGACAGTGCTGATGGTGGACGATGGGTGCACGGTCGAGGGCTATCAGTCGGACATTACGCGGACGTTTGTGCTGGGCAAGCCGACGGAGAAGATGAAGAGTGTGTTCGAGGTGGTGCATCAGGCGCAGCAGGCGGGGCTGGCGGCGGCAAAACCTGGAGTGCAGCTGGACAGCGTCGACAAGGCTGCGCGGAAGGTGATTGTGGATGCAGGGTATGGGCCAGGGTTCAAGTATTTTTCGCATCGCGTGGGACACGGGCTGGGGATGGATGGGCACGAGTGGCCGTACCTGGTGACGAACGATATGTTCGGGTGGGATTTGCATCCGACGATGCGAGCGGGGATGGTGTTCTCGGACGAGCCGGGTATCTATATCCCTGGGGAGTTTGGGATTCGGCTTGAGGATGATATGCACATCACGGAGAATGGGGCGGAGTTGCTGACTCCGGCTAGTCCTTCGCTGGAGAATCCTTTTGATTGAGCTTGAAGCGAGCGAAGTGCGAGCTAGAGGCGAGTCGGGGACTATTGGGTCGCGTAGTCCCATTCTTTTTCGCCTTGCTGTTTTGAAGACGCTGCGTCTTCGGGGAGGATCCAGCGCTGGCGGACTAAGTCGTCGACGGCTTTGCTGTAGAGGGTCATGTAGTCCTCGCGGCCGGTATAGCGCTCGGCGATGCTGAGGCGCGGGTCGCCGGTGGCTTGTCTCTCTGCTGCGGTTTTTGCGAAGGGGATCCAGGAGCCGAGGAAGGAGACTCGTTCTTCGGGTGCTCCTGTCGCAGGGTCACGGAGATTCCAGCCGGTATATGTGGCGAGGGGAACGTCGATTTCGGGCAGATGGATGCCGGCTCGGTCGGTGCCGTCGGTGTCGACTTGTGGGAGCAGGATGGGGAAGGGCGCGCCAACTTTCGGCGGCTCGAGGGTGAGGATGCCGGTTTGCTGCCAGCCTGGGCCGAAGTCGAGAGGGTAGGCCTGCGTGTAATTTTCGGGCGCGTGAATGTTGGGGATGGCTGGGAAGGCTAGCTTGTCGCGTGGGACCAGGGTTCCGTCGGCGATGTGTGGGTAGCTGCTTGGTGGTGGCGGAGTGTTGTCACGGACCCATGCGTTCATATTGGTGATCATGGCGCGCCAGAACCAGCGTATGGGGAGCGGGCTTTCCATGTTTTGGCTGGCGACCTGGGCGGCGCCGCGTTCGGGCGGAAAGCGGCCGGAGTAATGCTGGAGACCGGTGAAGAAATAAATGCGGACATTGGGGCCGATGGGCATGTCGCGCTTACCGTCAGCGGTGGTGGTGATGAGCGAGGCGGCGCGGCCCCAGTATTCATAGGAAGTGTGGGAGAGGAAGATTCTTGGGAGGTCGTGCTGGGCTTTTGCGCGGTCGAGGAGGCCTTGGGGCGTGGCGTTTGGATTGGCGGGATCGGGCCTGACATCCAATTCTGGTTCATCGGTGAAGGGGAAGATGTCGGTGGGCCAGAAGATGGAGGACATGGGCTGCGCGTCGCGTGAGGGTTGAGCGAAGCGGGCGTTGAAGCTGCCGCGGCCTGCTCCGCCGACGTGGGCGAGGACGCCGTCGAGGGACATGCGGCCGGATTCATCCTGATTAAAGCCTTCGTAGAGGAAATCGCGGAGGAATCGGCCGCACTGGGAGATGCCGGCGGCGTAGGCGCGGTCGATATGTGTAACAGCGGTTGTGTCGTATTTGAGCCAGGAGACAAAGTCGCGGACGGCTGCGAACCCAAGGCCGGCGACTACGGGGTCTTTGACGACGTAGACGAGCTCGTAGATGCGGCCGGGGTCAAACCCGGAGTTGAGGTGGATGCCGCCGTTGTGTGCGGTGGCGGATGGATTGGTGAAACTCCACTCGGAACGGGGAATGGTTTGGCGCGGGCCGTCGGGAGTGTCGCGAACGGTGAGGACGTTGCGGGAGTCCTGATTCGCAACTTCGGTGGATTCGCCGACCGGGTATTCGGTGCCGCCCAGGTGGCCGGTGATGATGTGGCCCAGAGGCCAGTCATTGACCTTCGCGACGGGAGTGAAGTCGTCGCGGAGGAGGCCGGTGATGGGCTCGGATCCGTTGTGGGCGACGGGGGCGTAGAGGCGGAGATCGCCGGGGAGGTCGGGCGCGTCCCATTGCCAGCCGAGTGCGGCGATGGTGTAGCCCTTGCGGAGGAGCCAGGCGTCGCCTAAGTCAGCGCTGCTTTTGGGATCGGAGGAGCCGCCGTCGACGATGCGGAGGAGACCTTTGCCTCCGCGGTTGGGAATTTCGAGGAGGAGGGCTTTGTTGCCGCCGTTTGTCGGACGCAGGAGAAAGAGGTCCGCGGAGAATTCCACTTCGCCATTGGCGTTGCGGGGAGCTTTGTCGAGGTCGACGATGCCCTGGTTGTGCGGGTCGTCGGGATGCACGGCGAAGTAGACGCGGGCGGTGATTTTCTCGTAGGGGCCGGCGGTCGAGAAGGGTTTGCCGTCGAGGATGGGCTCGCGGGTGAGGACTTCGATGCGGGTGACTCGCGCGTGTAGCGGGAGGACAAGCGCGGCCAGAGTCAGGAGAAGAACGGCGCAGCGGCGAAGAGTCATCAGGGGTGCAGTGTAATGCAGGAGCTGGGAGCTTGGACCTGGTCTTCGCTGGGTTTGGGGTCGGGGTTGTTTTCTCTCAAGTTGGGAGGTTGTTTCCTTCAAAGCGCCGATTTTCCGCAAGCTGGGAAGCCGTGCCCCTTCAAAGCTGTTGAGTTTCTCGGCAAGTTGCGGAGCTGTGCCCAAAATGGAACAAGAGGAGTACTTCGGAGTGAATCGAGAGTCGATTCCCCTGGACGGTCGCGTGGCGGGCGGGCACGCTTCTTGCTATGGGGTGAACCTGGTCTTCGCTGGGTTTGGGGGTTCGGAAGTGGGGGTTGTCTCTTCCAGGTGGTGAGGTTGTGCCCTTCAAAGCGCCGACTTTCCGCAAACTGGGAAGCCATGCGCCTTCAAAACAGCCCCGTCAAAACAGCGACTCAATCTCTACGTTCCCGGGTCTCAAAATCGAGACCCGGGCAGCCACATTTTCGTTGATTAGCTGGACGGCATAGTTGGCCTGCTCGAGCTTCTCCAAATGTTTACTCCGCGCTGGTCTTTGGAACGAAGCGGACTGCGGCGGGATTTCTTGGGCCTACGATGCGCTGGTGCCAGTAGGGGTAGACGGGGGTGACGTCGCTGGCGGCATCGAGTTTGGCTACCTGTTCGGGAGTGAGGTTCCAGCCTACGGCGGCGAGGTTTTGTTTGAGCTGTTCTTCGTTCCGTGCGCCGATGATGACGCTTGAGACCGTCGGGCGCTGGAGCAGCCAGTTGAGTGCGATTTGCGGAACGGTCTTGCCGGTTTCCTTTGCTACTTCGTCGATGGCATCGACGACGCGGTAGAGGAATTCGTCGGCGACAGGCGGTCCGGCGTCGGCAGTTTTGTGGAGGCGGCTGACTTCGGGAAGCTTTGCGCCGCGGCGGAGCTTGCCGGTGAGGCGACCCCAGCCGAGAGGGCTCCAAATGAGCGCGCCGACGCCTTGTTCCTCGCCGAGGGGCATCAGTTCCCACTCGTACTCACGGCCGATCATGGAGTAGTAGACCTGGTGGGCGACGTAGCGGATCCTACCGTAGCGATCGGAGACGGCGAGCGACTTCATGAGGTGCCAGCCAGAGAAATTCGAACAGGCGATGTAGCGGATTTTGCCGGCGTGGACGAGGGTGGTGAGGGTGTCGAGCACCTCTTCGACGGGGGTGAGCGCGTCGTGTCCATGCATGTGGTAGATGTCGATGTGGTCGGTGCCGAGGCGCCGGAGACTGGCGTCGCATTGTTCAAGGATGTGGTGGCGCGAGGAGCCGAGGTCGTTGGGGCCTTCGCCCATGGGGAAAAATGCCTTGGTGGAGATGAGGAGTTTGTCGCGCTTGCCGTGGATGGCTTTGCCGAGGATTTCTTCGGCGAGGCCGTTGGAGTAGCCGTTGGCTACGTCGAAGAGGTTGACGCCTGCGTCGAGGCAGAGATCGACCATGCGCCGGGCTTCGTCCACGCCGGTGTTGCCCCACGCGGCGAAGAATTCGTTACCACCGCCGAAGGTTGCGGCGCCGAAGCTGAGTGCTGAGACTTTGAGTCCGGAACGTCCGAGGAGTCTGTATTCCATGAGGACAGGTTACAGGGTGCAGGTTACAGGTTACAGAGTGCAGGGTGGAACCGCGTAGAAGGAATCTAGTGTTCAAAACAGAGGAGGTAATTCTCCGGCACCCAGGATGGAACGATCTTTCCGTCCGCAACCCGGAAATGGTTGTCGCGAAGAACGTCGTCGGCGCGTTCGATATCAAAGGAGAAGGTTCGGCGCACGCCGGCTCTCTCGATGGAGAGTGTCATGGGCTTTGGCGTGGAGCTGCTGAGCAGGCTCTCCATCTCCGCGTCTGACTTGCCGTGCGGATCGACGCCGTTCACGGCGAGGATATGATCTCCCCAGCGAGCGCCGCTACGCTTTGCCGGGCCGTCCTCAATTCCGCCGACAGTGATTTGCGTTCCCTTGTTCCAGACGAAGACTTCGAACCCAGGATAGTAGAGGGTTTTGTCCACGGGATAGTGGCGGTCGGTGAAGACGACTCTCCGATCGCCAGAGCGAGCCGATTCTATGATCGCGCGCTCTTCCTTCTGAAGCTCACTGATCTCTGCGTCGGTCGTGTCCAGATCGACTACGAAGCCATGGACCATCTTGAGGCCGTTGTGGCGAAGGATGGTGGAGTAGTCTTCGCGCTGGATGGTGACGGTGGAAGATGTCGTGCCACGAATGAGCCCCAGCGTAACTACGCCGGGAGAAGCGGAGGTCACTCGCGATGTGTCCTGCAGATTCTTCACTGGCTGGGCGTCAACCGAGACGAGGAGATCGCCGGGCTGGAGTCCGGCCTTCGATGCGGGGGAGATGGCCCACACTCCGCCGATGAAGATGGGGCAGGATACGCCGGAGGGGAAACCGGTCACGAACGTGGCGCCAATGCCGTAGAAGGGTTTCTGATCCTGCGGGTGGGCGGAGAGGAGTGAGGCGAACAACACCACAGCGGTGGGAAAGGTTCTCGTAGTTCCTCCTTCCTGGAGCCGACGGGGAGGGAAAGACCGGGTGGTTCTTTGAAGGATGGACTGACCGAGGCGATAGAGGTGAGCCGTCTTCTCTTCGCGAGTGACAGACATCAAATACGGCAGGTGACAGGTTACGGGTGAAGAGGTACGGAGCAGCGTCCGGCGTTCCCGCTTCGCGAGGAGCGGCGCGTGTTCGCTGTAACCTGCAACCTGTTCTCTGTCACCTGCTGTTAGTAGGGAGTTTTGTTGGGGGTGTCGATCCAGGCCTGGAATGACTGCCAGGCTTCATCGCGCAGGAGCATCGCGGAGGGGATGGTGCGGTCGTGGGCGGGGAGGGCCAACTCGCGGTAGAGGAAGGCGTCGTCGAAAGCGGCGCGGGCTGCATCGGCGCTGGTGTTGCCGAACCAAATGTGGTCGATGCGGGCCCAGTAGATGGCGGCGAGGCACATGGGGCAGGGCTCGCAGCTGGTGTAGATTTCACATCCCTGCAGAATGAAGGTGCCGAGGGACTGGCAGGCGGCGCGGATGGCTCGAACCTCGGCGTGTGCGGTGGGATCGTTGTCGCGGGTGACGGTGTTGAAGCCTTCGCCGATGATGGCTCCGTTGCTGACGATGACGGCTCCGAAAGGGCCGCCCTGGCCGCTGCGGACGTTTTCCGTGGCCAGAGTGATCGCCCGACGCATGAATTCTGGGTTCGGAGAAGGTTGCATTGTGAAGGGAATAATCCAGAACAGTATGGCATAAGGTGCTGGCGGAACAGCGGGTTGTGGGGTAATTACCTTGCCCAGGGCGGGGCGCTTCGCTATGATCAGCGGAGCCTGGGTTACTCCCGGATGGCGAATTAACGGACGAGGACACAACTTCGTTGTGCCAGCTACGTCTCTAAAGAGTCGTCAGTCCGCGTACTCGGATTTCCTGCACCACGCCATAGCCGTGGTACGCCCCCTCAGGCCCGGAGCCATGTTTTGATTTCAGGTAAGTGTTTTTTTGTCGGTTTTGCCCCCCGTATCCTTCTGCTGGCCGCGGCTGCTTTTCTCGTACCGATGTGTGCGGGTGCGCAGTCGACCGCATTAGATGAGTTACCGGATGCGCCGCAAGCAAACGCGCAGCAAAACACTCCTCCGCCGACCCCGGCACCGGTGCCGCAAAGTCCGGCCCCGGCAGCCACGGGCGCCACACCAGCGCAGCAGCAGCCGGATTCGTCGAGTTCTGCGCAGCCGGCGCAAACCGTACCCGAGACCAAAGAGCAGAAGGCGGAGCGAGCCAGGCGGGAGCTGGAGGCGGAAGAGCACCAGCGGATGCTGGGCGTGGTTCCTATGTTCAACGTTCAGGACAACGTCAATGCCGCACCGATGACGCCGAAGCAGAAGTATCAGCTGTTCTTCAAGAGCTCGACGGATTGGTATGTTTTCGCGATCACCGCGATCGATGGGGAGCTCAGCCTGCTGGGTAAGGAGTATCCGTCGTATGGAGAAGGCGGGGAGGGGTTCGCGAAATACTGGGGCGCGGCGTATGCGGATACTTTCGATGGGAACCTTTGGGGCAATGCGATTTTGACTTCGTGGTGGCATGAGGATCCGCGGTACTACCGGATGGGTCACGGAAAGTTCATCAAGCGAGTCGGCTATTCGGCGTTTACGACGATTTGGTGCAAGCGCGATAAGGGGACGTGGGGACCGAACTATGCCAACGTCGCGGGGAACTTTATCGGTGGGGCGATTTCGAACCTCTATTATCCCAGTGACCAGCGAGGTGTGGTGCTTTCGCTGGGGCGCGGGGCGAGCGTGACGTACGAGGGCATTGTGGGCGCGGAGATTGCGGAGTTCTGGCCGGACATTGCGCAGCACTTTATGAAGAAGCGCCAAAAACTGGACCGGCAGGATGCACAGCCGCCGGCGCCGACGCCTCCGCCGACGACCAATCCTCAACCGACAACGCCGCCGGGAACTCGAATGCAGCCGGAGGGAAATCAGACTCCGACACCGGCTCCTCAGGATCAGAAGCCTCAGGACCAGACGCCTCAGTAGTTATCCTTCGTCACCTTTCAGATTTTGAGCCGCTGGGACGCGTGATATGGTTATCCCGCATCCAGGTTCGAACCTATGGAAATGCGTGTGGCGCGTCTTGTTTTCTGGGTCATTCTTCTTGGGGTTTTGTCGACTCCTTCCTTCGCAAAGACTGTAGTTTTCTGGCAGCCGGGATTTCCGGCGGCTGATTCTCCTGTGCCTTCGGAAGACGGACTGAGGGCAGCGTTTGCCGATGGTTTGTTTGTGGACGCGGCGGGTTTGGGCGATGCGCTGGCGCGGCCCGAAACCAATTTGCTGGTGATGGCTTATGGCTCGGCGTGGCCTGAGGCGGATTGGGACGCGATTCTCAAGTATCTGGATCGCGGCGGGAATTTGATTGCGCTGGGCGGCAAGCCTTTTACGCGCGCGGCGTTTCAGGATGCGGGCGGGTGGCATTTGCGGACGGCCAGCGTGGCGCAGTCGCTGGAGTTGTTCATTCACGATTATCAGGAGACGGCGGGTTCTTCTTCGGACGTGAAGTTCATGGCGAATCCGGATGTGTTCCCTGCTCTGCCGGCGTTGGGGTGGAAGCGGGCGTTTAGTCCTGTAGTGCGGTTGTCGGTCGTCGATGGGGACTTGTCTGGAGGCCACACGGGGTTTGAGGATATGGATCTGACTACGCTGGCCTGGGGAGAACGCGATGGACATAAGCTGGCGGCTCCGGTGATCGAGCTGGATCACAATACGCATCGATTTGTGGGGGGGCGGTGGATTCTTGTTGCTTGCGAGCCGGATGCGGATTTCTTTGGGAATGCGCAGTTGATGGCGACGCTCGGGGAAATTGCGTTGCGGAAGAACGATCACTTTGCGTTTCGGCCCCGGGTGCCACTGTTTTTGCCGGGCGAGGCGCTGGAGTTTCTGTTCAAGCCTTCGGATCCTGTGGCGGAACAGCCGGATGGGGATCGGCTGCGGGTTCGCGTGGCTTCTGAAGATGGCGGAGTTCTTTATGACCAGACCGCGGCGTTTCCAGGAGCTCATCGGCTGACTCTGCCCGCGAGCGCGGAGGGTGGGCACGGATTTCATACTGTGGAGGCGACGCTGATTCGCGATGGGAAGCCGGTGCGGGTTTATCGGTCCGGGTACTGGATGCGGGACTGGAAGTATTTGCAGTCGGGACCGAAGCTGACGGTGGGCTCGGATTATTTCGAGTTGGACGGCAAGCCGCTGCCAGTGGTGGGGACCACCTATATGTCGGGCGATGTTGCGCGGATGTATCTGATGCAGCCGAATGCTTACGTGTGGGACACGGACATGGCGCAGATCCGCGGCGCGGGGCTGAACATGATCCGCAGCGGATTGTGGACTGCGTGGAAGCCCGAGCTCGGAGCGAATGGGCAGATGAGCGAGGATGCGCTGCGGACGGTTGAGGCGTTTCTGATGTGTGCGCGGCACAATGGGCTGCCGGTGCAATTCAATCTGTTTGCATTTTATCCGGATGAGTTTGGCGGGGCGAATGGGTATTTGGATCCGGTGGCGCTGCAGGCGGAGTCGCGGTATGCGGAGTCGGCGGCGGCGCGATTCAGCGACGTGCCGTTTCTGGCGTGGGATCTGATCAACGAGCCGAGCGCGAACAAGAATTTATGGCGCACGCTGCCGGATTACGATTCGTTCGCGCAGGTGGCGTGGCGGAAGTGGATTGCGGAACGCTATCCGGCTGACTCCGGAAACCAGGCGAAGCTGCTGCACGACTGGGCTGAGTCTTCGCTGGGGATTGGACGCGATTTGCAGGCGCAGCCGACGGCGGCGGCTCCCGAAGTTGCGGGGCAGGATCCGATGGGGATGCCGAAGGCTGGGGCTTTCCGGGAAGATGCGGTGCGGAGCGGGTTCAATCCGCTGAAGGTGTATGACTACACGCTGCTGACGCAGTCGATATTTACGGACTGGGTGAAGCAGATGCAGGAGCTGATCCGGGCGACGGGGTCCAAACAGCTCATCACGGTGGGGCAGGATGAGGGCGGCGTGGCGGGGCGTGTGTCGCCGGCGTTTTATTCGCCGTGGCTGGATTTCACAGCGGATCACACGTGGTGGGATTACGACGCGATTCTGTGGGGATCGCTGGCGCCGAAATTTGCGGGAAAACCGATGCTGATCCAGGAGACGGGAGAGCAGAGGCGGCTGACGCTCGACGATCATTTGCGGTTCAGTCCGGAAGTGGAGGGCTGGCAACTGGAGCGCAAGATTGCGATTGCGTTTGCGCAGGGGGCGGGCGCGCTGGAGTGGGTGTGGAACGTGAACGCATACATGGCGAATGACAACGAGATTCCGATTGGCGCGGTGCGGCCGGACGGGACGGAGAAGCCGGAGGCCGAGGTACTGGCGGGATACGCGGCGTTTGTGGGTAGAAGCCCGCAGAGCTTCACAAAGATTGTGCCGCCGGAGGTCACGATGGTGACTTCGCAGGTGGAGCTTTATTCGACGCTGGGGGGCCTGGCGCTGGACACGCAGAAGAAGGCGCTGCGGGCGATGGCGTATTCGGATCACACACCGATCCGTATGTTGCCGGAGAATCGGCTGGCGGAGTTGGGTACGCCAAAATTGGTGTTCTTGCCTTCTGCGCAGGGGTTGACGGAGGCGGCCTGGCAGCGGTTGCTGGAGTATGTCGCGAAGGGCGGGACCTTGTTGGTGACGGGTCCTTTGAATCGCGATGAGCACTGGGTGGAGGTGGATCGGTTGGGGCCGTTGGGGGTGAAGGCGGAGGTGATGCCGCTGGCGGTGCGCGGCTCGGAATTGCGTTTACCGGGTGGAAAGGCGGCGCTTGGCTTCCCCGCCGATGTGCAGCAGTCATCGGCGGAGACGATGCGGTTTTCGGATGAAAAGTCGGTTGAGGTGATTCCACACGGGAGCGGGAGGATTTTGTGGGCGGCGGATCCGGTGGAGTTCGCCGAGGGATATGGGGCGACGGGGGCCCTGTACCATTGGGCGCTCGATCAGGCTGGGGTGAAGGCGGCGTTTAAGGAGGTCGCGCCGCTTTCGCCGGCGGTTTTGGCGTTTCCGACGGTGCTGGCGGATGGGGAACTGTACAGCTTCAGCAACGAATCGATGGATGCGCAGATGGTCGATATCGTGGATGCGCTGACGGGCGCGCATATTCACTTCACGATGCAGGGGCAGCGGGGAGCGGCGCTGTTGCTGGACCGGAAGGGGGCGGTTTTGTCGAGTTATGGCGGGGCTGCTGTGGCGGCGCGGTGATTTCCTTCCCCTAACAGAAGTGAAACCATCCCTCAGCGGCTAAAGCCGGAAATGTTGTGCGATCCTTACGGTCTGGCTGAAGCCGGGGCCCCTTCAAAATGGCGGGGGCTAAAGCCCAATTCTTTGTTTGACTCGTTGATGGCGCGAATGAACTCGTGCCCCTGATACAGGAGCGTCTGAGATGCGGAAGGCAGCCATGGTCGGCTGAGGCCGCTTTCATTGCGACGACGTGATGGCAGTGCCGAAGTATCCCAAAAGGGGACAGAAACAGTACTTTGGGGTCGGCAGGGGATCGAATTGTGTTGATGTTGAGGCGGCGAAGGATTCTGCTGCTTGCTGTGGGGTGAACCTCGCCGTCCCCGGTTTGGTTTTTGTCGTTTCTTGTTTCGTCGCAACCGACGCTTCCGCGACCGCTGAGAGCAGGGCGTTAGATCATCGCGTTTGACCGGCGCGCTAGACCAGCGCGGTGTGCATGGCCCGGGCACCGGACCTGCGGATGGTCCTGATCAGGCGCCAGACGCCGATTCCTGTGAAGAAAAGAGTGACGGCGATGGCCCAGGGGAAGATGCGCGCGAGCCAGATGTTCAGCTGGGCAACCGCGTAGGCCGCCTTGTCCGGCGTGGCGCTGGGCCAGGAGAGGCTGGCGACGAGATGCGCTTCGAACATCCAGCAGAAGAGAACGCCGCCGGCCGCGTCGAGAAGGACGCGTGCGACGGCGCGCTGCGTGGTCCACCAGGGGCGGATGAAGTTGACGATGGAAACGGTGGCGCTGCCCAGAGTGATGAAGAGGATGGCCCAGTAGAAGGCCGACCACGCCGGCGTGAGAGCGAGGTGCAGGTTGCCAAGGCGGATGGTGAGGGGCGCGGCCATGTTGGCCGTCCACCAGACCAGGACGCAGAGGTAGACGGCGATTTCGATGGCCGAATTGGCGCGGGGTATGGCGTGAGCCGGGCGGAGAGGCGGCAGTTTGCGCGGGTTCCATATTTCAAAGAGCTGTTTTTTGGCGGCCGTGCGCTCGAGGACAGCGAAGACGATGGTGACGACGGCGAGCGAGGCGAACCAGCCGTTCCAGAAGTGACTGGCAATGGCGCCAAAGGGCGGAGTCCAGCCGGTTCCGACAACATGGCCCAGCCCGCGGCTGATGATGCCAGCAATGAATCCCACGACAGCGGGGATGAGGCTGACGAGGGTCACGAGCTTCAGCACGAAGACATAGATGGGAAAGAGAAGCGGTCCGATGAGGGACTGCTGCGGCAGAAAGCGGTTGGCGACCATGATGGGCGAGCCGCGCTGGCGGAGGAGCGTTTCGACCTCCGACTCGTTGAGCTTGCGACCGAGGGCGGTTTCGCGCTCTTCGATTTGGGTGCGCAGGTCCTCGGAGAGCTCGGCGATGATGTCGTCCTGCTGCTTTTTGGGCAGCCAGAATTTAACGGCCTGCAAGTACCGTTCGATGAGTTGCATGACCTTGCTCCTTCATAACTGCGCGGATGGAGTCGTCGAGGCTCTGCCACTCCACGAGCAGTTGTTTGAGAATTTGTTTTCCGTCGGGGGAGAGGCGGTAGAAGCGTTTGTTGCGTTTCTCGTGTTCGCGCCATTCGCTGACCAGCAGGGCCTGGGTCTCGAGTCGCCGCAGCAGGGGGTAGAGCGTGCCTTCGTCGATCTCGAGACCGTGTTCGGCGAGTTCTTTGCGGAGCGTGTAGCCATACTGCTCGGTGCGCAAAGCGGCGAGGACTGCGAGCACGAGGCAGCCGCGACGAAGCTCAAGCCGGAGGTTCTCGAGGGGTTCAGGGTTCATAGGGTCTACGATGCCTTACATCGTATGTGACATACACTATGCGCCACACAGTAGTGATGTCAAGGGGAATCTGAGGGATTGGGGTTCAGTGTCCTGTCTCTGAAGTTCGCGGAACGATTCGAAGCGTCGAAGCTGTTCGGAGAACATCCTTCAGCCGTGCCCCTTCGAATCGGTTGAGTTTTTCCGCAGGCTCTTCAAGTCATTCCCAAAATGGTGCGAGGGGAGTACTTTCGGGTGGATCCAGGATCGAATCGCATTGATAGTCGAGCCGCTGAGGACCACGCTTCTTGCTGTGGGGTGAACCTGGCTTTTGCTGTTTTTGGGGTTGGGGTCTTTTTCCGCAAGTTGTGGAGCGGTGTCCCTGATACAAAAGCAAAAACAATTTTGTAAGAACTTCGGAGGCGGGAGACCAGGGTATATCTGAGGAAATGCTGAAGACGATCAAGCTGATGCGGGAGAAGGTCGCGGACTGGGAGGCTTATCCGTTCTGCGTCCCGGCAATTCGTGCGCTGGATGAGCTGGTTGTGCGGGAACGGGTTTGCTTCTTTGCCGGAAAGAACGGGTCGGGTAAGTCAACCCTGCTGGAGGCGACTGCTGCGCACTACGGATTCGGGCGCGAGGGAGGGACGCGGAGTTTCGGCGGCAACTCGACGGAGAGCAACGGGGCGATCGATCCGCTAGTGAAGGCGCTGCGGCTGTCGTTCGATGTGAGGACGGGGGCGCGGGGTTCTTTCTGAGGGCGGAGAGCCTGTTTAATACGGCGACCTGGATCGACACGACGGATCGCGAGACGGAGCATCCTTTGCTCCACGGGCCACCGATCAGCGCGTTCTACGGGGGCAAGAGCCTGCACGAGCGCAGTCACGGTGAGACTTTCATCACCGTGATGGAAACGAGGATGCGGCGCAATGGTCTTTTTCTGCTGGACGAGCCGGAGGCGGCGTTGTCTCCGCAGCGGCAGCTTTCGTTTCTGATCCTGATGCGGGAGACGGTGAAAAAGCAGAAGGATGCACAGTTCATCATTTCGACGCACTCACCGATTCTGCTGGGGTATCCGGAGGCGCAGATTATCTCGTTCGACGGGGGGCAGCTGCGGGAGATCAGTTACGAGGAGACGGCACCGTATCAGATTGTGAAGGGGTTCGTGAACGGCCGGCAGGGATTCCTCTCGGAACTGTTCGAGGAGACGCGGTCGCTTTTCGAGGACAAGGAACCGAGTTGAGCGGCGCATCGCCCACTCAAGCCAACACGGGGCTTGAATGGGGCACCCCGATGGGGCGCAGGTGGCGCGGGCGGGGGAGCCATGTTATTCTTGGACCAGACACTTAGGAAGTGTATCCGCAGAAAAATCAGAGGAGTACGCACAAAGGTGCT
>Ga0302325_10008470_pt1 | contig 22579 bp, 22 predicted proteins | sample Palsa_T0_2_FD_201948 | JGI IMG/M metagenome (GOLD analysis project Ga0302325, IMG submission 201948) | Peat permafrost microbial communities from Stordalen Mire near Abisko, Sweden - Palsa_T0_2 | ecosystem: Environmental > Terrestrial > Soil > Palsa > Peat permafrost | place: Sweden: Abisko...
GCGGCACGTTCGGCGTCGCGGTGATGGGCGCGCTCGTCACGGCGATCGGGAAGGCGAAGATCAACGAGCAGCTGCCGCATCTTTCTGCGGCCACCAGAACTACGATCGCGAACTCGCTCGGGAGCGGCGGTGGCCAGGCTCAGCACGCCCCCGCGCAGATCGTCGCGGCCGTCCGCGAGGCGTTCGTGTCCGCGCTCGGCACCGGTCTCCTGATCGGCACCGCCGTGACCCTGATCGGCGCCGTCGTCGCCTGGGCTCTGATCCAGCGGACGGCCAGCGGCGACGAGTCGGCGGCCGCCGCGGACCGCGCTCCCGATCCATCCGTGGTGGCCGAGACGGCGGCGGTCGGCGAAGCGACGGCCGATGTCGCCGTGGTCTGATCGACACCAGTACGATCTCCGATCTGAAGCCTCGAATCCGAGCCGGGAGAGTCACTACGTGGCCGTTGATCTGAGCCGAGTCGCAACCGTTGAAACCGAACCGGGCGAGCTGCCAAGCACGATGGCGGCGTGGGTGATCCGCGAGGAGCGGCTCGGCGAGCCGATCGACGCATTCCAGCTCGAGGACATCGAAGTGCCTCAGCCGGCTGCGTTCGAGGTGATCGTGCGCGTGATGGCCGCCGGGGTCAACTTCAACAACGTCTGGGCCGCTCTCGGCGAACCGATATCGGTTTTCCGCTACCACCCGAACGAGGATCACCACATCGGCGGCTCTGACGCCTCCGGCGTCGTCTGGAAGGTCGGCGAGGGAGTCACACGGTGGAAGCCCGGCGACGAGGTCGTCGTCCACTGCAACCAGGCCTCATACGAGGATCCTGAGGTCCATGGCCTCGATCCGCTCGCCGCCCCGTCCCAGCAGATCTGGGGTTATGAGACGAGCTGGGGGTCGTTCGCGCAGTTCTGCAAGGTGCAGGCACAGCAGCTCCTGCCGAAGCCGCGCCACCTTGCTTGGGAGGAGGCGGCGGCGTATGGGCTCACCTACTTCACCGCCTATCGGATGCTGATCGACCGCTGCAAGCTCCAGGCCGGTCACCGCGTCCTGATCTGGGGGGCCGCGGGTGGCCTCGGGGTGTTTGCAACCCAGCTCTGCCGGCTCACGGGTGCCGAGTCGGTAGGGGTCGTATCCAGCGAGGCGAAGGGCGAGCTGATCGAACAGCTCGGGGCGACGGGGTACATCCACCGCGGCGAGTACGACGGGATGATGCGGCGCGGTGGCGAATCCCCGGCGGAGGAGAAGGCCCGCTTCAAGGAATCGCGGCGGTTCGGCAAGGCGGTCGAGCAGATCCTCGGCGGACCGCCGGATATCGTCTTCGAGCACGTCGGCAAAGCGACCTTCCCCACCTCGGTTCTGGTCGTCAAGCCGTTCGGGAAGGTGGTGATCTGCGGCGCTACTTCTGGCTACCAGCTCGATTTCGACGTAAGGTACCTGTGGATGCGCCAGAAGGAGATCTTGGGTTCGCACTTCGCCAACGCGTGGGAGGCGAACAAGGCGAACGAGCTGATCGAGCAGTCGAAGATCCGTCCGGTGCTGTGGCGGACGATGGGGTTCGACGGGGTCGCGGAGGCGCATCAGCTGCTGCGTGAGAACAAGCATTTGGGCAAGATCGCGATCCTCGTCGGCGCCACCGAGGAGGGTCAGGGCAGGACCGCGGAGGGCCCCGGCGCGATTCGCGCCGAGGTGGGAGCCTGATCGTGGCCGGCGTCGTCCACGTTCCGTGGTACGCGACCGTCGCACGCCACGTGGCGTTCGCCGAAGCAGTCGTCGAGATCGCACCCGTCGCGCTGCGCTACGGAGCCACCCGGTATGCCGTCCAGCGCTCGCGCGATGACCGATACAAGATCACCCAGATGTGCTGGTTCGAGTCCAAGATCGACTGGTACAAGTTCTGGGACGGACCGGAGATGATCGAGTTCCGAGCCGCGCACTCGGGGCACTTCCAGATCCCGGTCGTGTACGTTTGGCACGACGAGCTGACCGTCGGCGAGATCGTGTCGGCGCAGGAGCCGGCGACGGCCGCTTAGCGCACTTCACCGCCTCGGCGACTGCGTGGGCGCCTATGCTTGTGGCCCGATGACGCGAACGCACAAGATCATCAACCTGGTCGGGAACGTCGTGCGGGCGAGCCCGGAGCGCCGGCAGCCGAAGCAGCCGCTTCCCGGCCGAGGATAGGAGCGGTGAGGGTCGCATGCGGCTGATCCCCGACTCACGCGGGGGGGCACTGTGGCGGTTCGCCGCCGCCGTCGTGATCGTGATCACGTGCGCCGCCGCGACGACCGCCGTCGCCGGACTGCTCCAGATCAAGCAGATCGTCGATGACCTCAACCTGACGCCCGCACTCAAGCACGTGCCGGTCGTCTTGCCGCCTGCCGGGGCTCCGCAGACGATCCTCGTGATCGGCTCCGACCACCGCGCCGGCACCTCGTACGCGTCGGCGAACACGGACACGATGATGCTGATCCGGCTGAACGCGGCCTCCTCGACGATCAACCTGCTCTCGGTTCCGCGTGATCTGGAGGTCCGGCTGCCGACCGCCGGCGATCAGACGGGAGACTTCAAGCTCAACGCCGCCTACTCACTCGGCGGGGTACGGCTGTTGATCAACACCCTCAAGCAGCAGGTCTTCCCCGGGATTCAGATCAACCACGTGCTCGACGTCAACTTCGGCGCGTTCGTGGGGCTCGTCAACGCGATCGGATGCGTCTACACCGACGTCGACCACCGCTATTACAACGACACGGCGCTGACCGACTACTCGAGCATCGACATCCAGCCCGGCTACCAGAAGCTGTGTGGGACCCAGGCGCTGCAGTTCGTCCGCTTCCGCCATACCGACAGCGACATCGTCCGCAACGCCCGCCAGCAGGACTTCGTACGCTGGGCGAAGGACCAGTACGGGGTCAGCCGGCTCCTCAGCAACCGGGACACGCTGCTGAAGATCTTCGGCGCGAACGTCCAGACCGACCACGATCTCCATACCTCGGACGGGCTGATCAACCTGTTCGACCTGGTGCTGAACTCAGACGGCCACGAGATCAAGCAGATCGAGTTCCCGGCCGAGTTCTCCGCGTGCAACTCCGGCGCGCCGCTGGGAACCTCAGCCGCTCAGACCCCCTGCTACGTGACCGCGAACGTGGGAGCCGAGCAGCGCGCGTTCGACGCTTTCATGACCCCGACGGCGGCGGCCGCCGCCAGCAGCGTCGCTACCACCCCGCACGCGCGCAAGCGGACCGCGGTCAGCGATGCCGGCCTCGTCGCAGACGTCGGGGACGGTCACAGCCAGGCACTCGCGGTCGACCGGGTGCCGTTCCCTGTCTACTTCCCGAAGCTGATCTACGGCGGCGAATTCACCGCGTACTGCTCGAGCCTGACGGGCAACTGCGACGACCCGCAGGAGCCGGCCAGCGAGTACTCCGGGGACTATCCGCGCGCATACGAGATCCACGGGCAGCACGGCGGTGTTTACCCGTCCTACGTGATGACCGTCGTGATCAACTCGGAGCTCGGCCAGTTCTACACGATCCAGGGCACCACCTGGCAGCACCCGCCGATCCTCAACGGCCTGACGGGGACGCGCACCGTGCACAGAAGGGTGTTCGACCTATACCAGGACGGCGCCCACTTGAGCATGGTGGCGTGGCGAACGCCCACCGGCGTCTACTGGATCTCGAACACGCTGACCGACCTCATGACCAACAACCAGATGATCGCGCTCGCCGCGTCGTTGACGAGGCTCCGTTAGCGGTCCGCGAGGCCACCGCTCAGCTGATCGTGCGTCCTTCGATCAGCATCTGCACCGCCTGGGCCACGCGCCGCCGTCGCGTCTCGTCCCGCTTTGCCTCTCCGATCCAGCGCGCGTATTCCTTGCGGTGCGTGAATGCGAGCGCGCCGAATGCCGCCTCTGCCACCGGATCAGCGGCCAATGCGGTCGCGAGTGCGGCCGGAACCTCCACTTCACGGGGAGCAGTGTCGAGCTCGAGCACGACATCGACGGTGTCGCCCGCTTCGGCGCCTGCCGCCTCGCGCACCGCGCGGCTGAGGCCGAGCAGAAACTCGCCGCGCATCCGCGTCACGGTGGTGCGCCAGCTGTAGCCGTTGACCGTCGCGAGCACGGGGAACCGCTTGGCGCCCTCACCCACCGCGGTCACCTGGTCGTCATCCAGCACGATCGCCGCCGCGGGCCCACGCGCGACAAGCGTCGCTGTCCACCGGATCGAGCCCATCGGACGATTCTCGCATCACGGGCGCGCCTGCGACCGCCTGGAGGTTCATGCTCTCACAGGAAGCGGTGCATGATCAGCAGTCCTACATACCCATGCGCCGGATGATCGAAGGCCTCGGGAACGGTCGCCAGCACCGCGAAGCCGAGCGAACGCCACAGCGCGACGGCGTGCTCGTTCGTTTCGACGACGGCGTTGAACTGCATCGCCCGGAAGCCGCTGTTGCGTGCCCAGTCGATGACGTGCTCCCCGAGCGCCCGTCCGGTTCCGCGTCCGGCGTACTGTGGATCGACCATGAAGCTCGCCGATGCGACGTGAGAGCCCGGGCCGCCGCGGTTCGGGTACATGCTCGCGCTGCCGAGCACCGTGTCGCCCGGGCCGGTGGCGAGGACCGTCCGGCCTGGCGGGGCGACCATCCAGATGCGCCTCGCCTCCGACTCGCCAATCTCGCGGTCGTAGGCATAGGTGTCGCCCGCCGCCACGATCCGGCGAAAGAACGGCCAGATCGCATCCCAGTCATCAGGCCGCGCGTCTCTGATCACGACGACTCGAGCGGCGCCATCGTCAGGCCTGCGCCGTCGAGCTGCTGCCAGTAGCTCTCGGCGTCCTCACGACCGCCGGTCCAGACGATCGCGCGGCCCGCGGTGTGGATTCGATCCGCGAAGCGGTAACCGTCGGCGAGGGTCACCCCGGGAACGATCCGGGCAAGCGACTCGGCGACGTGATCGAACGTGTTGTGGTCGTCGTTGAGGACGATGACGCGCCAATGACGGCCGAGACCACTGCCGGGGCCGCCTACGCGAGGCAGTTCCACCGTCTGCGGCATCCGGTCAGGATACCGTCGGTCCGACCGCCTCGGCCCGTTTGCGCCAGTAGCGCTCGAGGCCTGCGTAGAGCTGGTCCTGTGGCGCAGCCTGCGTATACGCGCCCGCTGTCTCTGGGTCACCGGCGGCCGCGACCTCCTGCGTGACCCGCGCGAGGAACGCGTCACGGTCGCCTGCGCGCGCGAGCTCAGCCTGCTGGTCAAGCCGCCTGCCCATTTCCGCCAGCTGGCCGGCTACGTCCTGAACCTCACCGAAGTGGGTCAACGCGAGGCGGTCCGGACGCCAGGCGGTGACCAGTTCGATCGAGCGGTGCCATGCCTCGATATCGATATCGGGGGGAGGGGTCGGCGGGAGGACGAAGTCCGAGGGTGGAATCCGGACGCCGCCGACGTCGCCGACGAACGCGGTGCGCTCATGCAGATAGGAGACGTGGTGCGAGGCGTGACCGGGCGTGTAGGCGACCTCGAAGCCGCCCGGGAGCGTGTCACCGCCGTGGAGCACCCGCAGGTTTGACTCCGGTACCGCCACGAACTCGCCCCACAGGCGGTCCATGTCCGCGCCGTAAAGGCGTGTCGCGCTGTCGAGCAGCCGTCGCGGGTCGGCCATGTGCCGCGCTCCGCGCTCGTGGACGTACACCTCGAGCTCGGGCCAGAGCCTGACCAGCGAGCCGCTCGCACCCGCGTGGTCGAGGTGGATGTGCGTCAGCAGCAGCGCCCGCGGGCGCTCGCCCCCGAGCGCCGACAGCAGTGTCGGAAGGCACGACGACGGGCCAGGGTCGATCAGCACGTCTCCGACCTGCCAGCAGCCGATCACACGCGGACGACCGAGGTGCATGACGTCGATGATTCTCATGCCCGTAACCTAGTGGTTCGTCCCGGCCGAACCTAGATCCGCGTCGGTGTGCGCGGTCGATCAGGCGTCGCCCTCGTCGGGCGCCTCCTCGGCGGTCTGCTCGTCGGCGAGCGGCTGTTCGGCGGTCGGGTCTTGGTCGCTGAGCCGATCGGGCCCCTCTGACCCATCGACCTCGCCGGGGGTCGCATCGTCGACCGCGCCGTCGAACGGCGCGGGCACGGGGGCCGCGGTGATCGTCTCGGTCACCGCCGCGTCCGCTGGCGGTGACGCCGCCGGGAAGCGTTCGAGCGCCGACTCGGCGAGATCGGTGAGCCGGCCCGCGAGCGCGCGGGCGTCGGTGACGATGCTGTGACGCTCGGCCCAGATTCGCTCTGTCTCGGAATCGAGATCCTTGACCCGAACCTCGGCCGCCGCGCTGATCTGGGTCGCTTCCTGCCTGGCGGCCTCCAGCCGCTCCTCGGCCTCAGAGCGCGATCTGGAAGTGATCTCGTTGGCCGTGTCGTGCGCCTGCTGGAGGATTCCCGAGATCTCCTCGCCCACGCGCTCGAGCGCGCGGCGGACCGCCGCCTCAGGCGAGCTTGTCGCCTGCAGCTCGGAGATGAGCTGCGAGGTGCGGTCGACGTAGACGTCGACGGCGAAGCGATCGTAGCCACGCAGAGCGATCGGGAAATCGGGTGAGCCCAGGTCGAGCGGATCGTCGGGCAGCTGCGAAAGCGGCTCGGCGATTTTCGTGATGAGCGCGTGCTCAGTGGCGGCGGTGTGCTGATCTGGCATGGCGGCAGGCTTCCCTTTCGGTTCTAGCTTCGAACAACTAATCCTTCCCTGCAGCGGTCCCTTCATACAATGCGCTGATGTCCGACTCCCCCCAACGAGCGCCAGGACCAGGATGTTCGCCGCCAGGCGAACTCTCAAGCGACCGAAGGTCGCCCCCCCCAGGCGTGCGCCTGCCCGAACGCGACCAGCCGTGGATGATGCGGACGTACGCCGGGCATTCGGACGCGCGCCGCTCCAACGAGCTCTACCGCGGCAACCTCGCCAAGGGCCAGACCGGCCTCTCGGTGGCGTTCGATCTGCCCACCCAGACCGGATACGACCCCGATCACGAGCTCGCCCGCGGAGAGGTGGGCAAGGTCGGCGTGTCGATCGCCGACCTCGATGACATGCGGACACTGCTGGACGGCATACCGCTGGACCAGATGAACACCTCGATGACGATCAACGCCACGGCCGCGTGGCTGCTTGCGCTCTACATCGTCACAGCTGAGGAACAGGGAGTCTCCGAGGCCGCGCTCCAAGGTACGACACAGAACGACATCCTCAAGGAGTATCTGAGCCGCGGCACTTACGCCTTCCCGCCCGGCCCCAGCATGCGGCTGATCGCCGACACGATCGCGTACACGGTGGAACACGTTCCGAAGTGGAACCCGATCAACATCTGCTCGTATCACCTGCAGGAGGCCGGTGCGACGCCCGTCCAGGAGATCGCGTACGCGATGAGCAACGCGATCGCCGTCCTCGATGCGGTCTCCCACCGGGTCGAACACAGCCTGATGGGGGCCGTGTTCGGGCGAATCTCCTTCTTCGTCAATGCCGGCGTCAGGTTCATCGAGGAGCACGCGAAACTGCGCGCGATGGCCATCCTCTGGGACGAGCTCGGACTCGAGCGCTACGACGTGCGGGACAAGCGCCATCGCCGCTTCCGCTATGGCGTCCAGGTCAACTCGCTCGGCCTGACCGAGGCACAGCCCGAGAACAACGCCTACCGGATCGCGCTCGAAGCGCTCGCGGTCACGCTCGGGCGCAGCGCGCGCGCCAGGGCGATCCAGCTGCCGGCGTGGAACGAGGCGCTCGGGCTGCCGCGCCCTTGGGATCAGCAGTGGTCCCTGCGCCTCCAGCAGGTGCTGGCATATGAGACCGACTTGCTCGACTACCCGGACATCTTCGAAGGCTCGAAGGTGATGGACGGTCTCGTGGCTGAGCTGCTCGAAGGCGCGCGCGAGGAGATGAGACGTGTGCAGGAGCTCGGTGGCGCGGTCGAGGCCGTCGACTACATGAAGTCGGCGCTGGTCGAGTCCCATCGCGCGCGGATCAACCGGATTGAGACCGGCGACCTGGTCGTCGTCGGCGTCAATCGGTATACGGAGAGCGAGCCTTCGCCGCTGACGGCTGACGGGCAGGGCGGGATCCTGGTGGTCGACCCCGAGGTCGAAGCCGAGCGGCAGGCGGCCTTGTCACAGTGGCGCTCGTCGCGCGATCAGGCCGCGGTCGATGCCGCGCTCGAAGAACTGGCGCGCACAGCCCGCGACGACTCGGAGAACATCATGCCCGCGACGATCGCAGCGGCGAGAGCGGGCGTGACGACGGGTGAGTGGGCGCAAACCCTGCGTGCCGAGTTCGGCGGCTACCGAGCCCCGACCGGCGTCGGCGAGGCGGCTTCGGTACCAAGTGGAGATCTCGCAGATCTCCGCGACGAGGTCGAAGCGGTGAGCGAAGCACTCGGACGGCGCCTGAAGATCCTCGTCGGCAAGCCCGGACTCGACGGTCATTCCAACGGCGCCGAGCAGATCGCGGTCCGCGCGCGTGACGTCGGCATGGATGTCGTCTATCAAGGGATCCGGCTGACCCCCGCCGAGATCGCGACCTCGGCGGCACAGGAGGGCGTCCACCTGGTCGGGCTGTCGATCCTGTCTGGCTCGCACGCCCAGCTGATCCCGTCCGTGATCGAGGCGCTTGGCGAGGCCGGCGTCGGCGACGTGCCGGTGATCGTCGGCGGGATCATCCCCGACGCCGACGCCGCGCGCCTGCGCGAGGCGGGCGTAGCAGCCGTCTATACGCCCAAGGACTTCGACCTCAACCGGATCATGCACGAGATCGTCGAGCTCGTGGCGGACCGCCAGCGGGTCCGGGCCGGCGTCCGCGCTTGAGCGCCCGCGCGGGTCGGTGAGGTGCCCGAGGGAGCCGACCTCGGAGAGCGCCTGAAGGCGGGCGACGTAACCGCGGCGCCGGCCGTGCTGAACCTGGTCGAGAACCGGTCGGCCGCGGCTCGGGCTGAGACCGAGCAGCTGCTCGCGGCGGTGTCTCCGTCCGCGCTCGGGCACGAACCGCACGCGCACGTCGTCGGCGTCACGGGCCCGCCGGGAGTTGGAAAGTCGTCGCTGCTGTCGAGGCTTGTGTCGGAGTGGCGGGCGCGTGGGCGATCGGTGGCGGTGCTGGCGGTCGATCCGTCGTCGAGGCGGTCCGGTGGCTCACTACTCGGCGACAGGGCGAGGATCGAGGTCGACCCCGCCGACCGCGACGTCTTCATCCGGTCAACGGCGGTCGGGGAGCGTCTCGGCGGGCTCGCACCCGCCACTCGGGCGGCCGCGAGCGCTCTCTCAGCCGCGTTCGACGTCGTCGTGATCGAGACAGTCGGCGTCGGCCAGTCGGAGACCGAGGTCGCCGATGTCGCGGACTCGGTCGCCGTCGTGGTACAGCCGGGATCGGGTGACGTGCTGCAGTTCCTCAAGTCGGGGATCATGGAGACTCCTGACGTACTGGTGGTCACGAAGGCCGACCTCGGACGGCCCGCTATGCGCGCGATGGCCGACCTACGCTCCGCGCTCCGTTCGCTCGGCGCCCGCGAGATCCCCGTCGTCGCCGTGTCCTCCGTCCCGCCACCCTCCGGCATCAGCGAGCTCGCGGACGCCCTCGACGCGCACCTCGCCGGTCTCGATCTCCCCGTCCGCCGGCTGCGCGCCCGCCGCCGGCACGCGCTCGCCGATTTCTCCGCCGAGCACGGCGAACGGGGGCTGCGTGAGCTCGGCGGCCGGCGCGCGGCCGAGCGCTGGCTCGAGCAGCAGGATCCAGACCTCGACGTGGCGGCGCTGGAGCGCGCGCTCGAGGCGCGCGCATCGGTGAGGTCGTCATCGTGACGGCGCGTGGCGCCAGGATCGTCCTGCCGGCCGAGCCCTTGATCGATGGCGCGACGGTCCTGCGTCCATGGCGGGAGTCGGACGTCTCGAAGCTCGTGGCGATCTGCCGGGACGAGGAGATCGCGCGCTGGACGCGGGTACCCACCGTATATGGCATCACCGCTGCGCGCGCATGGGTCGATGAGAGCAGAGCGCTCGTTAACGGTGGCATCTCGGCGCCGTTCGCGATCGTCTCCGCGACCGACCGGGAGCTACTCGGCTCGATCTCACTGATGCGCTTCAGCTGGGAGCACGCCCGCGGCGAGGTGGGATACCTGCTGGGGCGGGAGGCTCGCGGTCAAGGGCACGCGACCCGCGCCCTGCGGCTGATCTGCTCCTGGGGTTTCGCCGCGCTCGGGCTCGAGCGGATTCAGCTCCTCGCCGCCACCGGAAACCACTCCTCACAACGCGTCGCCGAGCGCGCCGGCTTCACCCGCGAGGCGGTCCTGCGCTCCTACCACAGGCTGCACGACGCCCCGTTCGACATGGTGGCGTTCGCGCTGCTCCCGCGCGAGCTCGGAGCCTGATCAAGCGTGCTTCTTCGGCAGCAGCGGCGATCCGAGCCCTGACACTCGCCAGCCGTTGTCGGTGTCGACCAGCTCGACCGCATCGAGGGCGCCTAGCTGGTGCCGCGCGCCGCTGAGGGTGATCGCCTCCGCCTTGTTCCCGTCGATGACGACGCGGCCAACGGCCAGCGTGGGGTCGTGAACTGTGCGGAGGAACGTCTGCATGGCCCGACCGCAGGGCAGGCCGACAGCGGCGAAGTGGTTCAGCAGGACGGGAGCGAAGACCTGGTCACAGAGCGTCTTGGAGTCCCGCGTTGCGACGGCGCGGACAAACTGCTCCACCTTCGACTGGACCTGCTGGCTCTCGCTCGTGCCACATCCGGCGAGCGCGCAGGCGGCGCACGCACACGCCAGCACCCTCATCGCGCTCCTCCTGCGACCTCCCATCGCGGAAAGCCTACTGTGCGAAGATGATAAGAGATCCAGTTAGCGGTTCATTACGTAGAACTAGTGATTGCACAACTGCCTGGCGGGCAGATTGGAGACTATGACGCGAGAACCATTGAGCGACGGACACGGCCGACTGATCGGCGACGTACGGATATCGGTGACGGACCGATGCAACTTCCGTTGTCAGTACTGCATGCCCGCAGACGGGCTCCCATGGCTCGAACGCGATGAGATCCTTACCTTCGAGGAGATATACAGGATCGTCGCGGTGCTCGCCTCGATGGGCGTCGCAGATGTGCGGCTGACCGGCGGCGAGCCGCTCGTCCGGAAGGGGTTCCCGAAGCTGGCAGCGATGCTGGCTACGATCGATGAGATCGAGGACCTCTCGGTGACGACGAACGGCTTCCTGCTGGAGCGCGACGCCGAGGCGCTGGTGGCCGCTGGGATTAACAGGTTCAACGTCTCGATCGACTCGCTCCAGCGCGATCGTTTCTTCGAGCTCACCCGTCGTGACGCGCTGCCGAGGGTGATGCGCGGCCTCGAGCGCCTCGCATCGTTCCCTGAGGCACACCCGATCAAGATCAACGCCGTCGCGATCAGGGACTTCACCGAGGAGGAGGTGCTGCCGTTCGCCGAGATGGCGCGCCGGACCCCCTACGAGATTCGCTTCATCGAGTTCATGCCGCTCGACGCCGACCAGGCGTGGACGCCGGACCAGGTGCTGACCGGCGACGAGATTCGCGCGGCGATCGAGGCCGTCTACCCGCTCGAGCCCGAGCCGCGGGAGCGCAGCGCGACCGCGCGCGTCTACCGCTTCGCGGATGGCAAGGGACGGATCGGCTTCATCAATCCTGTGTCGGAGCCGTTCTGCGGCGACTGCAACCGGATCCGCGTCACGGCCGAGGGGAAGCTGCGCACCTGCCTGTTCTCGCTGAACGAGACCGATCTGCGTGAGCCGCTACGCGCAGGGGCGAGCGACGAGGAGCTCGAGCAGATCATCCGCGACGCGGTGTGGCTCAAGGAACTCAAGCATCATGTGGGTGAGGCAGGGTTCGTGCGGCCTGCGCGCTCGATGTCCGCGATCGGAGGCTAGCCGCCTGCGGTATCAGCAGGCCGGCCAGGAAGCAGGCGACCAGGAAGCCGGTCGCCATCACGAACGTGTCGGTGAAGCCGGTGACGGTGGGTAGGCCGCTGCGAGCGACGTTATCGGCGATGAACGTCGCCGACAGCTGACCGCCGAGCGCGCCGCCGAGGGTGCGCATGACGGTGTTCATGCCGCTCGCCACGCCTGTCTGCTCGGCCGGTACCGCCTGCACGATCAGGTTGCCGAGCGCGGCGAACGCGAGGCCGATCCCGACTCCAAGCAGCCCGGCTGCGATCAGGAGGTCATAGGGATGGCTATGCGCGAGGGCAAGCAAAGCAAACGCGGCGGTCGTGAACGCGGTGCCGATCAAAAGCGCTGCCTTCGAGCCCCACCGGGCCGAGATCTTTCCGGCGACCGTGCCGAGCAGCATCATGCCGAGGGTCGCCGGCAGCAGATAGAACCCCGATATGAGCGTGGATGCGCCGAAGCCGAAGCCGGTGCTCTTCGGCAGCTGCGCGAACTGCGGGAAGACGATGAAGGAGGCGTACATCCCCGCGCCGAGCAGGAATGCCGCGACGTTCGTCGTCCAGACGCCGCGGACCCGCATCATCTTCATGTCGATCAGCGGCTCGCGGCTGCGGACCTCGACAGCTATCCATGCCGAGCAGATCAGTGCGCCGGCGATGATCAGTCCGATCGTCTTCGCCGATCCCCAACCCCATGCGATCGTCTCGCTGACCGCGATCAGGATCGTCGAGATCCCGACGCTCATGAGCGCGGCCGCCAGCCAGTTGATGTGCCCCGGGACCCGAACGGGGGACTCCGGTACGAACTTCCAGGTGAATATGGCCGCCGTGACGATCACGATCAGCGGGATCCAGTACAGCCAGTGGTAGCTCAGATGCTGGATGATCAGACCAGCGAGCACGATGCCGATTCCAGCGCCGACGCCGAGGATCGAAGACAGGATCCCGATGCTGCCTGCGACCTTCTCGCGTGGGAACTCGTCGCGGACGATCCCGAACGCGAGCGGGAAGATTCCACCTCCGGCGCCCTGGATCACGCGCGCGAAGATCATCACTCCGATCGAGGTGGACAGCGCCCCGAGAAGCGTCCCGCCGGCCAGGATCACGAGGGTCCATAACAGCACTCGCTCCTTTCCGACCATGTCCCCCAGGCGCCCCAGGATCGACGTCCCCACAGATGCGGAGAGCAGGTAGCCGGTCAGTAGCCAGGTGACGCCGTTCTCGGTCGTGTGCAGGCTGTGCTGGATCGATGGAAGCGCCGGGATCACCATCGAGCTGAGCGCCGCGTAAGCCGCACCCGCGAGCGCGAGCACGGCGAGTGTGACGTTCGGATGCACGCGCTTGGTCGGCGATTCGGTCATCTGGATCCTGGGTCGAGGGATGCCGGCTCTGACGCAACCGCGCGAGAGCGGAATCGACGTTCCACTCGCCGCTTGGCTACTATAGCGGAATGAGCATTCCGCTGGTCGATCGGAGGTCCGCCTGGGCGCTGCTCGCTCCCGACGCGAAGCGGTCACGCCTGCTCCAAGCCGCAGGTGAGGTATTCGCGCGAGACGGGCTCGACACCCCGATGCCCGTCGTCGCCGCCGCCGCGGGTGCCGGCGTCGGCAGCGTCTACCGCCAGTTCCCTTCCAAGCAAGCTCTGATCGCGGAGCTCGTCGTCGACCGGCTGGATCAGATCGCCGAGGGCGCGCGCCAGGCGCGGGCAAGTGAGGGCGACCGCTGGTCGGCGCTGACCGCGATGTTATGGCGACTGGTCGAGCGCCAGTCGTGCGATGACTTCTTCGGCGAGGCGATGCTGACGGTCGCCGAGCACCCGGCCGTCATCGGCGCGACCGAGCGCGCACGCGAATCGCTCGACCAGCTGCTGATCGACGCCCGAGCCGAGGGCCGCCTGCGCAGCGACGCGACGCCGGTCGACCTGCGCCTGCTGTTCGCGGCCACGCGCGCGGCGAAGCAGGTCGAGCCAACCGCCTGGCGGCGCATGCTCGAGCTGCTGATCGACGCCCTCGACACGCAGTAGTGCACTAGTCCAGAGGTTCGCCGGCACAGTAAACGCCGGTCTTCACCGCCGTTAATACGCGCGCAAGAAGGCGCACGCATCATCCACCTGATGCTGCTGCTGATGCTGTTCGCCCTGATCGCCGGTGCCGGCACAGCGATCACACCGTGCGTGCTGCCGGTGCTTCCAGCGCTGCTGTCGGCGAGCGCTGTCGGAGGGCGCCGGCGGCCGTTCGGGATCGTCCTCGGCCTGGCGGTGACGTTCACGATCTCGATCGTGGCGCTGTCCCAGATCGAGAAGGGCGTCGGGCTCGGGAGCGGCGTGACGCGCACCGTCGCCGTCGTCGTCCTGGCCGCCTTCGGTCTCGTGATGCTGATCCCCGCCTTGGCCGAGCGCGTGCAGGCGCCCCTCTCTCGCCTGGCGCGGTTCGGCCCCAGCACCCGCGGAAGCGGATTCTGGTCGGGCCTCGGCGTCGGTGCAGCGCTCGGGTTCGTCTGCGCACCCTGTGCCGGCCCGATCCTTGCGGCCGTAATCGCCGTCGGCAACACCGGTAAGACCTCCGCAAGCTCCGTCGCGGTCGCGATCTCATACGTGGCGGGTCTGAGCGCGGTGCTGACGCTCTATGCGATCGGCGGCCGGCGGGTAATGGACGTGGTCCGCCGCAAGGCGCGCGGCCACGTCGTCGAGCGCACACTCGGCGCCGTCCTGCTGGTCACGGCGTTCGTGATCGCGACCAACCTCGACGTCCGCTTCGAGGATGCGCTGGCAAACGCCACCAGCTGCGCCAACGGCCACTGCTCAGGCGTGCTCGCGTTCTTCGTCGACCCGACTCATTCGCTCGAGAACTCGAACGCCGTTCAAAGCCGCCTCGCTGCGCTACGCCCGCAGTCGCGGTTCGCGATCCGCCAACGCGAGGAAGACGCAGGCCAGATCCCCACCGACATCGCCAGCGCGACCGGCGCGTCGGCGGCGGGGGTCGCGCTGCCCGGGGTCAAGACGCCGTCGCTCGGCGACCTCGGCCCGGCGCCGAACTTCACCGACAACCAGGATTGGTTCAACACTCCTGGCGGTCGGCCCCTGACGATGGCCGGCCTGCGCGGCCGCGTCGTGCTCGTCGACTTCTGGACCTACACCTGCATCAACTGCATCAGGACGCTGCCGTTCCTGAAAGCGCTGTACGCCGACTACCACCCGTACGGCCTCGAGGTCGTCGGCGTGGAGACGCCGGAATTCACGTTCGAGAAAGAGGCGAGCAACGTCGAGCAGGCGATCCAGTCGGACGGGATCAAATACCCGGTGGTCCAGGACAACGACTACGGGACGTGGAACGCGTACCAGAACGAGTACTGGCCCGCGGACTACCTGATCGACGCGAGCGGCGAGGTCAGGCACACGCAGTTCGGCGAGGGCGACTACAAGCGGAGCGAGGCCGCCGTCCGCGAGCTCCTGTTCCAGGCCGGAGTCAGGAATCTGCCGCCGCCGATCACGGCCAAGATCCCAACCGCGTCGCAGGGGATTGCCACGGCAGAGACCTACCTGGGTGCCGAGCGGGCGCAGAGCGAGGACTTCGTGCCTGCGGTCCGGTCGGGAATCCACAGCTACCCTGGCGACGGCAGCCTCCAGCTCGACCAGGCCGCGCTGAAGGGCACCTGGGACGTCACCTCGCAGTATGTGAAGCCGGTGTCCGCTCCCGGCGAGATCTCGCTCGACTTCCAGGCCGCCAAGGTCTACCTGGTGCTGACGTCGGCAGGCAACGCCCCCCGGAGCGTCGAGGTGCGGCTCGACGGCCGCCCGATCCCGGCGGCGGACGCCGGCACCGACGTACACGGGGGGATCGCGACCGTCAAGGGCGAGCGTCTGTACAACCTCGTCTCGATGTCAACCGATGAGCAACGCCTGCTGACCGTTCAATTGCCGCCCGGGGTGCAGGCGTACGACTTCACCTTCGGTTAGCGCCTGGGGGCGCCGGCCCACCCGGCGGCGTGGCTCAGATCCCGTCCATGATCGCGGCAGCGCGGAGCAGGTCCTCGGGAGTGTTGACGTTGAAGAACGCGCGGCCGTCCTCGACCTCGAGCAGCGCAGGCCCGATCGCCGCCACCTCCTGGCGCAGCGGGCGGCTGCCTTCGAGGGCGCCGCGCCCGAGAGCCGCCGCCGCGGCCGGAAGATACATCGCAAGCAAGGGCTGCAGCTCGCCGCGACAGGAGGGGACCACCGCCGGCGATCCGGCCGGATCGGCTGAGACGATCGCGGTGACCAGCGCCGCGGTGACGAACGGAAGATCCGCCGCGCACACGAGCACAGGCCTCCCATCCGCGAGACCAATCGCGTGGACGATGCCGACCAGCGGATGCCGCGGCGCAGAAGGTTCGATCCAGACAGCCACGTCGGCCAGGATCGGGAGCTCCGTATCGACCTTCGCCACGATCGCAACATCGACGAGCACCGAGCGGAGCACCTGCAGCGGGTAGTAGATCAGCGGTCGCCCGCGCAGCGTGACGGTCGCCTTGGCGCCGCCCATCCGGCGCCCAAGCCCTCCCGCCAGGATCACCCCAATCGGAGCTCGGGACCTTCCGGTCATCGGGCCCTGTCGCAGATCGTCACCGGCATTCAGCCTCTCTCCAAGCCAGGTTTTGCGCCCCGAGAAAGCCTCTCAGCGAGCGTGCAGGCGAGCGCAGCATAGAATCAAGGGCATGGAGGGCTCCACTGAGGTCCGGAGCTGGCTGCGGTGCTATCGCTGCTGGTCGCAAAACCTCGAGGTGCAAGTGCACTACGAGGGAATCCACAGGATCGATCCCGAGACCGGAGAACGGGGTGAGGTCGTGGATGAGATGCAGGAAGCGGTGGTGCAGTGCCTGGACTGCATGCACGACCAGCCGCACCTCGGCTACCACAACGGACGCGTTGAGCCAATCGAGGATCGCTGGGAGCGAATGATCGCCGGAACCCCCTGGGTCGCGTCCTGCACCGTCACCGTCGACGCAGACGAGGTCGAGACCTGCTCGGGCCCCGAGGCGGGCGACGCGCTCTCCTACGCCGCCTTCGGTGACCACGGCACGCGCGAGTTCTTCACGCACGTGCGCTTCCACAAGCACGACGAGGACCAAATCGTGGTCCACCTGCTCGTGGAGCTGTATGCGCGATCCGCGGAGGAGGCGACGGCGGTGCTCGAAGGTTCGGCTCGCGGTGCGCTCGCGATCACGTCCTTGGCCGAGGAATCCAGGCCGCCTGCGTCTACCGGCGGAGACCAGCACTAGCCGTTGGGGCGGCTTGCGGGCATGATGTCCGCGCCAAAAAGGCGTCCGAAATGTTGGTGCCGGGTCTCGGGGTTTATGCAATTGGCGCGGACCCCATGCCCGCAGCCGCTTCGGAGCGTGGCGGGCCGCCTGGTGAGTCCGGGCGTTTCTTGGTCTCCTTCGTTCCCGTGTGGCGAGCCCATAGCTCGCTAGCCATTAGGGCCGCGGCCACTGGCACTGTGGCTGGGAGCTCGTTGATGGCGAAGAAGAGGAGGTCGAATGTCGCGGCGAAGAGGAGCGTTATCAGTGCGGCTTGGCGCTGGCGAGTTCGGCTGCTCGCCAGCACCGCCCCTAGAACCGCGGCTATGAAGAGGTCGCCGTAGCCCATCTGGACGGTTCCGAACAGCTCTGCCTGTAGCTGTGGCAGGCCGGCGATCGGGTGGGCCAGGGTCAGGGTGCTGTTAGGGGCCTGGAGCAGGTCGGTGGCGACGAGGTATGTGTCCCCGATTGCCATCAGCACGATCCCCACCTTCAGCCAGCTAGGTGGCGTCAGGGCGGAGAGGAGGATCCCCAGCGTCACGCAGCTGAGCGCCGAGAGGATCGTCGCGGCGCCCTCGCCGGCGAGCGAGGTCCGCCAGTGCCAGGCGACCACGAACAGGACCGGAACGGCCAGCGCGACCGGCGGTCTGGCCCCGCGCATCCCCCATCCGAGCGCGAACGCGGCGAGGATCGGGACCGCGACGAGGGCCAGGTAGGTGAGGCCGGTCGCCGTCTGTGAAACACCGCGGATCGCGAAGATCACAACGACGATCGAGCCGAGCGGAACGAGTGACCACCACCTTCCCCCGAGCCGGTGCAGCCAGCCCAGACCCGGCGGATCAGCGCGCGGAGCGGCGACGAGCCCGGCCTGAACGGCGAGCATGCAGGCGTCCGAGGGAATGAATGGCAGCGCCACGGTGTCTGAGATTACGGACAACGCATCCGGGCGAGATCCATGATCCCAACCCGCGGGCCGCGACCGCGGTAGACGGGTAACGTGTCGGAGCTAGTGAAGCGCTCAGTGGCCCCAGTCGCAGGTGCGCGCCCGCGCCGCCGTCGTTGGTTCCTCGGCGAGCTGGTAATCGCGATCGTGGCCGTAGCTTCGGTGGGCGCGTTCCCCGCGCAGGCGATCGCCGCCGGGGGCGACCTCTGGACGTTCGGATCGGCGACCATGGGCGACACCGGCCTGGCAATGATGGCCGGGACGAGCCCGAGCATTACGGCGCTGTCGAGCGGCGGCTACGAGATCGCCTACCAAGGTACGAACGGCGATCTCTGGCTCTACGGCACCACGTACTCCGGCGATACCGGTGAGGCGATGATGGCCGGGACCAGCCCCAGCATCACGGCGATACCCGGGGACTACTACCAGGTCGCATACCAGGGCCGCGACGGTGAGCTGTGGGAATACGGCCAGGGTGGAACCGGCGACGTCGGCTACGCGATGGCGCATGGCACCAGCCCGAGCATCACCTCGCTGACCGGCGGCGGCGAGATCGCATACGAAGGCAGCAACGGCAACCTATGGGAATATGGATCAGCCACCACCGGGAACGTGGACACAGGCGCCACTATGCTGGCCGGCACCAGCCCGAGCATCTCCCAGATCGGCGGGAACGATTTTCAGATCGCATATCAGGGTGCCGACGGCGACCTGTGGGAATACGGCAACGGCGGCGACGGCAACGTCGGGGACGGAATGATGGCCGGCACCAGCCCGAGCATCATCTCGCTGACAGGTGGCGGCGAGATCGCCTTCCAAGCCAACACCGGTCATTTGTGGGAGTTCGGGTCGGACGGGAGCGGTGACACCGGAGTGACGATGCTGGCCGGCACCAGCCCGAGCATGACCGCAATCGGCGGCACCGACTACCAGATCGCGTATCAGGGCAGTGACGGCGAGCTTTGGGAATACGGCGACGGCGGGACAGGTAACACTGGCGACGAGATGGCGGCCGCCACCAGCCCGAGCATCATCTCGCTGACCGGCGGCGGCGAGATCGCATTCCAAGGGAGCGCGCCGGCCAATGGCGGCGGTGGTGGCACCGGCGGAGGCGGCGGAGGCGGTGGCGGCGGCACGGGCGGCAGCGGGCCCGGCTCCTCCACCGGCCCGCCCGTGATCACGAGCCCGGTGACGGTTACCGTTCCGACGCCACGCTCCCCTGTGAAGCGCCGGGGACACAGCGGGCGACGCCAACTGAAGGTGAAGATAACGGCGAGCTGGACATGGAGCTATTCGCACAGCCGGCTCGGCCATCTGCGGTTCGGACGCCTGCCGCATGGGGCCCAGGTGACGACGACATGCCGTGGCCGCGGCTGTCCGCTCCGCGCGGTCCAGGCCGGCACCCACGAGCTGGCGCGCCTGCTCGCCTTCGTCGATGGCCTCGTGTACATCGCCGGCGATCGGATCTACATCACCGTCACGGCGCCCGGCTACCTGCCCGAACGCGCCGAGCTCCTGATCCGAGACGGCGAGCTTCCAACGGCGCGGGTGTTAGCCGCGCCGGGAAGCGCGGCAAAGGCCAGGACAGCCGGGCTGGCACGGCGGCAGGCGGTGAGTTCCTCGGTGCTCGTCAGCCGCCCATGGACGCTCCGGACGGTGCGCGACCACGGTCGGGTGGTCGTCATCAGCTACTCGGAGGGCGGCTGCTGGGGTCCAGCTCAGGTGCGCGTCGCGCAGAAGAGGACGACGGTCACGATCGAGCTGCTCCAGCCCTACAGCGGCGGTCCCGGAGTGGCGTGCCCGCAGTTCCTGCTGGTCCGCGATATCTCCGTTCGACTGAAGGTGCCACTCGGACGCCGCCATCTGATTCATGCGCCGTTGGGCGCCACCCCCGGGAGCTAACCAACACCCCGGGGGCGACCCAAAGCGTCATTCCCGTCAGCCTAGCCGCTCCTCGAGCTTGTTCAGCTGCGTCCAGAGCTCAGGCGGAAGCCGCTCACCGAAGCGCTCGAAGTACTCCCTCACCTGCTGCAGCTGCTGCTTCCACTGCTCCGGGTCGACGGCGAGCAGTTCGGTCAGCGCTTCGTCGGAGATGTCCAAACCGTCGGTATCGATCCCGCCATGCCCGGTGCGTGGCACGAGCCCGATCGGGGTTTCTTCGGCTTCCGTGCTGCCCTCGCAACGGCGGAAGATCCAGGCCAAAACGCGGGAGTTCTCGCCGTAGCCAGGCCACAGGAAGCGGCCGTCATCATCCTTGCGGAACCAGTTGACATAGAAGATCCTCGGCAGCTGCGCGCCATCGCGGCGGCCGACCTCCAGCCAGTGCGCAAAGTAGTCGGCCATGTGGTAGCCGCAGAACGGGAGCATTGCCATCGGGTCGAAGCGAAGCTTCCCGACGGCGCCGGCCTGAGCAGCCGTCGTCTCGGAGGACATGGTCGACCCGAGGAAGACCCCGTGCTCCCAATCCCGCGCCTCGTGCACCAGCGGCACGACCGTTGCCCGGCGTCCGCCGAACAGCATCGCATCGATCGGCACCCCCTTCGGGTCCTCCCACTCGGGGGCGATCGACGGGCACTGCGCCGCCGGCGTGGTGAAGCGAGCGTTCGGGTGCGATGACGGCTTCTCGGACGCAGGGGTCCAGTCGTTGCCGTGCCAGTCGGTCGCGTGCGCCGGCGGCTCGGGGGTCAGCCCTTCCCACCAAACGTCCCCATCGTCGGTCTTCGCGCAGTTCGTGAACACCGAGTTGCGGACCAACGTCCTGATCGCGTTCGGATTAGTCAGCACGCCGGTGCCGGGAGCGACGCCGAAGAAGCCGTACTCGGGATTCACGGCGTACAACCGACCATCGGCGCCGAACTTCATCCACGCGATGTCGTCGCCGATCGTCTCCACCTTCCAGCCGGGCACCGTCGGGATCATCATCGCGAGGTTGGTCTTGCCGCACGCGCTCGGGAAGGCGGCAGTGACGTACTTGACTACACCACCGGGCGAGGTCAGCTTGAGGATCAGCATGTGCTCGGCCATCCAGCCCTCGTCGCGCGCCATCACCGACGCGATCCGCAGCGCGAAGCACTTCTTGCCGAGCAGCGCATTCCCGCCGTAGCCGGACCCGTAGGACCAGATCTCTCGTGTCTCCGGGAAATGCACGATGTACTTGTTCTCCGCGTTACACGGCCACGACACGTCTTCGACCCCTTCGGTCAGCGGCATCCCGACCGAGTGCAGGCACGGCACGAACTCGCCGTCGGCACCGAGGACGTCGAGCGCCGCCTGGCCCATCCTCGTCATGATCCGCATCGACGCCGCCACGTAGGCGGAGTCGGTCAGCTGGACGCCGATATATGAGATCGGCGATCCGATCGGGCCCATCGAGAACGGCACCACGTACATGGTCCGGCCCTGCATCGAGCCCGTGAACAGGCCGGTCATCTTCTCCCGCATCTCGGCGGGGTCAAACCAGTTGTTCGTCGGTCCGGCATCGGACTCGTGCTGTGAGCAGATGAATGTCCGATCCTCCACACGCGCGACGTCGGCTGGGTCGGAGCGGGCCAGGAAAGAGCCCGGTCGCTTCTCATCAGACAGGCGCTCGAACGTACCGGCGTCGAGCAACGTCTGCGCGAGCTGCTCGTACTCCTCGTCCGACCCGTCGCACCAGTGGATCGCGTCGGGCCGGGTCAGTTCGGCTACCTCAGCCACCCAGGCGCGCAGCCGGGCGTTATCGGTAGTCGCTTCGTGCTGCGCTTCAGTGTACGTCATGCCGTCTTTCCCACTCCTTTAATCTAGATAGCGAGCAAAGCGTACCTGTGAACGCGACCTGTTGGGGTCAGATCTGGGCTATTAGGCGTTCGCGTCGGCGCTTTCAGGCGCCTCACCGAGGTGCTTGCGAGGTACCAGCACCAGCCGCTTGAACTCGGCAACCAGCACCCCATCCTGGTTCAGCACCCTGGTATGCACGCGAACGGTGCCGCGGTCGGGCTTGGAACGCGACTCGCGCAGCTCCAGCACCTCGGACTCGCAGAACAGCGTGTCACCATGGAACACGGGCGCCGGGTGCTTGAGCTCCTCGGTCGCAAGATTGGCAATTGCCTTGCCGCTCACGTCCGAGACGCTCATGCCGAGCGCCAGCGAGTACACGAGCGGCCCAACGACGACGTTCCGGCCCTGCTGGGACTGCTTCGCATAGACGTCGTTGAGGTGCAGCGGGTGGTGGTTCATCGTGATCAGGCAAAACAGGTGATCGTCACTCTCAGTGACGGTCTTGGCGGGCCAGTGCTTATAGACGGCGCCCACCTCGAACTCCTCGAGATAGCGGCCGTACGGATGCGCTCCGCTCGCTTCGCGTGCTGCCTGGTCGGTGTCGACCTGTGTCATTCTGCTCTCCTGTGGTGTGTGGGGAGGTGATGTAATCGCCCAGGGGGCGGGGAGGTGATGTAATCGCCCCCGGGGCGATTAC
>Ga0302325_10008471_pt1 | contig 22578 bp, 17 predicted proteins | sample Palsa_T0_2_FD_201948 | JGI IMG/M metagenome (GOLD analysis project Ga0302325, IMG submission 201948) | Peat permafrost microbial communities from Stordalen Mire near Abisko, Sweden - Palsa_T0_2 | ecosystem: Environmental > Terrestrial > Soil > Palsa > Peat permafrost | place: Sweden: Abisko...
CGGCAAGACGACCCTCTTGCAGGCGTTCAAGAATTTCCAGAACGTCCTCGTGAGCTACGCCAAGGCGCAGGGTTTCACGGTCTCTAGCTGATCCTGGGCGCCCGCCGGGTCCGAGAGCCTCCGGGCCCGGCGGGCGCCCAGCACCGAAGGGAGCACGAACGTGAACGGCATCGCCGCCCAGGCCCCGGTGCGCCCGCGTGGCCTGCGGAGCCTCCTGGTGCAGTCGGGATGGGTCCACCGGCGGGACCGCAAGGGCTTCTGGTTCGTCGCCCCGTTCCTGGCCGCCTTCCTGATCTTCATGCTCGCCCCGCTCGGGTACGCCGTCTACACCAGCCTGTACACAACGAAGATCATCGGCGGCACGACCTTTTCCGGGGCGGCCAACTACACGCAGACCCTGCAGTCGGGTGAGTTCTGGTCCGGCGTCATCCGGGTGATCATCTTCGCCGCCATCCAGATCCCGGTGATGCTCGCCATCGCCTTCTTCTTCGCGACGATCTTCGACCTGGGCGTCGCCAAGTACGGCACCTTCTTCCGCACCGTCTTCTTCATCCCGTTCGCCGTGCCCGCCGTGGTCGGCGCGGTCATGTGGTCGTTCCTGCTCGAGCCCCAGTTCGGCCCGTTCGTGCACTTCGCCAACGGGCTCGGCCTGCACAGCGTGAACTTCTTCTCGACGAGCCTGATCTTGCCGTCGATCATCGTGATCGTGATCTGGGAATGGACCGGCTACAACATGCTGATCCTCTACACCGCGCTGAGATCGGTGCCCCGGGATGTCATCGAGGCCGCCATCCTCGACGACACGCCGCTGTGGAAGATCATCCTCAAGGTGAAGCTGCCGATGGTCCGCCCGGCCATCGTCCTGCTGGTGTTCATCAACACCATCGGCGCCCTGCAGCTCTTCACCGAGCCGCTGATCCTCGCGTACTTCCAGAACCAGGCGATCTCGATCAACTTCACGCCCACCCTGTACATCTACAACACCGCCATCGCCGGCCAGCAGTACAACCTGGCCGCCGCGGCCGCCGTGATCCTGGGCCTGGTGATCGTGGTCATCTCGGTCAGCTCGCTCGTCTTCCGCCGCCGGAGGAGTGAACTCAGTTGAACGCAGTCACGGTCCTCAGCCACGGCCGCCCGCCAGAGCCAGCCGCGCCGGCCGAGCCGGGCCGCCGCGGGCGCCGCGCTCGCCGCCGCCGCGACAACGACGATGCCAACGCCGAGATCCCGATCGAGTTCTACGGCCTGCGGCGCGGCACGGTCACCGCCATCACCGCGCTCTGCGGGCTGTTCGCCGTGTTCACCCTGATCCCGATCGCCTGGATCGTCATCAACTCGACCAAGACGCAGGCCAACATCTTCGAGTCGTTCGGCTTCTGGTTCAGCTTGCCGTTCGTCTTGGGCCGCAACTTCTCGCTGCTGTTCCAGAACGTGGACGGCTACGGGGTGTACTTCCAGTGGTTCGGCAACACCGCCTTGTACGCGGTGCTCGGCGGCGGCGGCGCCACCGCCCTGGCCGCGTTCGCGGGCTACGGCTTCGCCCGGTTCAATTTCCGCACATCCAAGGTGCTGTTCTACCTCGTCATCGCGGCCCTCCTGGTCCCGATCACCGCCATCACCCTGCCGCTCTACCTGACCTACGCCAAGGTGCACCTGATCAACTCGATCTGGGGGATGGTCCTGCCGAGCATGGTGAGCCCGGTCGGTGTCTATCTCATGAGGGTCTTCGTCGAGGTCTCGGTGCCCCGCGAGCTCATCGACGCGGCGCGGCTCGACGGCGCCAGCGAGATACGGATCTTCTTCCGGCTGGCCCTGCCGCTCATGATTCCCGGGCTGATGACCGTGCTGCTGCTGAGCATCGTGGGCGTGTGGAACAACTATTTCCTGCCGCTGCTCATTTTCAACCAGAACCATCTGTACCCGCTGACCGTAGGCCTGGGCCTGTGGTCGGAGCGGGCCCAGAACAGCGGCAACGCCGAGCTCTTCCCGCTGGTCGTGATCGGCGGCCTGGTCACCGTCGTCCCGCTGATCGCGCTGTTCCTCATCCTGCAGCGGTACTGGCGCAGCGGCCTGCTGCTCGGCAGCATCGCGAACTAGGAAGGCAGGTCTCGTGTCCAACGTGTCACTGGAAGGTCTGACGAAGTTCTATCCCAACGGCGTAGAGGCCGTGCACGCGCTCGACCTGCACGTCGACGACGGCGAGTTCGTGGTGCTGGTCGGGCCGTCCGGGTGCGGCAAGACGACGGCCCTGCGCATGGTCGCGGGACTGGAGGAGATCAGCGCCGGGACGCTGCGGTTCGGCGACCGGGTCGTCAACAACGTGTCGCCCCGCGAGCGCGACGTAGCCATGGTGTTCCAGAATTACGCGCTCTATCCGCACCTGAGCGTGCACCAGAACATCGGCTTCTCGCTGGAGAACCGGAAGGTCCCCAAGGCCGAGCGGGACGAGAAGGTCCGCGCGGCCGCGGCCGTGCTCGGGCTGACCGACGTGCTCGAGCGGCGGCCCCGCCAGCTGTCGGGGGGTCAGCGGCAGCGCGTCGCCATGGGCCGGGCCATCGTCCGGGCGCCCTCGGTGTTCCTCATGGACGAGCCGCTGTCCAACCTCGACGCGAAGCTCCGGGTGCAGATGCGCTCCGAGGTGCTTCGCGTGCACCGGCGGATCGGCGCCGCCACGCTCTACGTCACGCATGACCAGACCGAGGCCATGACGATGGGCGACCGGGTGGCCGTGCTCCGCGACGGCATCCTGCAGCAGGTCGCGGTGCCCAAGGAGCTCTATGACCGGCCGGACAACATCTTCGTCGCCACGTTCATCGGCTCCCCGTCGATGAACCTCTACGAGGCCGGCGTCGACGTCACCGGGGACACCGCCACCCTCACTCTCGGCTCGCAGCGGCTCGCCCTGCCCGCCAAGGTGGTCAAGCGCGCCGAAGGGCTCGCGGCCTTCCACGGGCGCAGTATCGTCGTCGGCATCCGCCCGGAGAACCTGGTCGACCCGGTCGTCGCCGGCCTCACCGCCGAGCCGGGATCGAGCCTGAGCGTCGAGGTGGAGTTCGTGGAGGTGCTGGGCAGTGAGCAACTGGTCCACTTCACCATGGACGCGCGCCGGGTCCGTGAGGAGTCCGAACTGCGCGGCCAGGCCGTGGCCTCGGAAGAACAGGGCGAGATCGTGTCCGCCTCGGTGACGGAGGGAGTGGCCCGGATCGATCCCCGGGCCGAGATCCAGCCGCGCCAGCGCGCGGTCCTCGTCGTCGACGTCGAGCGGCTGCACTATTTCGACCCCGCCACCGGCCTCGCGATCGGTGCCGCCACCGGATGACCGAACGCGGCCACGGTTACTCGGCCACTCCCCTGCCGCGCAAGCTCGGCATCAAGCCCGGCCACCTGGTCGCACTGGTCAGCGCGCCGGCCGGGTTCGCGGAGAGCCTCGGCGACCTGCCCGAAGTCGAACTGGCCGAGGCCAGACTGGCCGAGGGCCTGGACACCCTCCCGGCCTTCGACGTCATCGTCTTCTTCGTGACGTGGCGGGCTGAGCTGGAAGCGGAGCTCAGCCGCCTGCGGTCACGGATGGCGCCCGCCTGCGGGCTGTGGATCGGCTGGCCCAAACGGGCGGCCCGGGTGCCCACGGACGTGACCGATCAGGTGGTCCGCGACGTCGCGCTGCCCACCGGCCTGGTGGACAACAAGGTCTGCGCGATCGACGAGACCTGGTCCGGGCTGCGCCTCGTCATCCGCCGCGAGCTGCGCTAGCCGGGCCGCAGTCGGCCAGCCGAGCAGCGCTAGCCGAGCTGAGCCACCGCCGAGCAGCGCTAGCCGAGCAGGGGGCGGCCGTCGAACACCCCGAGTTCTTCCCGGTACAGTTCCAGGCCCACGCCGTTCGGGTCGCGGAAGTACATGCTCTCCTCGATGCCGCGGTCCGGGCCGAGATAGTCCACGCCAGCCGCGTCGAGCTTTTCCTTGGCCGCCACGTACTGCTCCGGCGATATGGAGATCGCCAGGTGCTGAACTCCCCCGAGGGTCTCCTGCCAGGCCGGGTGGTCGTGCCCGGGAAAGTCGAAGAAACCGAGCAGGTTCCGGTTGCCGATATCGAAGAAGAAGTGGCTCGATCCCGCGTAGTCACGGTTCTCGACCAGCTCGACCAGGGGAAACCCGAGGAACTCCTGGTAGAACTGGATCGTCTCCTCCACGTCGCGGCAGATCAGCGCGAGGTGGTGGATGCCCGCCACGGTGCTGGCCGGCCGCTCACCCGCCGGGCGCAGGTAGCGCTCCCGCAGTTCGGCCCGGTGCGCCCGGATCTTCTCAAGTTCAGTTCCCTGCGGCTGTGGCATGGCTGCCTCCCAGCCACAGGCTACCCAGTGACCCGGCGGCCTACCCGCCGGCCTACCCAAGGTGGCTAATCCGGCCAGAGTGTGGACCCAAACTGCTACTCCTCCAGCAGTTTGGGTCCGCGAACGGGCGACGGGACTGCTCAGCGGGGGACGGAAGTCCCTTTCATCCGGGACGCGCGGCCCTGACCGTGTCATCCGCCACGCGAGACGCTGATGGAGATGAAAAGGCATGCCGGACCCGCCTGGCCCGGCATCAACGAGGAGGAACCGAATCATGCGACGGAAGACTTTCGATGTGCTGACGAGCGCGGTGGGACTAGCCCTCGCGGTGATCATGCTGGTCGCCGGCGGGCTCCTGCTCTGGGGACATAACTTCATCACCAACGAGGTCCACAATCAGCTGGCCGCGGAGAAGATCGTCTTCCCGGCCAACAACAGCCCGGCGATCAAGGCACCGGAATTCGCCGCGATGCACCAGTACGCCGGCCAGCTGATGACCACCGGCGCCCAGGCTGAGGTCTACGCCGACCACTTCATCGCGAATCACCTCAAGAAGATCGGCGGCGGCCTGACCTACTCACAGCTCTCGGCCAAGGCCATTGCGCAGCCCAACAACGCTGCACTCCAGGCCCAGGTCGCGACCGTCTTCAAGGGTGAGACCCTGCGCGGGCTGCTGCTGAACGCCTACGCCTTCGGGACAATGGGGATGCTCGCCGGGATCGCCGCGATCGTGGCCTTCGCCGGAGGTATCGTCCTGCTGGTCCTGTCCGCCCTGGGCTTCGCTCATCAGCGGCGCACCCCGGTCGAGGCTGAGATCTTCACCAAGACGGTAACGCCGAACGGCAAGGTGCCCCCCCGCACGCCAGTCACCACCGCCTGACTCCAGGACCACGGTCCCAGCAACCGGGCCCGGCACGGCACCCAGGCGAAAGCCGGGGCGCCGCGCCGGGCTCTTCGCTGGGCCCAGGCGAAGCCGGAGCGCCGGCCCCAGCCCGGCGAACAGCCGATGCTGCTCCTTCCCGGCCCGGCGAAAGCCCAGGCCGGGAAGGAGCTGTACAACTCTCCCCGCCGGATCGGGGCTTTTCCGCGATACTGAACTTGGGACCAAAGTCCTTTCAGCCGGTGACCGTCATACCTATTGGCCGGCCAGCCCTTCAGAAGATCCTGTTTTCGTTACCCAACCTGTCCCTTTAGGGCCCGAGCGGCCTTCCCAGGGAGACTCAGATGAATCATTATCTTCTGGCCCAAGCCGGCTCTGGGCCCATCAACCTGGACCAGCCCGGGACCTACATGCACTGGTCGATCTTCTACGTCTCGATGGCTAACCTGGTGCTGATCGGCGTTATGGTCGTGATTTTCGGCCTGGCGCTGCTACTGCCGTTCCCGAAGGGGCGGACGTATCCTGCCGAGGAGCCAGCGGCCGGGCTGTTGCCCGACCATGGGCCGGCCGGTGATGCGGAGACCGACGGCGCTGACCGCGACATGTGGACCAACCGGGCCCGCGGCTGGGCACTGCGGATGCTACCCCCGGGCAAGTTGCTCCCCGACCGCCAGCCCGCCTACGTCGCATCCTGGATCTACGTGTTCGGCGTCGGGAGCCTCGTCGCGTTCGGCGTGGCGATCGTCTCGGGCTTCGCTCTCGCGCTCGGCGGCCCCGACTGGTGGCATTACAACTCGGTCGGCCATTTCTTCAACAGCCTGCATCTGTGGAGCGTTGAGCTGTTCATGGCGTTGCTGGTCATCCACTTGTGGGGCAAATTCTGGATGGCGGCCTGGCGTGGCAGGCGGGCGCTGACCTGGATCACCGGGGTGGTCGCCTTCCTCGCCGCGGTCATCGAGTGCTTCACCGGCTACGTGTCCCAGCAGAACTTCGACTCACAATGGATTTCCACCAGCGGCAAGGACGCTTTCAACTCCGTCGGGGTCGGCGCCTTCTTCAACGTCATGAACTTCGGCCAGATGCTGATGTGGCACATCGTGCTGATCCCGATCGTGCTCGTCGCCATCATCGGAGCGCATGTCCTGCTGGTCCGCGTCCGCGGCGTGTCCCACCCGCTGCCGGCTCAGGCCCGCACACCGGGCGCGGGCAGCTTCCGCCAGCGACGCCGGGCCATGGCCGTGGCCGACGCCGCGCCCTGGCGCGGCACGACCCGGCGCTACGACATCCTCAAGGAGGGTACGGTCGCCGGCTGCATCGTGCTGGTACTCACCCTGGCGCTGGCCGCCCTGCTCTCCTCCCCCGACGTGCCGTCGGTGACCATCCAGTCCTGGGCCAAGATCGCCCCGGCGGACTTCCTGGCCACGGCGGCGAGCGAACTCAACGGCACCAGCGAGACCGCGACCTACGGGCCGCCTTACAACCACCAGAGCGGCAGCGTCCAGAAGCTGCTGTTCTCGCCGGCTCAGCTGGCCGGGGTCCGCCAGCCCATCGACCCCGCGCAGGACTTCGTGCTCCGGCCGCTGGCCGCGATCACAGCGGCCAACCGGCCGCTCGCGGCCGCCCTCGCCACCTACCGGTCCGCCCCGGCTGCCACGCAGCTAGCCTGGGCCAACGCCTACGCCACCGCGGAAACCCACGTCAAGTTCCCCGGCGGCAATCCCGTGGTGCCCAAGGCCAAAGACGGACCGGTCCCGGTCATGCTGGCCAACGAACTGACCATGGCCCGCAGCGGGGCGCTCGACGCGAGCATGCTCGGCCAGGAGCCTTTCTACGGGACCAACTTCACCGGGCCACTGCTCTTCCTGGAGGACGGCGCCTACTTCGCCAACAAAGCCGAGGCCATGAACCTCGGCGGCGATGAGTGGGGCGTAATGAACGAGACCGGCAGCTACCCCGGCCAGCCGTGGCTCTGGCTGTACACGCTGTGGTACCAGGTCCCAGGCTGGACCAATTCCGCCAACATCGACATGATCGCGATCTACATGACCGGCGTGGCCTCGATACTGCTGCTGGCTATACCGTTCATCCCCGGCCTGCGTGACATCCCACGGCTGGTCCCGGTCCACCGCCTCATCTGGCGCAACTGGGAGCACCCGGAGCAGCAGGGCACCGGCCCCGAGGCCTCCGCCGGAAAGCCCGGCCCCGCAGATACCGCCACTACTGGCCGGTCCCATTTACCGCCTAGCTCACCCTGAACGAAGCCCTCATGGTCAGGCGCCGTCGCGGATCTATCCGGCGGCACCTGTCTATATGACTGTGCCAGTGGTAGAAGATAACCCCAGTGGCGGACGACAACCAGGAGGCAGAAGCCATGACGGGTGACGCGGGCGCGCGGCCACTGGTGGTCGTGGGCGTGGATGGTTCTGAGGAGTCAGTGCAGGCGCTGCGGTGGGCCGCCCGCTACGGGGCCGCCACGGGTGCTTCGGTCCGGGCGGTGCTGGCCTGGCACTACCCGACGGCCGCGTCGGTGCCGCCGGTGGGCCTCACCCCGCCCACAGTGGAAAGTGAGGTAGAGCAGCGCATCACGGCCGCCCTGGCCGACGCGGTCGCCAAGGCGGGCCCGGACGCGTCGGCCGGGCAGGTCGAGAGCCAGGTCCGGTACGGGCATCCGGCCCAGGTCCTGATCGAGGAGTCACGCCAGGCTGACCTGCTGGTGGTCGGCCGGAGCGGGCATGGGGCCTTCGTCGGGATGCTGGTTGGCTCGGTCAGCCAGCACTGCGTGGCCGCCGCGGAGTGCCCGGTCGTGGTGGTCCGGGAACGCCCAGCGGGCTGATCGCGCCCGGCCCGGCCGGGACCTCAGGCTCTCCCGGCCGGGCCGGGACCTTAGCCTCTATTGGGCGGCCGGCCCCAGGGACACAGTGGGAGTACTGGGGGCCCTCGGGGCCGGGCAGACGGATCGCTCTCGTCGTGACGCACGGTACCTCAGTGCTGACGGCACGGAGTGCTGAAGGCACGGCGGGGCTGACCGCATGGAGGCGCGATGATCACGGACACGAGGCAGCTGGTAGCGCTGCCGCGGGAGGAATCTCTGCGGCTGCTGGCCAGCACGTCCCTGGGCCGCGTCGTGTTCACGCACTTCGCCCTGCCGGCCATCCGGCCGGTCAACCACATCGTGGAGGACGGCAAGATCATCGTCCGGACGCACCTGGGCGCCGTGATCGCCTCCGCGGTGGACGGCACCGGCACCGTGGTCGCCTACGAGGCCGACATGATCGATTCCGACGATCATCTCGGCTGGAGCGTCATCGTCGTCGGCCGGGCCAACCGGGTGACCGATCCCGGCGAGATCGCCCGCTACCAGCAGGCCCTGCGGCCCTGGGTGTCCGGCGACATGGACGAGGTCATCGCGATCGCGGCCGAGATGGTGGACGGATTCCAGCTCACCCGCTGAGCGGCCGGCCCTCATAGAGCAGCGACACCCGCCCGGTCACCACGGCGATATGTCCGGAATAGTCCCGGGACCAACGTCCTGCCCGCTGGGACCTTCGTAGGCACTAGCAAGACCGATGACTACCTAACGGAACGTCCGCAGTTACTGTGGAAGCACGGACGACGCGCGCCCCAGCGGCGACCCGGGCCGCCAGGGAGCGTGGACCAGATGGACGATGCAGCGAAGCGAGCCGGGCAGATCAGCGTGTTCCTCCTCGACGATCACGAGATCGTCCGGCGGGGTGTGCGTGACCTGCTCGAAGCCGAGCCGGACATCACCGTGGTCGGCGAGGCGGGCACAGCCGCGGGGGCACTGGCCCGGATCCCGGCCCTCAAGCCCGACGTGGCCGTCCTGGACGTGCGGCTGCCGGATGGCGATGGGGTTACCGTATGCCGTGAAATCCGGTCCCGGATGCCCGAGGTGGGCTGCCTGATGCTGACCTCGTTCGGTGATGACGAAGCGCTCTTCGACGCCATCATGGCCGGAGCGAGCGGGTACGTGCTGAAGCAGATCCGGGGCACCGACCTGGTTGGCGCGGTGCGGACGATCGCGGCCGGCCGCTCCATGCTCGACCCGGAAGCGGCCAGCCGGGTGATGCGCCGGATGCGGGACGAGGCTGAGCGCTTGGACCCGCTGTCCGGGCTGACCGAGCAGGAGCGGAAGATCCTGGAGCTGATCGGGGAAGGGCTCACCAACCGGCAGATCGGCGAGCGGATGTTCCTGGCCGAGAAGACCGTCAAGAACTACGTGTCCGCGCTCTTCGCCAAGCTGGGCATGGAACGCCGGACCCAGGCCGCCGCCTACGCCGCCCGGATCTTCGACGACCACCACCCGGCCCGCTAGCAGTTCTGTCCGGCCGCGGCCGAGAGTGGTCTACCGGGGCTGGTAGGTGAGGGTGGCTCCCTGGATAGCCGTGAGGTAGCCACTGCGCTCGTACGCCGCCTGATCCGTGCCGGGCGGCACCCGCAGCAGCCCGCGCAGGTCGCCGACCGCGGCGAATCCCTTGCGCTGCATCCACGCCGCCAGGCCGTCGAGCAGCACCCCCGCGTGCCCGGGACCGTGCCGCAGCAGGGACGACGTCGTCATCACCACATCCGCGCCGGCCAGCAGGTACGCGGCGACATCAGCGGCGTCCTCGACGCCGGTGCTCCCCGCGAGCGAGGCGCGGACCTGCCCGCGCAGCAGCGCGATCCAGGCCCGGGGCAGCCTGGCCTCCACCGGGCTGGACAGCTCGAACCCGGTGCTCACCGTCAGGGTCTCCGGGTCGATGCCGGGCTGCATGAACCGGTTGAACAGGACCAGGCCGTCGGCACCGAATTTGTCCAGGCGCAGCGCCATCTCCCCGGTGGAGCTGAAGTACGGGCCGAGCTTGACGGCGACCGGGATGCTGACCGTCGCCTTCACCGTGCCCAGGATGTCGACGTGCCGCTGCTCCACGTCCCGCCCGGGGGTGAGCGGGTCGCCGGGCAGGTAGTAGATGTTCAGCTCGATCGCGGCCGCGCCCGCCTGCTCCATCGCGCTCGCGTAGTCCGTCCAGCCGCCGGTGGTGACACCATTGAGGCTGGCAATCACGGGCACGTCGACCGCGGCCACGGCCCGTTCCAGCAGGCTCAGGTAACGGCGCGATCCCGCCTGGCCCTGTGCTTCCAGGTAGGACTGTGCTCCCAGGTAGGACTGTGCTTCCAGGTAGGACTGTGCGTCCGGCGGGTAGGACAGCGCGTCCGGCAGGTAGGACAGGGACTCCGCAAAGCTCTCGGTGCCCGCCTCGGCCAGCCGCGCGTCCTGCTCCGCCTCGCGCCGCAGCTGCTCCTCGAACAGCGAGGGCAGCACGACCGCGCCGACCCCGGCGTCGGCCAGCCGCTGCACGCCGGCCAGGGTTTGCGCCAGCGGGGAAGCGGACGCGACGAGCGGGTTGCGCAGGGACAGGCCCATGTAGTTGGTGGTCAGGTCCATGATCAGCTCCTCCGTGCGTCGGCGGGGAATCTCCCGGCCCCGTGACTGGCCATTTCCTCGTACACCGTCCAGCGCTGATCAACCGCCTCCTGGGCCAGCGCCTGCAGCCGCTCGGCCTCCGCCGGATCGGTCCGGGCCAGGATGCGGTACCTCAGCTCACGCTGGGTGTAGTCGGTCAGCGAGATGCGCGGCCGGGGCGAGTCGAGCAGGAACGGGTTGCGCCCGGCGGCGCGGAGCAGCGGGTCGTACCGCATCAGTGGCCAGTAGCCGCTGGCCACCGCACGGTACTGCTGGTCCATGCCGTCGCGCATCTCGATGCCGTGCGCGATGCAATGGCTGTAGGCAATGATCAGCGAGGGGCCGTCGTACGCCTCCGCTTCGCGGAAGGCCCGCAGCGTGTGCTGCGGGTCGGCGCCCATCGCCACCCGGGCGACGTAGACGCTGCCGTAGGCGACGGCCTGCAGCGCGAGGTCTTTCTTCGGCGTCTTCTTGCCGGCCGCGGCGAACTTGGCCACCGCGCCCAGCGGCGTCGCCTTCGACATCTGGCCGCCGGTGTTGGAGTAGACCTCGGTGTCGAGCACCAGCACGTTGATGTTGCGCCCGGTGGCCAGCACGTGGTCCAGGCCGCCCGCCCCGATGTCGTACGCCCAGCCGTCCCCGCCGACGATCCACACGCTGCGCCGGACCAGGTGATCGAGGACGCTGCGCAGATCCGCCACGGCCGCCGCGTTGCCATCAAGCTGATCAAGCTGGCCCTTGAGCCGGGCGACCCGCTCGCGCTGCGCCGCGTACTCCGACTCGCGCTGCTGCGGTGCGCTGAGGATCTCGTCGACCAGCCCGGCGTCCAGTACCTCCCGCAGCTCTGACATGCGCCTGCTGGCCAGTTCCAGGTGCAGGTCGGCGGCCAGCCGGTAGCCGAGCCCGAACTCGGCGTTGTCCTCGAACAGGGAGTTGGACCAGGCCGGCCCGCGGCCCGCCGCGTCGGCCGTCCAGGGGGTGGTCGGCAGGTTCCCGCCGTAGATCGACGAGCAGCCCGTCGCGTTGGCGATCATGAGCCGGTCACCGAACAGCTGGGAGAGCACCTTGAGGTACGGGGTCTCGCCGCAGCCGGCGCAGGCACCGGAAAACTCGAACAGCGGCTGCAGGAACTGGGTGCCGCGCACCGTGCCGAAATCCACCCGGGACCGGTCGTTGACCGGCAGGGTCTCGAAGAACGCGATGTTCTCGCGCCCGGCGGCCCGCACCGGCTCACCGGGCGCCAGGTTGATCGCCCGGCGGCTGGCTGAGCCAGGCTGGCCGGCACCGCCGCCGGCCACACCGCCGCCGGCCGCAACGGGCACGGCCTCGGCCGGTACCTGCACGGGACAGGCCTCGACGCACAGCCCGCACCCGGTGCAGTCCTCCAGGTAGACCTGGAGCGTGTAGCGGGTGTCCGGCAGGCCGCGCACCTCCAGCGGCATCGACGCGAAGGCATCGGGCGCCCCGGCCAGCTCCGCCTGGCCGTAGAACTTGGACCTGATCACGCTGTGCGGGCAGACGAAGCTGCAGTTGCCGCACTGGATACACAGGTCCGGATCCCAGACCGCCACCAGCTCGGAGACGTTGCGCTTCTCGAAGGCCGTGGTGCCGCTCGGGTAGGTCCCGTCCACCGGCAGCGCGCTGACCGGCAGGTCGTCACCGCGGCCCGCCATCATCTCCGCGGTGACCCGGCGCACGAACTCCGGCGCGCCGGCCGGGACCACCGGCGGCAGGCCGCGGGTGGCGGTCACCCGGGCCGGCACCTCCACCCGGTGCAGTGCCGCCAGCGCCTGGTCCACGGCGGCGTTGTTGCGCTGCACGACCTCGGGCCCGCGACGGCCGTAGGTCTTGGCGATCGCCGCCTTGATCGCCCCGATCGCCTCGTCGGCGGGCAGCACCCCGGAGATGGCGAAGAAGCACGTCTGCAGGACGGTGTTGATCCGCCCTTCCAGGCCGGCTTCCCGGGCGACCTGGCCCGCGTCGATGGTGTAGAGGCTGATTCCTTTGCTCAGGATCTGTTCCTGTACCGGACGCGGCAGCGAGTCCCAGACCTGCGCCGCCGGGTGCGGGCTGTTCAGCAGCAGCGTCGCGCCGGGCGCGGCCCGGCCCAGCACGTCGACCCGCTCCAGCAGGCCCGCCTGGTGGCAGCCGACGAAGCTGGCCTGCTGCACGAGGTACGGCGCCTTGATGGGCGACGGGCCGAAGCGAAGATGCGAGACGGTCTCCGACCCGGATTTCTTCGAGTCGTACACGAAATAGCCCTGGGCGTGCAGCCGCTCATCCGCGCCCAGGATCTTGATGGTGTTCTTGTTCGCGCCGACCGTCCCGTCGGAGCCGAGCCCGAAGAACACCGCGCGCACGGTGTCCGGCGGCTCGATGTCCAGCCCCGGGTCGTAGGGCAGGCTGGTGCCGCTCACGTCGTCGTTGATGCCGATGGTGAACCGCGGCCTGGGCTTGCCGCGGGCCAGTTCGGCCAGCACCCCCGCGACCATGCCGGGGGTGAATTCCTTGGACGACAGCCCGTACCGGCCGCCGGTCACTGCCGGCATCACTTCCCGGTCACCGGCCGCGTGCGCCTCGGCCAGCGCGGCCAGCACGTCCAGGAACAGCGGCTCGCCCAGCGAGCCCGGCTCCTTGGTCCGGTCCAGCACCGCGACGGCGCGGGCGCTGGCCGGCAGCGCGGCGAGCAGCGCGCCGGCCGGGAACGGGTGGAACAGCCGGACCGCCAGCACGCCGACCTTCTCCCCGCGGGCGGTGAGGTGCGCGACCGTCTCGGCGGCGGTCTGCACGCCGGAGCCCATCAGGACCAGCACCCGCTCCGCGTCCGGGTCGCCGGTGTACTCGACCAGGCGGTAGTGCCGCCCGGTGCGCTCGCCCAGCAGGTCCATGGCCTCCGCGACCGCCTCGGGAATCCGCGCGTAGAACGGGTTGACCGTCTCCCGCGCCTGGAAGTAGATGTCCGGGTTCTGCGCCGTGCCGCGGATGAACGGCCGGTCCGGTGACAGCCCCCGGTCCCGGTGCGCCCGGACGAGCGCGGCCGGCACCAGCGCGCGCAGGTCGTCGTCGGACAGCATCTCGATCGTGTTCAGCTCATGGGACGTGCGGAAACCGTCGAAGAAATGCACGAACGGCACCCGGGTGGCCAGCGTCGCGGCCTGCGCGACCAGCGCCAGGTCGTGGGCCTCCTGGACGGAGCCGGAGGCGAGCAGGGCGAACCCGGTCGCCCGGACCGCCATCACGTCGGAATGGTCGCCGAAGATGGACAGTCCCTGCGTGGCCAGCGACCGGGCGGCCACGTGCAGCACCGCCGGGGTGAGCTCGCCGGCGATCTTGTACATGTTCGGGATCATCAGGAGCAGGCCCTGCGACGCGGTGAACGTCGTGGTCAGCGCGCCGCTCTGGAGAGCCCCGTGCAGCGCGCCCGCCGCGCCGCCCTCGCTCTGCATCTCCACCACGGCCGGCACGGTGCCCCACACGTTGGTGCGGCCCTGGCTGGACCACTCGTCGGCCAGTTCCGCCATGGGCGAGGACGGCGTGATCGGGTAGATGCAGCACACCTCGTTCAGCCGGTAGGCCACCGAGACCGCGGCCTCGTTACCGTCAACCGTGGCGCGCATCGGTAACCTCCGGGACCATCTCGATGGCGTGTACCGGGCACTGGTCGTGGCAGGTGCCGCAGCCGGTGCACCGGTCGTAGTCGAACCGGTACCGGTTCCCCTCGCCCAGCTTGATCACCGCGTCCTCGGGGCACGCGCCCAGGCAGCCGTCGCATTCGAAGCAGTTGCCGCAGGACAAGCAGCGGCCGGCCTCGTAGGCCGCCTGCGGCGCAGTCAGGCCGCCGACCACCTCGGCGAAGTCACCGACCCGGTCGCGGGCGTCGAGCTCAGGCTGGTGGCGCTGGCCGGCCTCGCCGAAATACCAGGGGTGGAGCATGTCGAAGGTGACCGCCTGATGCTGGCCCGGGCGGACCGGCGCCGCGCCCCGCAGGTAGGCGTCGATCTGCCGGGCGGCCTTCTTGCCGTGCCCGGTACCCACCGTGACGGTCCGCTCGGCGGGCACCATGTCGCCGCCCGCGAACACGCCCGGGCAGCCGGTCATCATCGACGGCGACACCTGGACCGTGCCGTCCTTGTCGAACTCGATCCCGGGGATCCGGCGCAGGAACCCGGTATCGGTCTCCTGGCCGACGGCCAGGATCACGGTGTCCGCGGCCAGGGTTTCGAGCCGCCCGGTCGGCTGCGGCCGGCCGGCCGGGTCCAGCTCCATGACCTCGACCGTCAGTTGAGGACCGTCAAAGGCCGCGATGGTGCGCAACCAGTTGATGCGGATGCCTTCGCGTTCCGCTTCCTGGGTCTCTTCTTCGTGAGCAGGCATCTGGGCCCGGGTGCGCCGGTACACAACCAGCGTGTCCTGCGCCCCGAGGCGGCGCGCCACCCGGGCCGCGTCCATGGCCGTGTTGCCGCCGCCGTAGACCGCGACCCGGCGGCCGATCACGGGATGACCACCGGAGGCGACGTCGCGCAGGAACGACAGGGCGTCCACGATCCGCGCCGCGTCGGTGGCCGGGATGTCCACCCGCTTCGACAGGTGGGCGCCGACCGCGACGAACACCGCGTCGAAGCCGCCCTCAGCCCGCTCGGCGGCGAGATCCCCGACCCGGTGACCGCAGGTGATGGTGACCCCGAGCGCCTCGATCCGGGCCAGCTCACCGGCCAGTACGTCCCGGGGCAGCCGGTAGGCGGGGATGCCGTAACGCATCATCCCGCCCGGCTCGGGGGACAGATCGCGGATCTCCACCTGGTGACCGGCCCGGGCCAGATGGTAGGCGGCAGACAGGCCACTGGGGCCGCCGCCGACGATCAGCACGCGCCGGCCGGTGCGGGCGGGCGGCGGATCGAACCGCCAGCCCTGCTCAAGCGCCATATCGCCGAGGAACCGCTCGACCCCGTGGATAGAGACCGCGCTGTCCAGTTCGGCCCGGTTGCAGACGCTCTCGCACGGGTGGTAACAGACCCGGCCATGGATGGCCGGCATCGGGTTGTCGGCGGTCAGCTGGCGCCAGGCCCGTTCATGCTGGCCGGCCTCCATGAGCGCCAGCCACGCCTGGATGTTCTCCCCCGCCGGGCACCCGGCGTTGCAGGGCGGCAGCAGATCCAGGTAGACGGGCCGGCTGGCCCGCACCGGGCCGGCCCGGGCGGCCCCGTGCAGCAGATCTGGCAGCGGGGCGATGTCGCGCGGCAGGCCGGTCACGCCGCCACCGCCGGCCGGGGCTCATCATGTGCAGCTGGCATGTTCCCAGTGTCCGCGCAGAATGCCTGTCACCCTAGGGCCGAAAGGCCCCCGCTATTCCTGGGCGAAACGCCCGTCCGGCCCGGCCCGGAATTCGATCATCTTGAGCCTCGTCGCCTGCAGCCGCTTGGCGACGACGACGACCAGCCGGCTGGTGATCTCGTAGCCGAACCCGGGATCCTCGGCGCAGCGCTGCCGGACCGCGCCGGCGTCCACTTCGAACGCCTCGGTGGGCTGCACGGCGACCGCACCGAACTGCCACTGCAACGGAGGGAAGAACCAGGACACACCGAGCAGATCGCCGCGTCCGAGGGTCCCGACGGCGATCCGCCCAGTTCCCGGTACGTCCACGTCCAGGGCGACCCGGCCGGCCCGGATGAACCAGAACTTCCTGGCGACCGTGCCGACCGTGCAGAAGCGGTGCCCGGTGGGCACGGTGACCACGGAGGTCACTGTGGCCAGCCAGGCGAGATGATCATCTGACATGCCCCGCAGGAAATAGTTGCTGGCCAGGGCCGACGGCGATATCACGATCATGAGGCGCTCCTTTCTGCGCGTTGGCCAGGTGGCCAGTGGTCAGGTGCCCAGTGGTCAGGTGCCCAGTGGTCAGGTGCCCAGTGGTCAGGTGCCCAGTGGTCAGGTGCTCAGAGCTGACGGCCGACCAGCGCCGCCAGGTCGACGAGGCGGCACGTGTAGCCCCACTCGTTGTCGTACCAGCCGAAGACCTTGGCCAGGTCACCCGAGGCCTGGGTCAGTTCGGAGTCGAAGACGCAGGACGCGCTGTCCCCGATGATGTCCCGGGAGACCAGCGGGTCGGTGCTGTAGCGCAGCAGGCCGGCCAGGTTGCCCTCCGCTGCCGCGTCACGGAACGCGGCATTGACTTCGTCGCGGGTCACCTCGCGGCCGAGTACGACCGTGAGGTCGGTCAGCGATCCGTCCTCGACCGGGACGCGGACGGCCACGCCGTCCAGCCGGCCGGCCAGTTCTGGGATGACCAGGCCGGTGGCGCGGGCGGCGCCGGTCGTGGTGGGCACGATGCTCACCGCCGCGCTCCGGGCCCGGCGCGGGTCCTTGTGCGGACCGTCGAGCAGCATCTGGTCCCCGGTGTAGGCGTGCACCGTGGTCATGAACCCGCGGACCAGGCCGAACGCATCGTGCAGGACCTTCGCCATGGGCGCCACGCAGTTCGTGGTGCAGGACGCGTTCGAGATCACGTCGTGGCGCTGCGGGTCGTAGTCGGAATCATTGACGCCCAGCACCACGGTCAGGTCGGCGCCCTGGCCCGGCGACGACAGCAGGACCTTGCGGGCACCCCCCTTGAGGTGCATGGCCGCGTCGTCCCGGGCCCGGAACCGGCCGGTGGACTCAATAACGATGTCGACGCCGAGCCCGGCCCAGTCGATCGCGGCCGGGTCGGTCTGCGACAGCACTCTGATCGCGTGCTCGACCCGGAACGGGGACTCCACCACCAGCAGGGAATCGTCGGTATGACTGACGGCCTGGCCCAGCCGGCCGTAGGTGGAATCGAACGCCAGCAGGTGGGCCAGGGTGGCCGCGTCGGTGATGTCGTTCACCGCCACGACCTCGATGTCGTCGCGCTCCAGGGTCCGGCGGACGAACGCGCGGCCGATCCGGCCGAAGCCGTTGATGCCAACTCTGATGGTCATGGGAGCCTCCTGTGCCGTCCGACCACGCCGCCCGGGCGTAGCCCTTCTGCGGCTGCATGACCAGGCTTGCGTTCCGCCGGGCGGACCGCTAAAGGCATTGGGCACCATCGCCCGGGACCATTGGCCCGTGGCGACCGGCAGTGCCCGGACCGCGATGATGGATCCATGGAAGCCCACATGAAGGGCGGGCAGATGACCGAATTGGCGGCGGTGGCGCGTTCATATGCGCTGCTCGCTGACGGCAGCACGGTCGAGATCAGGCCGGCCGACCAGTCCGACTCCGCCCGGGTCCTGGCGTTTCACCAGGAAATGTCACCCAGCAACTCGTACCTGCGCTTCTTCAGCCTGAGCAAGCGCGCGGCCGCGGACGAGGCCCAGCGCGTGTGCCGGCCGCCCGGACCCGACCACGTGGCGCTGCTGGCGTTGCTGAACGATGAGGTGGTGGGGGTGGCCAGCTATGAGCCCACCGCCCGCCCGGGTGCTGCGGAGGCCGCCTTCGCCGTCGCTGACCCGATGCACGGCCGGGGCGTCGCCACCCTGCTCCTGGAGCACCTGGTCTCGGTGGCCCGGGCCCGCGGCGTCAGCTGCCTCACCGCCGAGACGCTGCCCGAGAACACCGCCATGCTCCGGGTGTTCGCCGAGGCCGGGCTGAGCGTGACGCGCCAGTCGGCCGACGGCGTGGTCGAGCTCACCATGCTGGTCCCCCGCGGCGTGGCACTCAGTGAGGCCAGCCCGTACCTGGACGCGGTGGAGGGCCGGGAACAGCGGGCCGGCCGGGCCAGCCTGGTGCCCCTGCTGGCCCCCGGGTCAGTCGCGGTTATCGGCGCGGGCCACCGGCCGGGGTCGATCGGCCGGGCGATCCTGCTCAACATCCGCGACGCCGGGTTCGCGGGCGCTCTCTACGGGGTGAACGCGCACCTGGCCGAGATCGAGGGCATCCCGTGCGCCCGCTCGGTCTCCGCGCTGCCCGAGACGCCGGATCTGGCGGTCGTGGCGGTCCCCGCGGCCAGCGTGCCCGGCGTGGCGCAGGAGTGCGGCCGGCGGGGCGTCAAGGCGCTGGTCGTGATCACCTCCGGACTCGATGCCACCCAGCAGGCCGCCCTGCTGGACGCCACGAGGCACTCGGGGATGCGCCTGGTGGGCCCGAACTGCTTCGGCGTCGCTGTCCCCGGCAGCAGGCTCGACGCCACGTTCGCCGTCCGCCACCCGGCCGCGGGCACGGCCGGGCTGGCCGTGCAGTCCGGTGGGGTGGGGATCGCGCTGCTCGGGCATCTGTCCCGGCTCGGCATCGGTATCTCCTCGTTCGCCTCGCTCGGTGACAAGCTGGACGTCTCCGGGAACGACATGCTGATGTGGTGGGAGCAGGACGGCACCACCAAACTGGCCGTGCTGTACCTGGAGTCGTTCGGCAGCCCGCGCAAGTTCGCCCGGACTGCACGCCGGGTCAGCGCCACCATGCCGGTACTGACCGTGCACGCGGGGCGGTCCGCGCCCGGGCAGCGCGCCGCCGCCTCACACACCGCGGCCGCGGCCGCCCCGCTCATCACCCGCGAGGCCCTGTTCGAGCAGGCCGGCATCATCGCCACCACCAGTCTCGGGGAACTGCTCGACGCGACGGCGCTGCTCGCCTGCCAGCCGGTCCCGGCGGGCCGCCGGGTGTGCGTCGTGTCCAACGCCGGGGGCGCGGGCGTGCTCGCCGCCGACGCCGCGGCCGAGGCCGGCCTGACCGTGGTCACGATGAGCCCGGCCACCCAGGACCGGCTGCGCCAGATCCTGCCGTCCGGCACCTCGGTCGGCGGGCCGGTGGACACCACTGCCGGGGTCAGCGCGGAGGCGTTCGGTAACTGCCTGGCCGAGCTGGCGGCCTGCGGCGAGGCGGACGCGATGATCGCGGCAGTTGTCACGACCGCCGCCGCCGACCTGGTTCCCACCCTCACCGCCCGCCGGCTGGAGGTGCCGGTCGCGGCGGTCATCCTCGATCAGCCCGACGCCGTCCGGGTTCTGCCCGGCCGCGCCGGCGTCGCGGACGTGCCCGCCTACGCCTACCCGGAAGGCGCGGCCCGGGCGCTGGGCCGGGCCGCCCGGTACGGTGCCTGGCGGCGGCGGCCGGCCGGGACGATCCCGGAGATCGGCGGCCTGCGGACCGCCGAGGCGCGGGCGCTGATCAGTTCCTTCCTGGCCCGGGTGCCCGGCGGCGGCTGGCTGCCGGCCGCCGAGACGCAGGAACTGCTCCGCTGCTACGGCGTGCCGCTGGTCGAGACGATCCCGGCACGCGACGAGACCACGGCGGTGGCCGCGGCCGCCGCGCTGGGCCGCCACGTGGTGATCAAGGCCGAGGTACCCGGCCTGGTGCACAAGACCGACGCCGGTGCCGTCGAACTGGACCTGCGCGGGACCCGCGCGGTGCGCAGCGCGATGCACCGGCTGCAGCAGCGGTTCGGCGGACAGCTCTCCGGGGTGATCGTCCAGCCGATGATCACCGGAGGCACCGAGCTCATCATCGGGGTGGTGCAGGAGCCGGTGTTCGGCCCGCTGGTGGTCTTCGGTCTCGGCGGCGTGGGGACCGAGGTACTCGCCGACCACGCGGCCCGGCTCGCCCCGCTCACCAGCGCCGACGCTGACGAGCTGATTCACTCGATCCGCGCTGCCCCGCTGCTGCTCGGCTATCGCGGCCAGCCCGCCGCCGACCTCGACGGCCTGCGTGATGCGCTGCTCCGGGTCTCCCGGCTCGCCGCCGACCTGCCTGAGGTGGCCGAGCTCGACCTGAACCCGGTGATCGCGCGCCCGGCCGGCATCACGGCCGTGGATGCGCGCATCCGGGTCATCAGCCACGGGCCGGCCGACCCGTTCCTGCGCCAGCTCCGGTAAGACGCCCTTCAGCCCGGGGTCAGCTCAGCCCGGGTCAGCTCAGCCCGGGTCAGCTCAGCCCGCCGTCAGCGCCCGCCGGGAGAACATCCGGCGGCCCAGCCGGTGCCCGGCCTGCTGGGCCAGCTCGGTCGGCGGCACGGCCACCACCGGGCAGCGGGCGTGCGCCAGGCAGTAGCGGTTCACCCGGCAGCCGGCCAGGCGGCGCAGCGCGCCGCGGCGGCCCGCGCCCACCACCAGCAGGTCCCGGGTCTGGCTGGCGGTGTCCACGAGCACCGGGCCGGGCTCGCCGCGCAGCACGGTCGGCATGGCCTGGAGGTCGGCGGGCAGGCCGCCCCAGGCCAGGTCGAGCGCCTCCCAGAGCCGCTGCCAGGCGGCCTCTTTCCAGACCGCCCGCAAGTAGGCGGACGGCTGACGGCGATCAGCGAGCTCGCCTCCCGGGGGCAGCCAGGCGAGAACAGGAATCAATGGGGCATCGTCGTCGCGGGCCAGGTCCGCCGCGAAACGGAGCGCCTGGAGGCTGCCGGGCGATCCGCTCGCCCCGACGATGATCCGACATGCGCCGGACACGGTGACGCTCCTTAGGGACGCGGAGTGGTTGTCACCATCCAGATAACCTCGCTGGCGCCGCGCAGCCAAACGGTCTAACGCGTTCCATGCGGCCAGCGGCCTGATTCATGCCGAAGTTTGACCGAAGCTCATCCCGATGATTTGACTGAGACACTAATTTGAGAGTAACTTTCTCTTAAGAGTTTCTATGGAAAGACGGTGACTACCATGAACATGTCCGGTGCGCGCCGGTGGTGGGCCCTGGGCGCCCTGGCCATCAGCGTTCTGGTGGTCGGGCTCGACCTCACCGTGCTCAATCTCGCGCTGCCCACCCTCGCCCGTGACCTGCACGCCTCCACCGGCGACCTGCAGTGGTTCGTCGCGGCCTACAGCCTGGTGGTGGCCGCCGTCCTGCTGCCGGCCGGCTTGCTCGGCGACCGGCTGGGCCGCAAGAAGGTGCTGATCGCCGCGCTGGTGGTGTTCGGCCTGGGGTCAGTGGCTTGTGCCTACGCGGGCTCAGCCGATGCCCTCATCGGGGCCCGGGTACTCCTCGGGCTCGGTGCGGCCGCGATCCTGCCCCTGGCCCTGGCCGTGCTGCCCGTCCTGTTCACCGAGGCCGAGCGGGTCAAGGCCATCGCGGTCGTCGGTGGGGCCATCTTCATCAGCTACCCGGTCGGGCCCATCCTGGGCGGCTGGCTGCTGGACAAATTCTGGTGGGGCTCGGTCTTCCTGATCAATGTCCCGGTGGTCGTGCTCGCGGTGATCGCCGTCGCGCTGCTGATGCCGGAATCGCGCAGCTCGCAGCGGCCCCGGGTGGACCTGGCCGGCATCGCGCTGTCCAGCCTCGGGCTGACCGCGGTCACCTACGGGGTCATCCGGGCCGGGCAGGACGGCTGGAGCAACGGCGCCGCGATCGCCGCGATGGTGGGCGGCCTGGTCATCCTGGCCGCGTTTGCCCGGTGGGAGCGCCGGGTCGGCGCGCGGGGGATCCGCCAGCCGCTCATCGACCTGTCACTGTTCCGGTCGGCCAGCTTCACCTGGGGCACGATCCTGTCCACCATGGTGTCGTTCGCCCTGTTCGGGATCTTGTTCGCGATGCCGCAGTACTTCCAGGACGTCCGGGGCGCGGACGCCCTCGGCAGCGGATTGCGGCTGCTGCCGCTGATCGGCGGGATGCTGGTCGGCCTCGGGCTCGGCAGCCGCCTGCAGGGCCCCGGCCGGGCCACGGCCAAGGTCCTGGCCACGGCGGGCTTCGCCGTGATGGCCGCGGCCCTCGCGGTGGGCGCGTTCACCACGGTGAGCAGCGGCACCGGCTTCGCCGCGGCCTGGTTCGCCGTGGCCGGCCTCGGCCTCGGGTTCGCCATGCCCGCCGCGCTGAACGCAGCCCTGGGCGCACTGTCCGCCGAGCGGAGCGGCACGGGCTCAGCGCTCGTCACCGCCCTGCGCCAGGTCGGCGCGACCATCGGGGTGGCCGTGCTCGGCACGGTGCTGAACTCGGTCTACCGCAGCCACCTGCACCTGACCGGGCGGTCGGCGGCGGTC
>Ga0302325_10008472_pt1 | contig 22578 bp, 11 predicted proteins | sample Palsa_T0_2_FD_201948 | JGI IMG/M metagenome (GOLD analysis project Ga0302325, IMG submission 201948) | Peat permafrost microbial communities from Stordalen Mire near Abisko, Sweden - Palsa_T0_2 | ecosystem: Environmental > Terrestrial > Soil > Palsa > Peat permafrost | place: Sweden: Abisko...
CACTGAGCCAAGGTCATCGGATTCACAGCCTTGGCAATCAAGTCGATGACTGTTTGATTCGCCGGCAATGGCCCCGCAGGCGATTGGGCGAGACTCAAAGTTCTCTTAACGATGAGCTCGCTGTTCGTCTGAACAGTCTCCCTCAGCTGGCCTCCCTCCATCTGCGTGGTTCGATGACTACTCGTAAACCAGTGGATCATCTCGTCACGAACGAACAAGCTGAGCTGCTGTTCAAGCTCATACTCAGGTTCGGTAAGACAGCGAGCGATCGCCATGATGGCACAGCTGAAGATGCCTTCAGTTGCGAGAGGTCCCATCAATGTCTGGAGGTTGGGTGTCAGACGAAACGGAACCGGTTCGGGATTGTGGAAAAATGCTTTTCCAGCTGCCATACATGACATCAACTCAGATCCCCAAATGTTGCCAGTACCGCGGGCGATGTTGAGCTTGTGGGGGTACCGGTTATTCATGTGGAGGATGTATGTCATGAAGGTGAGTGCGGCGAACTGGTATGAGAATTGTCTTCGGAAGAGCCAAAATTCGGAGAACGATGGATAGGTTTTCGTGAAGTACTCCAAAGCCAAAGTGTGCGGAACCCATTTTTCTTGAATGGCAGTAAACGTTTCCAGTTTCGCCGTGACAGCGTGTTCGGGGTGCTTCTGGATATAATCATTAGCTGGAATTGGTAGATATCCTTTGGGAGATGATCTTACCTTTGTTTCTACCAAAGCCCTCATCTTGTCCATTGTGAACAAAACAGGTTCATCCTTCGACATTCCACTCTTTCTGCAATGATCCTCAAAGATACCTTGCAACGAGATGTAGGTTGGATCATCCTGGACCATTCGAATGTGGGGAGCTAGGGGGATCATCAAAGGAAGGTGGAAGTTCAGGTTGCGCCTACGACTCTCCTTGCGCTTGCTCAAGCTGCTATTGAAATGTCTGAATAGCTGCAGAATTCGTTCCTCGCGTCGGCAATGACGAGCCGCGGGGTGCTGGACAGCGAACGGATGAACGCTACCGTCATGACCACGAATCTTCAAACGACGATGGCAAACACCAATAGAGCGAACCAAATCCACGATTGGTAAGAAGCGCTCGATACGAATGAAGTCTTGGTTCTTGTCTTTGTGCTGCAGGTACTGTCCAGGCACCTCAACCTCATCGAATTTCTGGAACCGGAATTCGCTAAGATGGTGACTGTAATTCTCCAGGTATGCATATGTCTTGCGCCTATCGAGCTTCGACTCGAACTTATCACGCCATTTTCGAAGCTTGTGGATGTATTCGTACATGGTTGGCTTCCTTTGGACGAAGTCCGCTTCAAAAGATGTGCGTATATGGGCTGGGAGAATGGTTTCTGCGAATCTTGTGATGTTTGCTTCCGTGGCTGACGGCAGCTTGACATCTTGTGCATACGAGGCAGGGGCTCGGCCAACGTAGGAAAGAGCGTCATTTAGGAGCGCGGTGATAAGACGGTAAGCATCTTCATCAGGTGGACACTTGAAGTGCTTCTGGATTTGATCCACCATAGACTCCATTGACAGCGCCAGCAGCGGAAACGCAGTCTTGAGAGCGGCCAAGATCTCCTCAGTGTGTTCCCACGGGGGCTTCTTCTGTGCAGCTTGAGGTGCCGGTGTGGACTGTTGTCCATTTGCTCCATTCGTGGCTGCGTCGCCATTGGTTCCGTTTGCCGTACCATTTGTCTCTCCAGGTTCTGTTTTGACAACGGAGTTGGTCTCAGGATTTGCAGTTCCAGGTCGAGAACCGGCAGCGCTGTCTGGGCGTGCAGCAGCAGGAATGTCTGAACGCGGAAGACTGGGCGAGCCGTTTGGCTTTGGAGTCGAGTTGTTTGCGGCTCCTTGATTCTGCGCCTGGGCGGCTCGGGCTTTAATTCGGCGCTCTCTATCCTCTTTCTGATCCTGGCTCTTCTTGATGGCGAGCATGTCTTCGCGGTTCGTCCTCAATTGGAAATACAGGGCCTGTGGGTACGCCTTGGCAATCTTTGCTAGGATTGCATGCGCCTTCGGAGCCTCTTTGTGACCAAGTCCAGTGAGAAGCTGGGGAATGAAAGTGATCCAATACCAGACAGGTGTTTCCCCTTTGTAGTCGTCGAATTGAGCGGAAAGGGTGCCTTCCGCGTCATCAAGACTTAAAAGCCAGAGTATCCTGGTGAGAAGCTTCCTGGACTTGGCGTTCTTGAACAGACCAGCAGCCTCCAGATAACAGCTCAAGGCATTCTTAGCATATGTGTAGTCGGTGGGGTTCTCCTTAAACAGGCGGTCGTTGTAGTAACCCCACTCTGCCCATGCCTTCGGAAGTTTGATGTCGAAGAACAGTGCCATACCATATGCCTCGGCTGCTTCATCACGTTGACCCAGCTTTTCTAAGAACATTCCTTTCAGGGTGTAGAACTCTGCCTTCTGATTCGGGCCGAAGTAATTGAGATTGGTGTTGTTGATAACATCCAATCCATTGGTGAGCTCCGACGGATTCTGGTAGTGACATTTCGCTTGTTCCCTCAACTTCAAGAATGCTTCTTGAATCTCGATATTCGGCAAGGTGTATATTCGACTCAGCTGGCTGATGCAAACTTCGGGAAGTTGATGCTTGCGAGCAACGTGGGCGAAACGGTTGATGATCCATGCAGTCTCATGATAACCTCTGTACGCAAACGAGGCACCATTGGCATTCTGACCTTGTTGAGGCAGAAGACCTAGGTAAGTTGTGTTGATAAGGCCAAAGATATGCTGTCGCCATGTGACCAGATCTTGCCAAGCAGTGATATCGTCCCAGACATTAGGAAGGCGGTCACGCCAAGTGCCAAGAAGCAATTTGAGCTCGCCAGACTTGACATCGAGATTTCCTTGATTAGTCTGTGCAAGACTTTGACAGATAACGCTGGCATCGTGAAGTTCGACAAGTTGTTGAAAGTTCTGCAACAGTGGAATGTGGGCATTTGTGATGCGCTTCGGAAGTTGATGCCATTTGCGGATGGAAAGCTGAATTGCCTCATCACACACCTTGCTGAATTCCGGTGGAGTCTCGGTCTTGTTGTGTAACTTCAGCAGAGACATGAAGGCCTGGAAGAACGTTCTTCTTGGAGTCGGAGCATCCATAAGACCTTTGATGAGATTGTCCAAAGACTCGCGATTCTCAGGAGAATTCCACATGTCAATCTGCTTCCAAGCACACTCGAGAAGAAGATCCTGGAAATTCTCATGCTTTGCGAAATCTGACAAAATCTCCCACTGCTGAAGCTTAGTTGCACAAAGAACCCAATGATCTTCCCAGAGCATGTATTCGCCTTGAGAGAATGGTATGGCACCAGTTCGTGCTTTGATCTGCGCAGCTTCGTACATGTGTTGAGCCTTATCCCACATGCCGTTTTGCTCGTACGAGAGAGCGGCATTGGTTTCCACGTAGAGACATCTTCGGCGCCATGTACCGTAGAACAAGTCATCCTCGCTTAATCCTGCATACAGCTCCACCAGAGCATCGAGATTGCTCTCGCGAACCAGTCCGCTGTCAATCTCAGGTTTGATTGCGGCATTTTCGAGCTGAACTAGAGCAGTGTACCAAGCATCATAAGTCTTAGCCTCGAACTTGAGAACATGTGGAGGAATCTTGCATTCTGGCCAAGCCCTGGCAGCTCCTTCGAGGAGAGACTGAATGACGTTGGGTCTCTTATCCACCTGACGAGAATGATAGTCTTTAGTGAGTAGAGATACCATTCCTCTTTCCAAGTCACCTCTCTCGTCCTTCGGAGTTGCAGCCCAGTAGAGTGGGAACAAGGCGACCCATATCTCATGTGCAACATTTGGATCTAAATGTTGAAGTTGTGAGAGCGGCTCGATGATATCGCGCACCTTGACGTCTCCAAGTTCCGAGAGAAATCGTCTGTGTGAAAGGAGAAGACTGTCGTACTTAGCATCAGAAGGTAGTGCAGGGCTTCGAGAATCGTTGGAATATGTCTGGAAGAGAGCGGAGGCAGGCATGGCTCTAAAGTCTTCAGGGTGAAATTGGATCTGGCTATTCATATCAACAGCCCCAAGTAGGAGTTGAGATGCCTGCGCAAGCCAATACGAATCCGCTAAAGTATCCCAGTTCTGTGCAGTGATGACATAGGCAAGTCGTGCACTTGCTGTTTTGGACTGACTCTTGTCAAAGATGGTCATGAATCTGTTTCGCATATCCACGTCCTGTGCCCTCGTGCCAATCAAAAAGGCGTGTTCCATTCGGACCGTAAGCTCAGTTCGTGTAATCTTTGGATCCTCGTAGATTCGAATGACGAGCTCCAGGAACTTCATCAACAAGGTCTGATCTGTCCGATTCTCAAAAGTCAGCATCTTGTGCAACACTGCCGTCTTCTCCTTGAGTGTTGGCCAAGATCCTTCAGACTTGAAGACCCATGTCTCCACCATGTCCAAGATCTTGAGACAAAGTGGGTTGCTCATAGATTTCTCCACTAAAGTGGCAAGGACACTCAAAAATGGTCGCCTGTTGTCACCAAGAACATCCATTCGCATGGAGATAACATCGATCGCCTTGAGCATGAGACTTGTCTGGATTTCTAGATCGTATGGAAGCATCACACCGGCAGGTTCGGCTTCTCCAGGTCGGGGAGCGATCATGCCAGATTGGCCGGTGAGAGCACTGTAATGAGCAACATGATCGCGAGCAAGCTTGGCTTGCAAAGCCTTCATGACCTGGTTGATATGCTGGTCCATCTCGGAAGGCTTTCGTTGAGCAAGAGTCCAGAGGATATTGATGCCCGAGATGTAGTTGTTCGCGGAGAGAGTCTCAGTGGCAATGGTGGAGAGAAAAGTGATAATCTCAGACGTAGAGGCCTCGGCTTCACCCTCAGCATCAGCGTCCTCCATCGGGACATCATCTGGCACAGCATCGAGAATGCGCTTGAGGAGAGGCTTCAGGTTCCGACCCTCATCAATGGTTTCATCCGCAGTATGCAAGCAGTCTTGAATTTCGGGATTGTCAGACTTGAGCGATTTATCGAGAATACGCTGCAATGACGACATGTTCTGCAAGATCCAAGCATCTGGCTTGATGTTGACAATAATGCGCACAATCTGAAGAGTGTTGATCATGTTCGTAATAAACTTCTCGTCTGGTTTATCCTTGTCTGAATGCTCACTGGCAAGGGCAGCCACGGTTCGTTCGCTTGCAAGAACTGTCTCGGTGACATTGGGGAAAAGATCAACCAAAGATTCACCCCAGTATTGAGGCTGAAGAAGACCATAAAGAAGTGCAATAGCTCTCTTGCACATCTCCACTGACGGCGCAGGTTGCATCGGTGTGTGAGGTGATGAAGGATCCCGCGATTTCGCAGAGGGAAGTGGATAGCGCTCCGTTAGCGCAGCAATGAACTCGACCAGGTATTTGATCATTTTCCCTTGGACTTGAGGCGGGATCTTGTAATCTGGTCTGTCTGCCTGCCCTGCTGACGATCCAGGTTTGGATGGAGATGGGGACGAAGTTTGTGGCTCATTCAAGCTGTCTAGCTTGCGTTTCTTGGTATTTGGAGATTCCGAGAACGCTCTTACTGGAGAAGCATCCTTGCCCTCAACTCGCTTTTGCTCCCACTGCCAAATAAGAGTCATCAGGTTGAGGACTAACTTCTTGCTCTCGTTGGACGGGTTTGGAGGCTGAGCGATCTTTCGCAGGTTGATGACGATGAGGTTGATGAATTTGTCTCGTGATTCGTAGAACAAGTCCGCGTGCTTCACTAGGAAGTGAAAGATGCTCGTCATTTGCTGCACATTTTGTCCCTCTTCAGACAAGATGCGACGAGGAGCGGCGGCCCAGACTGGATTCCGATCGGCCTGCGTAGCATTGCAGCGTTTGGGAAGGACGGGCGCGATGAGCTCCAAGGCTTGGGTGACAAGTGCCCGACCCTCATTTTGATTAGTCTTGAGGAGCGAGAAGTAGACTTGCTGAACGATCTTGGCAGGCGTCTCGTAGTGTGCAATGAAGTAGCCAATGACCACATACGCAGCGTGTTTGTTGATGACATCCTCGAGTCGAATATAAGTCCAGCCGAACTTGATGATGTCCTTTCTCGCATCTTGCAGAATTGAGTGGTGGTATTTGACCAGCATGGCAGTCAATTGCAAGACTTCCATTCGGGTATGATCAATACCCGGCTGTGTGAGATCATCGTTTGAATCGCCGAGGCTGACCTTCCAGATCTTGGTGTGGATTGATTCGATGACAGCTTTGTCCATCAACCGAGGACTTCTCGTGGGAATTGGCTGCTTTGCAATGCGCATGACATCCATAGCAATGATGGGATTGAGGAGATTGTGCAGCAGGAAAGTCTTGGTCTTCTGTGACGCACTCTTGCCAGCGTACACCTCCAAGCTTCGCATGGCAACAGTCTTCCAGTAATCAATAGAGTCGGAGCAGATGATGTGGTCATAAATGTGCTTGAAGAGTGCCTGGCTTGGCTTGAAGTCTTCTGCTGTGACAGACTCGACAAGACTGAACAGAGCATCAAGATCCTTTGGATGGTATTCGAGAAACTTGGTGAAGATAACCATGAGCTGCTCGCCAGCTTGCTCTGCAGGAAGTCGAAGGTTTGGAGGGAGGGTGTTGGTGCGGAGGTGGAGTTCCAAGTTCTTGCCCACCAACTTAAACCATGTGAGATTCTCCTTCTTTTCCATCCATTCCTTGGTCTTCTTGTTCTCGAATTTGCTAATCGAGTGCATGATGTTAATCGCGTTGATGACGGCGGCATACCGAGTCTCCTTGTTCTCGGCGCCCATATCACCACAGTTCTTGATCAGAGATTCCACATCACCGACGACCATTTCTCGAAGAGGACCGCTGTCGGGATGCTCAAGAACTTGTGCAAGGAAACGGCCGTATTTCGGCTCTTCAATTTTCCCTAGCAGCAAGAGCCAGACCTCTTTGGGGTAGCGATTGAGATACTTGTACAGTGGAGCACGGAATGGGCTGTATCTGGTTCGTCGAAGTTTCTCCTCGAGGTCCAAAACCGTATCAACAAGTCTCTCCTTGAAGTGCTCGGCGGCAGGAGGAAGAAGGTGGAATATATTGAAAACCGCAGCGATGATCTTCATCTGCTCGTTCTGCTCAATCAGAGTGAAGGACACCCGCTGCAAGATACTGGGCTCGGCTAGCACCTTGATGTGATCTAGCAACCTGGAACCAATCTCAACCTTGAAATACGTCGTCAAGAGCTGTAACAATCGAGCCAAACCATCAAGACCATGCGTGCTAAGTCGTCTTGGATCTTGCAGATTCGCTAAAACGGGACGGAGGCCGTTCTGCAGGAGATCCTTTGGAAGCTTGGTAGTCTGAGAGAGCACAACTTTCAGGGCGTTGTTGGCAGCCTCGATGGTTTGTTTCGACTCGGAGTACAGGCATTTGAAGAACACAGACACAATTTTAGTGCGAGTAGGATTGGATGGACCTTTCTGAAAATCATCGAATCCCATTGCAGTTGTCAACATTTTGATGCATGCAACTCGGAGGCTGATGATCGATTCATGGGTGCGATGCTCCGCGGGCTTTCCCGCAAGAGATTCATCCGGAGCATCTGCGAGCGCTAAAGACTCCATAAGGAGTCGATTCAGATGGTCATCGAAAGCGACGAAGTCTGATTTGAGGCTCATGTAATAAGTGATTGCATCGATGAATCCAATCTGCACACCAAAAGGTAAGGCTCTCAACGGTTTGGAGTAGATGGGCTGCAGAGAGCGCTCCTTCGTAGGCTCGAGCAATTCGTGAATCTCAGCAGCGATCTGTTTTGCGATGATCTCAAGGGCTCGCTTGCATGCTTCGCGGACATGGCGGTTCATGTGGGAAAGTTCTTGATTGAACATAAGGCAGAGTTGGTACAGCCTTGAAGGTCGTGTTTGTGGTTGGCCAGGTTGAGAGGCTGGTGGTGCCTGCAGGTCATCTTTGGAAGCATTCTTTGTGCAGCGGTGCAAAAGAAACTCGAGTGTCTCTTGCGCTCCGGTGCGAGTTCTGGCAGGTAAATCAGGTGGCATGTCCTTGATGACATACATGAGAGCTCGCGCGAATTCGCATTGGCGGTCCTGGACCCAAGAGTCGCCCAAGTTGATCTTGGTGATCATGAAATTGATGCCCAGACTACCACCAGCCTTGGAGAACCATTCCTCTTCATAACAGTTGTGACAAAAGAGAACACTGAGATGGGTGAAGAATGACAACCTGAAGGCCTCGGTTTCTGAGCCGAAGATAGTGGCGGCCGTATCGTAGATCTCTTGTATCGCAGTCTGCGCAGCCTCTCGAACGGTGATCATGTCCGATGACAAGCTCTCTACGATAGCATCGCCAAGAACTCTGCTATCGATATATAGAGGGCCTTCTCCAGACTTGACATCGAACGGTAGCGTCTTCTGCTTCATCTCAGCCAATGCCCTGCCAACTTCCAAGATCGTAAAATGTCTGCAGAGATTGGTCAAAAGGGCCGTGGCCTCGGTATTGAATTCCGGCAGCGAAACAGAAAATATGCAAGCCTTGATGAGCTTCTTCAGCATCTGGTCTTGCCCGTCCTTCTTAAGCACAGAACGCTCTCGGTCAGCGATTTCTAGCGCTGATAGATCAACCTCACACTTTCGTGCTAAAAGATCCTGAGCTTGTAGTCGCACCAATCGACCGAAATCTTCCGGGAGACCATCGACACCAAGACGAAGCTTTAATTGCGTCTTGATCATATGCAGAGCCTGCTTCTTGTAATAAGAATCAGACTTCTTCGCTGCCTCTCCCTTCGGAACTTCCATCAGCTTCCCAATGGCAAGGTCGATCCCGACTTCTGCTGGAAAAGCTCTATCCTTCTTTGAGCCAATGAGCTTTAGGTCGAAGCTTGTCACGTCGTCGGAGAATTGTTGGAATGTGAGACCTGGCGCACCGGTCATGAACTTCCGATTTCGACCTCCCAGCTTCCCTAGGATCCTCATTGTGGTATGAGCATGGAAGTGGCTGTACGGCGTGGGTCGAAGATGGTCAAATAGAGCAGTCATCAGTTCATCAATGACAGGTGCCATTATCGGGTCCAAGTAATCGGCTGTGAGGTTGTCGACGCAGAGCTCCAAAGTCCGTAGTCCTTGACCGACAAGATCCGAACCAGCTCGAAGGGCGACAACGAGAGGGCGCATCAAGTAACTGAGATGGGGTAGGAGGTTGCTCAATCTTGCCGGTACTGTCAGACACAACTCGACGTACAGATCTCGATCGGCAGGCTTTCGTGCTGCTAAGAGCAGATTGTTGAGTACCTCAAGAAGCATCTCAAGGAGGGGCAGTATTTGCTTGTAAAGGTGCTCAAACTTGCCTCCACCAATACTCCGGAAAAGAGATCTCAACAACAGGAAGTAGTTCATGGGCTCTTCAGCTGTGGTCGATAGCTCGATTGACTTGGTAACGATGTCGAGAACATGCGGTAATAGGACCTGCTCATTCTGGTTTGAGAACAGAGTGACAGCCATGAATGCAAGCTTGAAAAGCCGGAGGAGGATCGACGACTTCTTCACATCTGCGGTTCCAACCTGATCGATCCTGTCCATGAGGAATCGGAGAAGCATTCCTGCGAAACATGGAGATGTAGCCTCACTGGCAAGGAAGAATTGCGGCACGTGAAGAAGGGCGGTGTGCTCAAAGATCATGTCATAAAGTATTGGAATCTCTTCATGGAACACTTCGTGGAATGTCGCTGGGTCAATGCAGTGGAAGACTGTGGCAAAGGTCTCGAGAAGGTCTTTTTCTTCCTTGCTGCTAGATATCATGTAGTGGTTTGCCATAAACTCAACGCGCGAAGAATACTGCGACTCAGTGGCCGGCTTCTCGATTTCATAATACCGGAAAACATAGGCACCCTGACGGAAGAGCTTGATTATGACCTGGACTTCCTCTGCTGAGAAGCCATATGATACGTCTTGCCAATGTTGGGGTGCATTTGCAGGATCAATCGAAGCGCCAACATTGCAAGCCTTCAGTTGGTAGAAGGTATTTTTTAAACCATTCATAAGGTTCTTGAATAAAAACTTGTTGTCTGCCACGGGATCCGCTCCACGGTCTCGGGGATTTGAAATCTTGATTGGCATAGCGGTGAAAATATCAATCTCATCCCAATCCGGTGGATGCTCCTTGTCAGCAAGGTAATTATCAGGAGTGGCATCAATCGACTGCTGTGCATACAGTTTCGATAACTTAACGGCGTTGGGATATTGTCGATTCATGGCTGCGAATTTGTCGCCGATGGCATCTAAAATCATAATGAGATAATGTCGGGCGTCTGCCTTATTGGGCATCTTGGCAATGCACTCAGCCATATTGAGCAGTAGCTTCGCACTCATCGTCTGGAAGCTTGTACCAGGAAAGTTGTCCTGCAGATTCTTGGTATAAACCTCGACAGTCTTTCGAATCTGCTGAGGCTCTAGAGCATCTCGAACGTGGTGGATGAGATCTGCGAGCATGCTGTACGCAAGAGGTCGCATGGTCTCGTACACCGTCAAACCATCTCCGATCAGGGTCCGCTCATCAAGAAGCTCGTCAATCTTCGTCAGAAAAATCTTCCGAAAATTGAAGTTGATGATATGCCGAATAGCAACCAAAAGCTCCTTTCTCGCTCCCGACTTCTCGCGTGGGCAATCTTTCAGCAACCGAACGACAATATTGGGAAGAGTCGGCAGAAAATCGGTGAGTTGCTGTGAATAGACACGGAGGAGGTACGCCAGAAAGCTCATGGTCTTGACTTGCGCTGTGATAAATTCTCCAAAAGCAGCTCGATTGCGGATATTCGGACTGACGCCGGTGAAAATTGTTCCTTTCGCCGCAGCATCGAGATGTGCTTGTTCCTGAGGCTTCGCTTGGAGGAGCAATACGCTCTTGATGAGGGGTACGAAGATCTTGACATTTGGTCCCACTGTGGATCGGTACACCTGGAAGATAGACACCACAATTATAGGACACTCAGCAAGCACCTTGAAGGATTGCATGCCCTTCAGCAGTGGACGAGTTTGTTGCTGCGGATCTGCACCGAGCTCCGAGACAGAGGCAACTGGTGAACCTGGCCGAGGGGAGTTTTGGTAGGCCTGCGAGCTGCCTGGTGTAGATGGAACTCCTGTTGTCGGGTTGTCTAGCTGGTCCCGCACCACCGATTCCATCTGGTCGAAGAGCTCTTGGATGAGGCTCAAGAAAGGCTGTACCTTTTCCTGCAGCACCTTGGTTTGATGCCGCATAATGTCCATGATAGTCTTGACACATAGTGACGCATTCTCCTCGTTGTCAATTTTCACCAGGCTCATCAAAAGCTCCACAACCTCCTCTGCATACGGTTCGAAGGGTTCGGGGGGGTTCGTAGGCAGGCGGTGCAGGATTTCGAGGACGCAGTTCCGGAGTTTCTGGACCAGAGATCAGCATGTTTTTATCCACCAAGACTGTAGTACTGACCTGCTCTGGGGATGTGCTAGTGAACACAGGCGGGCCCTTCAGGCAGTTAATGAAGATGGGCATGAGCTTCTTCAAGAAGCCTGGATATATTGCGCCCGTAATGTAATGCTCGAGGTTGTCGCGCAGCTGAGCCGCTGCCTCGACTTTGACTTTGACATCTAGAAGGCTGATGTCAGTGGCAGCTCTTTTTCGGGGTTTGTGGTTGATTGGGATGTCGGAGGGGAACGCACCAGAGTCGGCAGAGCTCAACCTCTGGACAACCAACTCAATGGTATTATTAGACATGGCTGCGACAATCGCTATGACGCAAGCCTTCACGAATGAGACTTCATTCGAGAGGAAGGGCCCTTCTTGGACGGGAGCTTCGGTGGCGGAGGGTCGACAAAGAGAGAGTTCGAAGCTTAGAGAGCTCCAAGTTGATCGAGGGAGCTATTGCGACAGGAAGGTGACGGAGGATCAGAGACGCAAATCGATGATGGATTCAACAAATATATGCGCATGAAAGGACTAATGGTTACAGAGAAGGGAATGTGGTGTCGCGGGGTTGAGGTCTTAGAAGGGTGCTCAAAGCGGGCATACATCAACGAGGCTCGCGACTTCGCGATTTTTGGGGGATCCTTTTGACCTTGAAAAATGGAAGTCACGTGGGCGGCCGCTAGAAGAATCATCGGCCCAACGCCACCCCTGGTTTGGGCCTTTATGCCCCGGTTTCTTGAATACCCCCCGCGCTAATCGGGAACCGGAATGCCCCAATCGTGGCATAGAGGCCCAAACCGAGCGTTGGACCAGGGGTGGCATTGGCCCGACAATCCTTCTAGCGCTAGCGTACTAAGCTTAAGCCAATGACGCGCTGGACTCATTCTTCACTAAACTTCCCCACAATTTTTAAACTTGGGTTTGAAGAGTGATTTGCTGATTTATTTTGAACGAATGATGCCTGGCAAGAAACCTGGTGTCTTTCCAGAGGGAAACACAAAGTTGAAAGAGATCGTCCAAAGCTGAACAAATCCTTTACATCATGAAGTTGTAAGTTGAACACAAAGGTTAGCTAGTATGAGTATCTCCGACACCAAGACCCGTCGCATCTCTGATTGATACGGGACCCAAAAATGACGTCGCTAGCACGGTGGTTGTGTTTACTTGACTATTTTATTCACATCTCAGATCTTCATTATATTTCAAGCTCCAGCGATCTCATGATTGCTCTTTAGCCTCTTTTCAAGTGAGATGCTTTGTTTGTCGCCCCCATTCTTTCACTTGCACGTCAATTTCAAACCAAGTTCTCTTCCCATATTTCACGTAACACTAACCTAAATTTGCTCTATCCCTAAACTAAAGAATCATTTTTGTTCAAAAGCTTCCGATCCAGATCTAGCCCACCAAGAAAGATCACGTTACGTTCAAGCAAGAATTCACAAAAAGGAAAGATCAACAACCACCTCCCCCAAACTCCAACCGCAACACCTAATACATACCGCAAAAGCCCGCCACCCAGCCCGTCAGAAAGACAACGCACTCGACGCCGGCATCGGGCTCACGAGCGGGAACTCCATCGAGAAATCAAAATCATCGAACCCCATCCCCATCATCCCAAAACCATCATCCCCCTCAAGGAAATCAATCATAGTGGGAGCAGGAGCGCGGAACGGTTCGTTTTGTGTCGCGTGTGGGCGTTGGCGGGTCGGGTCGGGGTCATCGGACCCGTCTAATCACGGAATCAATCTAGGACCATAGTTCTTTTGAAGATAAATATGAGAAAGGGGTACTTGCCGGGTGGAATTGGGATTTGAGTTGTTGAATTGGCACTGTGTGTTTTGCTTCGTTTATGTGGACGGGGTAGAATGGGGCCAGGAGGTGTAGGGATTGTGCTCTCTGAAGCGGTTGAAATTGGAGATGTAATCTCCGACGCTCGAGGGGTGTGGTAGTTATTCGCTTTGCGTTTGAGCGATAGAGCTGGATCTCGAGTGAGATGCGACTGCATCGGTACTCCCACTGGTCTCCAGAGCTTGATGTTCAATTCCGCATTTACATCGATACCTACAGTATTATCATCAGCGACAATTCCATCGCTTGAATTTCCGCTCAAGCTACCTTTATGCAGTAGAATCCTCTCAAGAAGAGAATTCTTGTACCTCAGCATGAGACACTCGTCTGCACTATTCGTCCTCGCTGCTTCCATTGCTCGAAGCCGGGTGCTGTATGCCTTGACCCTCTCCTCAAGCTCCTTGATATACTCGATGCGACGTTCGCGGAATGCGGCCTGAGCGTCACGATTGCGTTGTTTTCGGGCTGCTTCTGTATACATCTGAACGATTGAGTGTTAGCGGAGTTCAAACGCCAGAACTTGGATTCGACGTACAGCTTTTCGGCCTCCCTTTCGCTTTGGAGGCTCGTGGTTGTTCTGCGGTGACTCCACTGAGTATTCGGAACTAGCCCTCATGATTGAAGCCATCGAGACAGGTAAATCTGATGCCTTTGCTTCGAACCTTCTTTTGCGATGATAGAAAAATCAAGTGAGGAAGCTGAGGTTGGAGAAAAGATGGGGGATTGGAGAGGAAAAGAATGCTTCCGGCCGTGGCGGCCGGAAGCCGCCATCGGAGGTGATAAGGAATGGACTTATCAATTGCTTTACGTATCGAGCATGTGAGAACATCAGCCACTAGCACCACGCATATAGTCGTCGGCAATCGAAAGTAACCAATGGTCTAGCAAATGCTTCAGTTTTCTGCTAGAGTTGCCGTCCCTCGTGGGGTAGAATGTAGAAACAAGAACCCGGTCACGTGATGTGGCCAATCTACCAATTCTCCACGATCAGAGATGCACATCACTGGTATTAGAATAGGAACAGGTAGCGAGGTTCTGTTACCAACTCGATCTGGTATAACCGATACTTTGTGCCTAGCGAATACGCAGTCAACGCGTGGTCATAAAACCGTGTACAGTAGCAATCTTCCTGACTCGTTCCTGTGTCGAACCTCCTTGATATCCACCCTGAACAACACCCCCACAAACAATACAACTCTGCCTAAATATAGACCCATCTTCGTTGAAGCTTGATTCCATCCAGCTTTCTAGCGCCATTCTCCCACAAATATTGGACATCGAGTTTGTGCTCTTTTAAGCAGGCCACCACTTCCAAGAATCCACGTCTGAAAGATCAGCTTGATCCCGATCTTGGTGGTTGGGAGCAGGAGCGACAAGCTTTTCAGGTTTGGGGGAAGGGGTGATAGTGGAAGAAGGGATAGTGGGTTCTTTGTGCTTGGCCGACATTGGAACGATGGTAGCCGAAGTGACAGAATCTTGTGTCTGAATGGATTTCTGACTACTGGATGTTGGGACAGTAAGCTTGTCGTGCTTTGTTGAGGTTGTGATGGTGGACTTGGGAGCGGCTGCGGTTTTTGTGTTCACTGAAGTTGAGATTGGCTGCTCATCGTGCTTTGTTGAAGATGGAATAGAAGAGGTAGGAGCAGAAATCGTCTCTGGGTTCGTCGAAGTCGAGAACCCAGAAGCTGAAGTAGCAATTCCCTCTTTGTTGGCCGAGCTTCTAGAACTAGTGCTTGTTGCTGCTTGAGGTTGTGTGGTAGTTGGGAGATATTTGTGGCTGTAAATGCTTGCAGCGAAGTCTTGGACATTCAATTTGCTCCTTGTAGCTATGGTGGAGGTGGAGGGTGCAGATGTTGCCGACGAAGATGTTGGCAACGCAGAAATTGACGGGGGCGGCGAAGTGCATGATGTCTGCTTTGGATCCTTCGGCATGCAGGTAGGTTTGTTAAGTTGGAACACAGGGGCGTGCTCGAGTCGCGCCTTCGGTACAGCGAGTCGGCTGCCGTCGCTGGTCAAGTCAATCAGGAAATCCTTCAAGACTCGTTCCTGGCCAGCGCAAGCTTTCATCAGCCGCCATTCCGCGCTCTTACTATCATCGTCTGCACAGGCAACAATCAGTTGTTTCTCGTCGAGCTCGACCATTTGGTTGCGGAAAGGGTTCAGTCGCTTGGATTCGTCGGGCTCGTTGTGTGGACCCGCCGAACAGCTGTAGCAATACCCATTCGGAAGGAGCACAAGGTCGAGTGGATCGACTTCGAGGGTTTGGTGGTATTCCAAACCAACATTTCGCATTGCCGAAAATGGGATTCCGATGCGGCTGTGGATATTGTGCATGAGCTGCTGAAGTTGAAACCAGTGTCCAGAATTGGCGCTGAAATCTCCACGCTTGAGAATGTCCAATGGAGCACATTGCCCGGTCGGGATGCTTGCAAGTAGGAGTGCAGCAGCACCTCCTACGAAGACAGAAACCTTCATATTGTGTCGTGGAAATAATAAAACGATAATAATTGGAGAAGATGAAGACACTGCTAAGGGTCTTCGGATTGATGTGTTCTCAAGGCGAAAGAGATTTGAAGGAACAAGAAAGAGGATTCTTGGTGAGTTAACAATTTGGGGAAACACCAACGGTAAACCCTATGCACTTACCCATTTCAATAATTTCAAGACGACTTCGGATTAGCAATATTCGAAGGGAAGCTACCGGTATTCTTTGCATGGCTGGGGAAAGAGCTACAGCCACGCTTCAACGGTTGATAGTCACAGAGGTTACTTCAGGCAAGGGCCAGCCAGCTTGGCAGCTTCAACAGCCCGAAACACCAAAGAATGTGCTAATCAGCAGCAGAATTCACTTGGAACTACTAGGAAACAGCATGCTGGAGGATGCTCCAGTGCATCTTTCGAGACGTTGGAATAAAAGAAATTACTGTACTTCGTAAAGTAGTCGACAAGGAAAGAAGTCGGCAATATGAGACTTTCACGCCGATTGGCTGAACCTTAGAACCAATAAGGTTAAAGTAAAGATATCTTAAAGCCTCAGGCCGCAACAATCCGCGTGTCGGATTTGGTATCTGGAAAGAGGCATAAGATGCATCCTTTGAGGGGGACAAGGGAGCAATGATGGCATAAGAGCTCACTGCTCCCCCTTCTTGGGAGCTAGACCTTTTGATCCCAGAATAACTGAAGCAGCCTACAAATAGTGACAGCAAGATGGGTGATCACAAAGCATTCTTCTATGGCATGTATTTCCATGGCGAGCTCAAAGCATAGCTAGCTAACTCAATTCGCAGGTACACTGGTACATTATCCTTTGCCGAACTTTTCACCCGATGTAATCTTACTAATTTGATCTGCAGATGGCCCGCGAAGTCCTTCATCGGGTCTGCTACGGCCCCGGTGAGGTTCGGAAAGACGCAGCCAAAGCCTTCCTTGCCTCCCAGTTGTCGATTCAAGATGCTGTCCTCCACGATTATTGTCGGCACCGAGTGCGCGGCTGTGACTACCCTGGCATTATCCCAGAGAAGGGCCATACCGTACGAGGAACCTTCGTGACGGGCCTGACCGATGGAGATATCTACAGATTGGATTGCTTCGAGGGTACCGAATACGAACGCAGAGAGGTCGAAGTTGAGCTGCTTGAAGGCGAGGCCGGCAAAAGAACGAAGAATGCCATGACGTATGTGTACACTGCTGGGGAACGTCGCCTTGAGAAGAGGGAATGGGACTACGAAGAATTTCGTCGAGAGAAGATGCACCGCTGGACCGACGAGAGTGATGAATATGAGGGTAGGTGTTGAGACACATGACGGACTTATGGCAGTTGCTGATCAGTCGTAGATGTTGACAATGCAGTCGAAGGTGATCCCACCGGAGGAAGAGGTGTGAAGTCGGACACAGAACTCAACGAGGAAAACGCTCTCAAGAGCGCCGTCTAGGCATCAGTTCTTCCATATAGATTCCGTCTGCATACCTTAGGATAGATCATACATCTAGATCTAGCGTCATGAGATTGCATACTCTAGGGGAGTCATAGATTTAGATTCAGAGGCGTTCGTAGGATTCGACCGCGCAGGATTCCGCATAGGAGCACTTAGGAATGCAAGTTGTTACCAGCCCTTTCTGGAGTAGCATCTGGCAGTGACTCCGTAGAAGTTTTGGTGGGATGCTGGAGGAGCATTTCACGAAACCGGAGTTATCCAGAGACAAGTTGCAGCCTGTCAGGGACGTAAATTTCAGACACCGGAAACGCAGACATGAGGAATCAAATCTTAATGTGCAACATTCTAAATCAGCCTGAATGGTACAACGTCATTCCTCTCCTAGGGAATCATTCTGCTGCCCACTCCGGATTGAGGCAGTTGAGACTCGGAATGACCAACACGTTCATTTATGTTGGCCATGTCATTCACACCAAATTTGTGCTGCATAGAAGCTGTTATCAATCTGAATGAAAATAGACTCATGCACAAAAATTGTTTGATGGGGAATGAAGGTTGTTGTAACAGTTCTAGAATCTGTGGCCCTAGCATGGCTTCGCTGGCATGTTAGGTTCCACGTGCTGCTTAGCTAGTGAAGTCCAATAGGTAGGGTGAGGCTGAGATATTTCTACGCCTACTCGGAGCTGAGCGGGAAGTCATGCCTCTCACGAAAATCACGTAGGAGCATTTCTACCCTCCAGCTGGACAGGTGCTGGTTGCACCGGAGAGAACCTAATTTTCCTAAAAGAAAGCCTCGAGCTATAGTTAGTAAGTAAGGATAAACGTCGCTACTTGAACAAAGAGGATGAAAGAAACATTTTCTCAATTCATCCCACAAAGTGGGATATTTTGGGAGGGGTGTCTGGCTCCGTGGCATGGGAACATGCGAAAATTTCGCATGGTGTACAACGTACAGCACGTGCATGCGAGGAAGCCCCCTGATGTTTCATGCTGGGCGAGTTTGCGGTGAAAAGTGAGAATAGCCTCATGTTACTCAGCCCCTTCTCCTCTCTCCTGGTAGGACACTCGATAATAGCCGCTCCGCTGAGAGACACCGGGCGAGTCAGCAACTTGGAATCGCAACTCCCCGTGATCACCGCTAATTGACGCGCAAGGCTATCCAGCACTGATTTGATAATGGGGGGTTCCACCGCCACTTGCCTATTCGAACCCTTCGAGACACGATAGGTTTCAGCACAGCCGACCAGATCACCACAGCCATGGCCCGTACTTAGATCTTCTAGCCACCCAGGGATCCGGATTAAGCTCGGCCCGTGAGCAAACCTTCGGATGACCACAAAGGCTGCGCGAAACAGGGTGTCGGGTCCAGGAATGGGGAAAAGGAGGCCTCTTCTCGCGAGGAAAGGGGTCGGTCAGCCTGGTCAGGAGCGACGCGCCGCACGCGCAGACTGCTGGGATTCCAGGCTGCTCACTGGCTGCAGCCCAGCGGCCATGAAGCCCCGGCAGAGAGCGCATCATGCACGATGATAGGCCAACGCCATGTGGAAAACCCGTCTCCTGAATGCTGTCGTGCCACCACGATGCGTCGATGTCCCACCTCTCCTTTTGCGTTCAAGAGAACCTGCGCCTGCACCCCTCCACAGGCGATCTTCTACCAGTATTTTGTTCCTGGCCCTAAAGCTCTAGTCAGGGGCAGAGATGTGATTCATTCGCCCCCAAGTTTCGCCGTCCCTCGAAACAAACCCCCTCAAGCCTATCGTGCCCCCTGCACCATCCGCACGTCACTGCACCTTGCAAACAACCCCCTCCCTTGCAACCAATCGATCATCTAAGCTTCAGATTTCCTTAACCTCGGCGAGTTAAGACGTTCGACTGGCCAACTCTCTTTCCGAAGCTTTTGGACGATACGGCGCCAGCTGGACCCTCGGAGACGTTTTGGGGCGGCAGAGTGCGCGTTTGAACAGCGACCCTGCCTTGGCTCCAGTTCGTCTGGGCCAATGATGACTTTGTTTCCAGGTTCCCTGCAGCAAATCCCCCAAATCTGGCGGGTCCCAAGGGCCGGGGAGCACAGGGGTTGTTGTGGCTGCGCCGTTGATGCTTTGTGAACGCCAACAGACAAAGGAATATAAGATGGACTGCTCTGCTTCCCTTCAGCCCTTCTCGTCATCGACCTCCTTGGCCACCTTTGAGTATCTCCATTCTCCTTGGGTTAGTCCTTTGTTTTCGTTTTTGAATTCTGTTTCGATTGCCTGTGGCAAACGACAAAAATTACATTCTTTCGATCATAAATTTCGACATTCATTCAGACAAATTGATTGCTATCTGAAAGAATATAGGTATGTGAGTCCGAGTTTCTGTGTCCCAGTGAATCTCGAGTTCCGACTGCCGTCAACCACCAACAGTAGCTATTGTGTGATGGCGGTACTGTATTGTCCCATCTCGTCACGGGGGCTATTGTTCCTTATGATTCTCGAGCCTCGGACAAAGTTTCTACAATACCTAGAACTTACATTCAGAGGATGGAATCCCGCAGAATGGATGGTTCAGACTTCGATCTTTCAAGTATAAATACCTTCAGATGGACTGACACCTTCCCTCCCAGCAACGATCATTTCGAACAACAATCCAATACGAACTCCAATCCAGCTCTTCAAGCTTACAAACCTTCAACGCGAATTCTACACAGAGACTACTTCGGCCGGCACGACTACTCTCTGCAATCCCATCAACATGTTCTCCAAGTCAACCTTGCTCGCAGTCCTCGGACTTGCAACTCTCGCCCGATCCCACATGGCGATCACTTCGCCAGTCCCTTTCGGAAAATCCACTCTCAATAACTCGCCCCTCGCAGCAGACGGCAGTGATTTTCCTTGCAAGCAACGCACCGGTGTCTACGATGCCGAGGGAGCGAGCAACACGATGCCTCTCGGATCAACGCAAACTGTTTCCTTCATCGGAAGCGCCGTCCACGGAGGAGGCTCCTGCCAATTCTCGGTCACCTACGACGCAAACCCAACTAAGAGCAGTGTCTTTAAGGTCATCCACTCAGTTGAGGGTGGTTGCCCAATGAAAAACATCGCAGGAAACAACGGTGACTCGGCCAGCCAAGCAGACCCAGACACCTACTCCTTCACCGTCCCGACGAGTCTCCCAACTGGAACAGCAACTTTCGCTTGGACCTGGTTCAACAAAATCGGTAACCGTGAAATGTATATGAATTGCGCTCCTATCACTCTCACCACCAGCTCCTCTAAGCGCAGCGCCGAAGATGAAGAACTCATGGCACGCAACATCACCCAGCTCATGGAACGGGACCAGGCAGCCTTCAACGCTCTTCCAAATATGTTTGTTGCGAATATCCCAGCTGCGACCTGCACCACCCAGGATTCGCAAGATCTTGCATTCCCCGACCCAGGTGAATCCCTCGAGCAATTCGGTTTGGCCACACTGACCCCAAAACCCCCAACTGGTCCATCCTGTGGCGCATCAGTAGCGGCAGCGGCCGGTGCCAGCTCTACACCAGCTGCGACCCAGGCTTCGTCAGCTCCAGCAAGCTCGGGTACAGGTGTCCCCGGTGGAGTCTTCGCCACCATTGCCAGTTCTTCAACCGGGTCTGAAGCTACCTCTGCTCCAGCTGCATCTGTCGCTGCCTCCAGTCCCATCGCATCACCGGCCGCCCCTGCCGCCGCATCGACCCCAGTTGCATCAGCTGCTACTCCAGCAAGCACTGGAACAACTGGAACGGGATCAGCAATCGCGGCTGGAACTGCATGCACCACTGAAGGGATGTGGAATTGCATCGGGGGTACCTCATTCCAACAGTGTGCAAGCGGAACCTGGTCTGTTGTTCAACAACTTGCTGCAGGCACCTCATGCACGCCCGGACAGACAATGAACATCAACATTGCTGCCAGCGCTGCGAAGAAGCGATCCGTCCGATTCTCGCATGAACACATCCTCCGCCATCTCCAGAGCTCTTAAGATCCATGCTTGATCGCAGGTCGATAAGCACAGTCATTCTTTCATTGAATTTGGGGCATAGCATAGGGTGGTGTTTAGGGGACTTCTTGTATATAACCATTTTTTTCTTTTTTTTTTTTGCTTTCTGGGTCTTGGCATGATTCTGCACCAGCACTGCTGTACGCATACGAGGCAAAAGTCTTTAAAAGATAGATCAGAAACAAAGAACACGATCATACAAATTAATATTCTATGTATGTGACAATTCGTAAGTGTGACTGCTAACGGTAATATCTTGGGCCCGAAAGGAGACATGGGATCACTCGAGGGAACACTAGCTCTCCAGATTATAAAGAATGACTAGACCTTCGCGCATAATCACACGAACTCTAAAAGGTTATCATGAAATCCACGAATCAAATCAGTTCGAGGAAGGGCAGAAAGGAAATTGAGCAAACCATGATCAAGGAATATGGGATATCCGAAGTCAGCAACGCCGATTCATAGTCTTGACACTAATGATGATTGCTTCCAACCAACTTCGGTCTTGACTATTTCTTCTGACTCATCTCCTTAATGAAGGCTCTCACAAACCTCATGGGATTTGACTTTATGCTCCGAGTGATTCGTTACAATGGGATTTTTTTGGCCTTCTCCACGAGTCATGGTGTAGACTCAGCATATGAGGTTGTCAAGCTAGGTCACCAGCGCAGCAGAGCTTCTATGAAAGACAGCGCTGACTTCCTACCGCTCTCGAATGTATTGTATAGTGATTCGGTCTTGGGGTCGTAGCTTCATCGTTTGCCTTTCATCTTCGAGGTCTCTTCTTTGACAAGTCCAGACTTGACGAAGGCATCTCGCGCAACCGTATTAATGATGCTGAATCTTTTGGGTCCAAGTTGGTGTCCACCATACCACCTAGTGACTACAACCATGACGTCCCAAAGATCCATCAGTTGCATGAGGTGAAGCACGCGTCCTCCGGCAGCTGTTTCCCCATCGTCATCGCAGTCTTGGAAGGTGACCCCATTCTCCCCTTTGATCCTCCATGCTGTGATATTATGTGTAGCAGATCGGACCTTCTTGTCGCTGTCGAGAAGATGATGCAGGTATTGTTTTGCTTGTTCTGGGGAGGAGACTGGTGCGCTTCGAGCGATAAAAACTGACTTCAATTCGATCACAACGTCGGATATAGTCCATAGTGGCAGAGAATCGTCCTGTGATTTGTTCTCCATGACAGTTTCCTGGACCCGGTACTCGGATGTAGGATGAGGATCGTGTTCGACATCGTCAAGAGGGGACTCCACGTCGTTGATCAGAAGAGTGTTCACTTCCTCGATCACATCGAATAGGCAGACCTCGCCAGGCTGAAACAGCTTCCCTAGAGAATCTCGAAATACGCTAA
>Ga0302325_10008478_pt1 | contig 22575 bp, 17 predicted proteins | sample Palsa_T0_2_FD_201948 | JGI IMG/M metagenome (GOLD analysis project Ga0302325, IMG submission 201948) | Peat permafrost microbial communities from Stordalen Mire near Abisko, Sweden - Palsa_T0_2 | ecosystem: Environmental > Terrestrial > Soil > Palsa > Peat permafrost | place: Sweden: Abisko...
CATCTCATCATCAATCATCATTTCTCATCTTTTCTCTTCTCAATAACACAGCCTATATTACATTTCTATTGTCCGGTACAATATCACATTACTCAAAATGCCTGTCACAGAACGCCTCATCCTCCCAGTTCAAAGCGGATCAGACTGGAAGGAGCCCCTTAAATTCCTCCTCCAAACCCTCAAGAAGCAAGACGGCAACATCCGCACAAGATGGGGACCCCATAGCGAGAACCTCGATAACCTTGAGCTCCTGATCGGTGAGTCCGCAACATCTTGCCAACCTCGCAATTACTAATCATGACTACCAGGCTGGGAATCCACCGAAGCACAAACTACTTTCCAGAACTCGCCTGCTTTTGCCACCGTCATGGAAAATCTCAAGTCCATTCTCAGAGGAAAGCCAACAGTCTACTTCATGCAATTCGTCCCCTACGCACCCAAGGAAGTCATCGGTCCGTCTTTCCTCCCCCTCTCCTTTCAATAAGCACTGACTCACTCGCCAGACGCCTCCATCGTGCAAGTAATCACCGTGCCCGCCTCCCAAGAAGTCGCCATCAAATCCACAATCGAATCGTACAAATCCGTATCCGGCTGCACCGGCGCCTCCTCCGGCGTCTCCCTCTCGGAAGTTGATGGAAAGGGAAAGGTCTGCGTCGCAGTCGTCGGCTGGGAGTCTCTGGACGCAAGCAAAGCCAACGCCACGAAGTTGAATGTTGGTAGCGATGTCGAGGTCCACCACGTCAACTTCCGATACCCTGTTAAGGGATTTGGTGGTCTGTAGATTTGGTCGGCCTATGTTAAGGCTTCGGGAGGACCAAGAGTAGGGGCAAATGCAGGAAAGAGAAATAGGGTGGGAAGTAGAGGTCACTGGTTGGCCTGGCAATTATAGAATGTCAAAAGTTAGCTACAGCACAGCGCAGCATAGCATAACCGGTGAATAGATGGATGTTACAGCCAGTCATTTCCATCCATCAAAATATCACCATTCAAACAAAGCGCCTCCTTGCATTCAGTCGCTTCCTTCCAGGCTTCATCCTGAATACAACCAGTAAAAGAACCCCCCTTTATAGTGATGTATTTCTATCCACCGAGTATATACACCAACCCTTTAAATACAGATTCCAGAAATATCTCAAAATACCCGTATCCCGTATACTCCCTCACCTCACCCCCAAATCACAAAAACAATCGTATATTCACATCCAATGACTCAGCACCCACCGCACCGAGCCCCAACACCACATCCTCCACACGCTATACCACCTATACGACATAGCCAATCACCCCCCAGTCTTCGAATACCCTCTCCCAATGCAAGAAAACTCCCCGAAATGGCACAACCACATCACCGCCAACCACAAAACCCCGTCCCCCCAAATTCCAAGCCTCCGCTTCCGCCTCCGTTTTCGCTGCCCGAGGACTTGCATCATGCAGCCGCCTCTGCATCCACCATTCTCCCCAAAACACCCTCCTCTGCACGGAGATTCATCCACATGCATTCGTTTACCCAGCCAAGCAAGCGATCCCACTCGTTTTCGTTCCCCTCGCATTCTCTGCCTCATGAGAAGCTCGTCCTTATCCTCCAAGCAAAATGGTGGCTTACCCCTCGATCCCGAGAAGCTCCTCTCCCCATCCCTATCTCAGGCTTAATAATGCAGTAGTATACGAATACCGAGACAATCTGGTCGATTCGCACCCCGCCACCTCTACGCATGGCATGCATCTCGCATTCCCCTCTCCTGCTCGCTCACCCTAATTTTCTAAAACCCGAAACAATGTCATTGACAACACATCAACCTTACCCTACCGAGGACCCATTCAGACCATTAACCATATCCGGATTACGCACCTCCTCTCAGAAAAAGGCCGCAAAATGCCTTATTCCGGAAAACCAAGAACCCTTTGAAAAAATGTGGCGAGAAAGGCAAATTTCATCTAATTAGAATTTCTCTACGACATAGTTACGAGCGATTTTCTAATACGCCGCCATTGCCAAGAGCCCGAGACCGAAAAACTCCACTCCACTTTTTTTTTCTCCAAAAGCCACACACGCACGCAAAAAAGCTAATGTGACAAGGGGATTAATCAACTATCTCTCTATTTACTTGTTTTTCTATTCATTTATTCAATCGTTCATTCGACATCCACCAACCGCTCCGCATCCCACGCCTTCTTCGCCGCCTTCTGCAGCGCGTCAAGATCACCACTCATCTCGCACATGCCCCTGAAGATGGCGTCCTTACCCCCCTTCTTTAGCAGCTCGTGGGGATGCCCGTATTCCACGACGCTACCTTTCTCTAGAACTAACACCTTGTCGTAATCGACAATGGTTTGCAGTCGATGCGCGATGGTGATGATCGTGCTCTTGAGCTCCCGGATCGTTTTTTGGATCTTAGAGTCTGTATTGTAGTCGATGGAGGCCGTAGCTTCGTCCATCATCAGCACCTTCGGATTCTTGAGCATGGCTCGCGCGAGACATAGGAGTTGGCGTTGTCCTTGTGAAAGATTGTTGCCCGACTCCGCGACAGGGGATGAAAGGTTGAGGAATATGTTTTTGTTTGTTGGGGATGATGTTCCTGTGGGGCTGTGGGAAGTTCCATTGACTTGACCCGGTGTCGCGGGCCGGGAAGCCGTCAATGGAGTCGAGGGACTTGTGATTGGAGTGGGAGCCCCGATTAACTGCACTCTCCTTAACACCGTGAAGATGTCTTCGTCTGTGAAGAGACTGAACGGGTCCAGGTTGCTCCGGATGGTCCCAGTAAAGAGCGTCGGATCTTGCGGCACAATCGTGATTGACTCTCTCAGATCTTGGAGACCAATAAGACCAATGTCAACATCGTCAATCAAGATCTTGCCCTCCTCCGCCTCCAGGCCTCGGAAAAGTGCCAGGGCTAGCGAGCTCTTACCCGCACCAGTTCGGCCGACAATCCCCACTTTCTCCAGAGGCTTGATTTTAAAGCTGACATTTCTAAGCACCGGATCGAGGTCTGATCTATACCTCGTTGTGTAGTTAATAAACTCAACTGATCCCTGACTTGGCCAATTTGCAGCCGGTCGGGTCTTCTCAATGACAGGCGCGGCTTCTTGCTCAACGTCAAGGTACTCCTTGATACGCTCTACCGAGTTCATGTTCTGCTCATTCATTGCGTATAAACGGACGAGCCAGAGAACATTTTCCGTGAAGCTGATGGCATAACCCAACGATAAACCGGCAGAGCCGGCATCGATAGATCCAATGCTGAAAACGACAAATGCTCCAGCAAAGAAGGCAACAAGATCACCAATGACATCAATTCTGAAAGCCAGCCATCTGTTGGCAGCCCACAGGTAGATGAAAGGTCGGCTGTGAGTGTTGATTCTCAGCATATTGTCGCGAATAAATCGTCTCTCGTCTCCGTAAGCACGAATTGTGGTGATCCCCGTGAGCGTTTCCCCAAATTGCTGGAACAAGGGACTTCTTTGCACAGACTCAAGCCGCTTCAGATCTCTCGAAGATCGCAGGTAGAATTTCCCAACGAAGAAGTACATGGCACTAATAAAGAGACCAGCAACGAGGAAGCCAGGTGTGATGGCCGAGATTAAGCCGACTGTGACAACTATCGCCAGAGCACATGACATTACTCCAATGGCAATGGGTGCCACTTCTTGGTCCACCGCTTCCAAGTCCTTGCTAAAACGGTTCATGATTTGGCCGAGAGGCGTGACATCAAAAAACTTGAACTTTGCACGTGTGACTGAGTGCATCAATCGCTGATGAATCTCCCAGCTGGCCGTCAGGGAACCAAAGAATAGCCAAAGGTCCCTGAATAATGCAACAAGCATGCAAGCAATGCCGATCAGAGCATAGACCGCAAGATAGTATGAGACATCAACGTCAGGGGCGAACTTCGCGATTAGAGATGTTTTGTTTGGATCGAAATATGGCTGGATCTGGGAGATCCGGGAGCTTGCCACCTTGACCGTCGAGATTGTATTTCCCAGAAAGGAATTGGGAGACACACTGTGATATGTACCTATCGATTCGGTTTCGTATTGGTTTGCCCATTGTCGGATCCAAATGTTTGCCGCTAATGATCCAATTTGTTGGACTCCGAAGACGAGTACTGCAAGGACCCAGAACCACCTGAAAATTCAGTTAGTGTTTGCTATGATGAATGGAAGATTAAAACGTACCAAGGTCCCATGGACTTCAAGTAAAGGGCGAGTACAGTCCATTTGACTCCTCCTTCGGCCTTGGTTTCTTGCATAGCGTCCTTCTTCGGCGCCTCATCAACGCTCTTAACTTTGCTCATTCTCCTACTCCTTATGCCGTCACCATTCACAGATTCAGCATCTTCAATAAGAGTATCTCCGCTTTCATCGCCAACGCTCGAAGGAACCCGGGATGGGATTCTCGATACAGCTGCTGACTCGGGCTTCGATTTATTTACGTCTTCGCCGAGTTTGCCTGAAGCCATAACTATTTCACTTGGCCCCTGAATGTCGATCTTTCCATTGTCTAACAAGACAACATATCGCGATTGAGGTACACAAAGGGCCAGATTGTGTGTTACTAGTATGCAAGTCCTTTCATGCATAAGTGGACCACGAATGCAGTTGTCGAATATCCATTTCGCTGTATGGGAATCAACTGCACTTAGACAATCATCCAGAAGAACATGCTTCGAGTTCGAATATAGTGCTCTGGCGAGAGATATGCGTTGTTTTTGACCTCCTGACAGAGTGATACCCTTCTCACCCACAAGGGTCTCGTCACCTGCGTCCAAAATCTCCAGGTCACGCTCAAGAGCGCAAGCCACAATAACTTGTTTATATCTCTTCTCATCGAGTGGTGCAGCGAACAAAATGTTCTCTTTGATATTGGCATTGACAAGCCAAGCCTGTTGAGCGCAATAGGCCACACTTTCAGTAAACCCAGTTTCTGGATCCGGACGAACATCCTCACGGCTGTATCCGCCAGGTAGGAATACTTTCCCCTTAATCAAGGTCATCTCTCCAAGGAGAGCCATCAAAAGAGAAGTCTTGCCGGATCCAGTTGGCCCGGCGACGATATTCAACTTTCCAATCTCAAACTTGATATCTATATCCATGATACGGAATGCAGTGGAAATCTCTTCACCTTCTGTTTCCTTGCCACCCCAAGAGAAAGTGGCATGCTGGAAACCAATCATTTGATTTCCATCTTCGTCGAGATTATCATGACGAAGTTGTTCATACTTCTCTGTCTCGTCTTCATTCAAGAACTCTTCAACACGATCTATAGAGACCTTGGACTCCTGGACATGTGCAATCATATCTCCAAGCTGATCAAGAGGGACACGGAGGATGCTGAAGAGTGAGATTGCCGTGAAAGCAATCGAGGGATATAATGGCTTCTTCTCCACCAACGTATATACGAGAAAAGAAAAAAAGGTGATGACGACTGGTACGGTGTTCCAAACAGCAACTGCAAAAGCCCAAAGAATATACTTGGATCGTAAAGCCTTCAGTTCGGCAGAACGCTTTTCGTTAACGATGTTGCTGAAACGATGCTCCCAAGCGAAGAACTTGATGATTCGAATGTTCTGCAACACTTCGTTTGTTGTATGGATACGCTTGTCGGTGGCAGCCATGATCTTTTTCTGGAATTTGCCGAATCCTCTCGCGAAAGCGATATTGATTGGCAAGAGGATGACCATCACAACTAGACCAGGAATGCTGCTGTATCCAAGAATTCGATAGAGAAGGTAGACGGCTACTACAAGTTGGGTGGGCGCTGCAGCGAGGAGGAAATGCAAATATGCTGTAATCTCACTGACTTTGAAAGAATCAACGGACATAAGATTGATGATAGTCCCAACATTGACCTGCTCATCGCCGCCTTTGGCTGTAGGATTTGCTTCTTCAGCTGCCGTGGTGGGGTCTGAATCCGCCTTTTTGGCATTCTCTTTCTTCTTCCCACCAAGACCCAACAGCTTCTTCAGCTTGCTGGTTTTGGCAGCGTCGTCCTTGTCCTGTTTATCTCCCAAAACGGTCTCATTCCCAGCAGCGGCTTTTCGTCGCAGAGCTTTTGCATAGATCTCACCAATGATAATTGCTCTTAACCTAATGCAAATCTTGCGGCCGATCCAAAGTGCCTGACCATCGGCATATGATCGAAGGATATCTGTGAACGAAAGTAGGATCACGTAGAGCCAGATAACATTTCGTGGAGTTGTCCCGGGTTCCTCGATGTATTCCAAAATAGACTTCAGTAAAAGAGTCGGGGCGAAAGTAAAGAAGCCAGAAAAGACAGCGAAGGAGCATTGGACAATAAGGCATCCTTTGAAATATCTCATCAGATGCCATGTCAGAGCAGTCGTCTTCTTCAGCTGTCGATAGTCGGCCAGAACTGCCGCTGCCTTATCCTTTGGCACCAGATTCCACACATCGGGGAGCTCGAATGTCTTTTTGTAGCCTTGCCATACAATTGCATCAACCCATCCGAAGGTAGCAAGGGAGAACAGACTCGCGAGAGGCTCTCGAGAAGGCTCAATATCGTTCTCCCATTCCAGTACTACAGCCTTGTTTCCCTTCCGTGTCGTAATTGCAATCCCAAAAAGGAGAGTATTTAGAGCGAATTCCGAAATAATTAGAGCTTGTGCGACTCTCGAACGTGGATGAATGAGCGCGGACCGGAAAATGATGAGTGAGAAGAGCCACATGAGACCATATAGAGACGCGGTGTGATTCCATACTTGGGGTATCCTCCATCTTGTCCGAGACAATGCCAATCTACAAGTCGCCAGTATCAAAACATATGCCCACGTTACGATGCCCGCCACCGTTGCCAGTGTTCCATTAGGCCCGTACGCATGTAGGACCAACGCCACCACATTGATGGCAATTATTGCTGTAATTGCCAAAAGTTCGACCACCACCAACGTATATTGACCTCGAGGACTATCAATAGCAGCGACGGATCCTTTCGTGGTTGTTTTTGTCAGGGTCAGGCGCCCCCCACTCATGGTCAACCCTTCATCCTCGTCTTCGTCTGCAGTTGTGGATCCATCAATTCCTGCAGGTACGCTCTCATATGCCAATCCATTGTGCTCTCTGGCACCACCGTGTAGACTCGAGTCGTTCGCAGACGATTTGGGATTCGAGTTTCGTTTTAACTTGACGTTGCGCCGGATAGCTTGTGATAAGAGATGTAGGAACGAAAGGCCGATTACGATTAACGGAAAAAAAACCTTTAAAAAACTATCTCCTATTAGCACATTGAATCCCTCGAGGCGCAAGCTTCCCCTACTCTCTCTGCACACAGTTCGTTATGTCATCGATCTGCCATATTGGGCCTTCACAATGACCCAACATTTTCCAATCCTAAGAAGACTCAAGAAGCCGCGGGGTTGAGGGGATTGGAATGCAGCAGGCGGGCTTGAGGTTTTGAGGTGTGCCCTCGCACAGTCTAAGGGATGGAGGTTAAGAGAATATGTTTGCAAAAGAGTTTGAACAGATATTGCGAGGCTTCATTTAACCTCTATCACACTAGCAAGGTACACAGTGGATGGGCGATCACAAACGCAAGCCAAAACCGGTGTCGACTCAAGACCGACCCCACTAAATATATTATCGTCGGCCGCGCTGGAGCCCCCTCGTCGTACCTGCAACGCATTTTCACTTTTCCTTTCTTCAGCCCCTTCCTCTTCTCACATCAAGGTTTTTCCTAATTACTAATTCTCAGTACAAAAAGAGTCATTCGGCTCTTACAGCAAGGCTCTCTCTGCTACTCCGTCTCTATCCACACCACCATCGCTCGCTCAATGTCCAAAATATATTCAGTCGTCAACGGCGGCACTGCATCTAGCATTTCATGTCATCCTAGCTACCGGCATTTCCCACACCGCCTCCAAACCGCCCGGAACAACGTCCCTCCGGAGACAAACTCAGGAAGGTGATTCGTGAAATAGCAACTCTAACGCCTCGAGAAGTGCAGATTGGCCAATAATACCCATGTATTCAACCGTATGGAAAAGTTAGCGTCTGATAAGATCGCTGAGGAGTCACCTTTCAGCCTTTATTAACCTTATTGATTAGCTTGCAGGTGAGACGCATGTTCCTTGCTTGGCCTGGATTTTGAGTCACGCGATATTTGTCTGGACCAAGGTTATTTGAGGAAGAGAAGTGGAAAGGGTGAGTTCGAATTGGATGACTACTCTTTTGAATCTGCCTAGAATGTCCCAAAACTATGGCACTATTTGCAACTCATGTACGTCTGGATTGTTTTCATCTAGGGATAATCCTAGGAGGTTGGTATCCTACCATCTTCAGAAATCAGAACCTTCTTCCGACATTTCAAGTTCCTCATTTTTCACAATGATTAGCTATTATATCACAGTTCTTCGGTGTAATCGAATTCACAGCATGTTTACAAGGCCGTAGATAGATAGATACAATACGCCTCTCTCTACCTTGCTATAATCGATAGAGACAGCGCATCCGCCTAACATACACACAACCACCCATGCATTTTATTCCACTGTGAAATTCTCACTTTTCTCACTTTTCCATTCCATGCTATATCCGCCACACTGCCTATGCCATGGTAATACACAAGATCGTCCTTCCACGATCTGATAACCTCACTGCCCCCGTATCCCCAACCAGTCTTGTCACAACTTCTTTTATGTAGCCAAATGACCAAACCCCATATGAAGCAATGAAAGATGAAAGGATTGGGAGGAAGGTTGCCACAACCGCGGACTCTATCCCATGATCATGCCCTTCATACCAGCCCTAGGTAAAACAAGTCAGCAATTGCTCGATTAAGATTGGAAAGGCTCTGCTGCCCGATTACTTACATGTCGCCCTCTTTAGCAGCTATTTCGAAGTAGCCGTAGATAATGCTGTTTCCACATTAGCCTGATTAAATTTGGGACAAGTAAAAGGGGAACCTACGTGACAGCCAACAAGATACCAGTGCCTGAGCCAAGTGCACCCAGCAAATCACTCGCAACAGAGAGCGCCCCAATGCATGCGCCACCGAAAGCAGCAGCGGTAGGAATAATGCGCTTCAATTCCTTGTACATGCTCTGCTCTCTGTGACCTGCCATAACGAGACCCTGATCCTTCAGCTGCTTGGCAACGTCTCTTGGACTGGAGCCAGAAACTTCAATCCAAGTCTTGGAGAAGACTGCGCAGGCGACAAGCATGTAGATTATATATACGGCAGTGTGGATTGGGTCGAGGAGGGCTTCGGTGAAGTTTAGGGGCGGGGACATGTAATATGCGAGACCAGAGACGGCGAAGAGCTGGGCAGAACCTTCCTTGGGCTCCCAGACACCGAAAAGTTGGACTAGGAGGTTCTCAGAGAAGCGGGAGTAGAGCATTTGGCTGATCAGGAAGACGTTGGAGGAGAGAGCTCCCTGCAACATGATGGGCATGTTGGAGGTGTAGAAGAGGCGGACTGGGTAGGAACCGCGTGCGCCTCGTTGTCTCGAGGACTTGACTGGGATTTCGACACGGAAACCTTGGAGGTAGATGACGGCGGCGAAGACAACGAGGGTAGCGAGGAGGTTCATGATGTTGGGGAGATTTTGTCTATAGAAAGCCTCCTGGAGCGCACGTTGCTTGTCTGGCCATGTAAGGAGCAAGTGGAAGAGCGCAATGACTGCTCCCTCGAATTCTGGTCCACGGCCAGTATTGATGGTGGTTGGGGAAAATGCCTTCCACACAATGGATTCGCAGATGTTGGTCGCAATGAAAAGGGAGATACCGCTTCCAAGACCGTATCCCTTCTGGAGGAGCTCATCGAGGAGAATGACAATCAAGCCAGCAACAACTAATTGGAGGATGAGGAGGAAGACCACACCAGCGCCGAGCTCAGATGGCGGACCATAGAGGCCAGTAAAAACATAGACAGTAGCCTGACCCATTGACAAGATGATGGCAAAAAGCTTCTGCGCAGTCTGGTAGAGCTCGCGATCCGATTTCAAGTCGAGGTTAACATCGATCAAGTGTGTGCCAGCAAGAAGCTGGAAGACCATTCCCGAGGAGATGATTGGGGTAATACCAAATTCCATCAATGTTCCTCTGTTACTCGCTAATATCATTCGCAGCCAGTATAGAGGATCCGAGGTATCTGATGACATGATGCCATATAATGGCATCTGGCTCATGACCAAAAAGATCAATAACGTCAAGCCGGTCCACATCAATTTTTGGTTGAAAGGAACCTTCGTCTCGGGTTGCTGCACCTCAGGGAGGATCGGCGAGAAGGGTTTGATGAGATCGAGGAATCGAACTGTATAAAGCGAACACCCGCAGAGTCAGCTATCCAGTTCTTGAAGCAAGCAATTGCAAGTTGAGCTCTCGAGGTGGAGACGGAAAGGGTGAACTTACGGCCACTCATCTTGGCGATATTGTCTCTGAAAACCTCACAGACGTGGAAGAAGGGGAAAGGTAATTAATGAGCGACAGGTAAAATGCCGCGTCGACTCTGCTTTATGTTCGCAGAATGTGCGCGTGGTGATGTGTTCGAAAGGAAATAAGTTCGAACAGATTCTCCAGCTTCGTGTCAAGAGCTAGCTCGCTTGTAAGTTCGGGGCTGGTCGATGTGGCCTCATGAGCACACGTGACCATTTTATTAAGGTTGAGACTAACCGGACATGACAAGCCCCTGAGCTAACTTATTCTGGCGTAGGCAAACGCTGAAAGGGGTTTGAAAGTGAGAAAAGAAAGTCTTAAGCATCGACAGATTCATTGCCAGTGGTAACACCGTGCTAAGATAAGTCTCCTTCAATTTCTCTTCGACTTTCAAGTATCTGTGGCTAGTGAATCTGCCACTCTCTGAACAAGGCTTAAAGAGGTCTGGAACTTCGGATGAAAAGCAGAGACCTGAAAGTTACGTCAGCTTTCTGATTAGTTGCCCGACTAGTTTTCATCTTTGAAAGCTGATTTTCAAAAAATTGTTCGCATCTTGTTCAATGTTTTGATATTTGTTTTCAGCACAGAGTCTGAATGTGGCTCTTGAGTAACTGAGTGTTGAATTTTATCTACTCTCTAGAATCTACTCTAACACTATTCTCATCTATCAATTACTCTAACACCATTATCATCTATCAATTACTCTAATCCGTTCATTTCTATCATTCATGGACTCCATATTTACCTCTAAACCCCAATTCTATCTCGCAGACCCACCAACCTCTATAAACACCTCAGCCAAAAACCAAACGCCACGCTATGTACGCACCGATCCCATCAAAATAAAACAAACAACACTACCAAGCAATCCTCGCAACCATCCCCTTCGGGTATTTCCTCACCCACCACTTCCTCGTCTCATCAGTAAAAAGAAGCCAAAGTCCAAAAGCAACAGGAAAGAAAAAGTACTCGACGGGAATCTTGCTCGAGTTAATCGCCGTCGTCAAACCGGGAATGTATAAGAAGATGAAGATAACCACTAGAGCGAAGAGGATAGCTGGGAAAAGTGCGATATTTTGCGTTGCTTTGTTGAAGATTGGGGGCTGTTGGAAGATTGATAGACGGCGGGTTCGTGTGGCCATGAGGTTGAACCATTGCATAATGACAAGATTTACGAAGTAAATCGAAGAAGCTTCAGCCAGAACTTTATTGACATAGACGACATCGTAGCTAGCAGGGTATTCGCCGTATCCTAGCCAGAGAGCGGAGAAATGGACTCCTTTGCGCTGGCAATACCAATAAGCCATAGCGAATGAGCAGATTGATTCTTGGAGACCGAGGAAGATGTACGCGTGAAATAGGAGCTTCCAATCGACGAGTTTGTCCTTTTTGATGTTTCTTGGCTTTCGAAGTAGGACGTCGGCTTCAGGCTTCTCGTACGCAAGAACGGTGGCTGCGGCGCAATCTGTCAGGCAGCAGATCATGATCATCAGGAAGGAGGAGAGGATCTGTGGGAGACCGAGGATGACGCTGGTGATGATTGGCCAGAATTCGGAGAATGTGCCGGCTGGAAGGAGGTAGATGATTGTCTTCTTCAAATTGTCGAAAACAACGCGACCGTATTTGACAGCTTCAACAATCGCACCGAAGGAGTCAAGAAGCACCATGTCAGAGGCTTCGATAGCAATGTCGGATCCAGAGCCGAGGGCAATACCGATATCTGCTTCTTTGAGGGATGGTGCATCATTCACGCCGTCTCCGGTCATCCCCACAATGTTCTCACGCTTCTGAAACTCTGTGCTATGTTAGCTCTCGGCTCATATCCCGTTCCATGCGAAACGAAGTATTTACCTTTTACAATGCGAAGCTTCTGTTCCGGAGTCGTACGAGCAAAGACAATCTCATCATACCCACAAAGTTGATCCCATTGACAATCATTGAGTGTGATCAACTCTGGACCACTGAGCGTAATCGAAGTCGCTGGACCGCCAAGTGATTCAAGTTCCTTCTCAGAGAGATTTAGACTGATCAATTTTGGCTCAACGGGGTTTCTGGAGAGCATGCTGATATCATGGACCAAGTCTGGAGGGTTCGTAATGATACCACATTCCTTAGCAATTGCCTGGGCCGTGAGCTTGAAATCGCCGGTAACCATGAAGATTCTGATACCAGCGCGGCGGAGAATGCTGACGACTTCTGGGATTTCACCTCTAGGAGGGTCGACGATTCCGACAAGCCCGATAAGAGTTAAGTTGCTAGACGCCTGGTTCGTGATTTCCGTCTCAAATGTATTGTGCTCTGGAACGTGAACGGACTGATGACCTGGGAGAACCTTTCTGGCAAGAAGAATGACGCGCTTGCCTTGGCTGGACCACTGATTCTTGATATCTTCGATCACTGTCTTCATTGCGGTATCAAGCGGGTGAACCTCGCCATCTTCCCCAACGTACGAGGTGCAGCGCTCAACGATAATGTCCGGGGCACCCTTGATCATTAGGAGAAGGTCGTCTGATTTCCAAGCTTCTGCCTCGCTTGGTGCCAGAGCTACTTTGAGTCCAGCAGGGTCTGTCAAAGCTAAAGTGCGAATCATGAACTTGTTCTTGCTATTGAAGGCCAACTCGAAAGTCTTCTTCCAGAGCAATTGCAAATCACGGACGGGTCCCAAGCTCTCGGAAAGTCTCAACACGGCCTGGTCGGTAGCATCTCCTGCAATTTTTCGGTCATTCAAAGGCAGATCGATAGTGGCGGCGTCGAATTCCCCAGCATTGCAGAGACCAGCACAAGCTCGGAGCTGAACAACTGCATTATTTTTCTCGGACTTCACCATAGTCTCGCGCGCTTCCTCGGGGGTCATCTTGAGAGCGGCAATAGAGCATTCAGTAGCGAACATTTGATTCTATGAGAGAATTAGCATTTCCTATGGAAGGATTAATTGATGAAAGTTGCCTTGGTCAAAGTTCCAGTTTTGTCAGAACAAATGACAGAAACCGCTCCAAGAGTCTCAACTGTCTTGAGAGATTTGCAGAGGACTTGGTTCTTCTTCATTATGTTCGCCGTAATTGTTAGTGAAGCTGTCAGCGCAATCGGCAATCCTTCTGGAATGAAAGCAACCGCTACGGTGACAACATCTACAATCAGGCCGGCCACATTGATCCAGTTCGGGTGAGACTTTCTCAACCATGCTCCCCAACAGATAATGACCACGATATTGAAGAAGATCATCAAGGAGCAGATAATAATGATGAATCTCAGAATTTCCTTTTGAAGCGGAGTCATGCCAGTCTTAGGGGTACTGGTCAATCTGGCGATCTTTCCAAATACAGTGCTGTCACCAGTCGAAACGGTTATACCAATGGCACTACCAGAGATGCAGTGAGTCCCTTGCATACCGATGTTATTGGTCTCGAGGTAATTCTTGTCCGTGAAGTCGATGGATCCCGGAATCGGCTGAGATTCTCCAGTAAGGATAGAGCGGTCGAATTTGGCGTCTGATGAGACTTCGATGAAGCGCACATCAGCAGGAAGCTTGTTTCCTGACTTGATATACAAGATATCGCCAGGTACTAAGTCAATAGCCTGCGACTCAACGCGGTTCCCGTCTCGAAGAACAGAGCAGTCATCTGGGAGCATTCCGGAAATTGAGGCCATTGTCCTAGAAGAAGTCAATCATTATTACTCTGGAAGTCAGTGAATGAAGCGCATACCTTGAAGAAGACCAATCTTGCCAACCATTGAATAATGCTTGAATCACGAAAACCGCATAAAGGACAATCGCAAGTGCCAGATTGGCAATTTGAGGGTTCGGGTTGCCCAGAGGCTTATAGGTGATTGTCACCAGAATGCCACCAATCAAAAGAACAGAGCCAAAACCACCAAACATGTATCCCATGACTCTTGAGAACAAATCGCTAGGTGGCTTTGATGGCGTGTTCTTTCCAAACTCCTTCTGCTTCAGCTCGACCTGCTCCTTTGAAAGACCCTGAATTAGGGATGTAGAAAGACGCGTCTCGATGTCGTTGATAGACAAAGTGTGCCATTCCAGATCGCCAAGCTCAGCAGCAGCATCTTGCTTAGCCTTCACCGCCTCGACACGCTCCTTCTCTTTCGTCTCTTCGATGGCATACGAAACGGTTCGGTAGGTGATCGGGAGTGCTGTGGCAGGGTCAATCGAGTATCGGCGACCTCTCCTGCTTGTGATTGAGCCAATTGATGTCGATGACATGTTCGAAACGGTTCGGGACAATCTGGTCATCGTGTCGCGTCTGCCAGCTTCCTCTTCGCCAGCACCGAACCTGATTCTCGCACCAGGACGTGGTTCGGGGTGGAAGACGTCATCGTCATGATGCTCAGCAGGAGTAAATGTCACTTTATCTGCCATTGTGACTGTTGACAGTAATAATTGCTGTTTGCTTGTCTTTTGAGATGGGCTGAGAAGCTGTGGGAGACAGACTCCGATTTCGTCACTCAGTTGCGAGTGGTAAAGTGGCTATTTACCCAGTGAAGCGTGTGAAGTGTGAAAAACGGAAAGGAAGTGAAAAGACAAACTGCGAGCAACAGGTCCTCCTAATAAGGAGCCACAAGTGCAGCAAGGCAAGGCGGAAATACTTTTCGTACAAGCGACCTGAACTAAGGCTGCTTGCCTCTCCTCGAGCACGTGTCAGATCAATTCAGATCAATCCAAATCCCAAGAGCCTGATCGGAGGTTCAATCAACACGCCACCGTCCAGGGAGCCCCTCACCCCGAGGGCTAGCGAGCCAATCGTCTGGTCCAGATCTCACGAAGAACTTGGGGATCAGGAACAAGGTTTGGTCCAAGCACAAGTGCAGTCATGTCCAGCCAGGGTTCGAGAATTTCAATCGTCCTCGAGATTAATCGCGCATAGAGAAAAGAGCATTGCCCCAGTTGACAGTTCGTCGGTGGTGGCGCTAACTCGTGGCGCGGAGGTCTGTTCGAGGCTGAGCAGCCCCGGATCCAGAGTTGGTCTCAAAATCCCTCATACGTAGTAGGCAAGCAAGATCTCGGCAGCTAGGATGACGTAATTGAAAATTTTCAATGTACTCATTGCGACTAATGTGTCACAAATACCAGTATACTATCAAATTTTGAGCAGTGAGAACGGCAAAGATTCAAGAAGAGAATGTTGATAACCGTCCGGTTGGTATTTCCTTTACGGTGAGCGGGTAGGAAATCAACGTTTTTTTTTAGCGTCGGTTATCGACGCTTGCTTTTAGCGAGCTGCAGGGCCTTCGGGGGTCAGGATCAGATGGGTTACCTTTTTTTTCCTCATCCATGTTTTTATGGTATCTAATATTTGAAGAGAAATTCACATGCTCTACATTATTCTACTGTTCCAGTAGTTGCGTTCTTCTTTTAATAGATTCTTGAACTTACTATTCTTGGACAGAATCAATTCTTCCGTTCAAGTGACCCCCCTCCCTAAACAATTGGCTATTGCTTCTCGCACTGTTCCCGGGGACCCCTAAACATTCACATTTGGCGCTTCACAGTACTTCGACAGCATCCTAAATATTTACATCTACCTTCTCTCAATGTTTCTAGAGACTCCTAGACATTCATGTTTAACAGCTCGAATAAAAAGAGGGTATTCAGCGCCACTGCGCAGATATTTTGAATAGTTCTGCATTAAACAGCGAAGCATATTAGTCATGCTTGCATTCTATATGGAAGTAGAATTGGGGTTGAAATTATTATATTAATGCAAAGCTATTTGCGTCAAAGGATTAAGATTACTGATCAATTCTGAAATTCAGCCCATGTTGAATGGGCACAAAACAACTCTCAAAATCAAAAGAAAATTACTAAAAAATACATTCATCACTCACCTCGCCTTCCTGCTACTCCTCCCGCCCGTAGAGCTTCCCTCCTTTCCCATCCCTACCCCCCACCACCTCGTATTATATATCTCACCCCAGGCGGATTCTTCTCCTCACAAGGTCGGCAGTCGCCGTCTTTCTGGTCGAAGGAGCCAACAGAAACGCCTGGGTTCGTGCAGTTACGAGCGATGCACATTGTGCTAGTTTGGTGTTTGGTTGGTATGGATGTTAGTTTTGGTTGCGGGAATGGATGTGGATGTGTAGATGATGGAGATTTTTTGGGGAAGGATGAGATTGGAGTTTCATAGTGAAGGATAAGTGGCTGTTCCATGATGTAGCTTGATTATTTTCTTCAATATGAGATTTAGATATATTAATGGTGATTCTCAGAATCTTTTCTAGGAACATGCGAATTGTTTGAAAATAGAAACGGTGATGAGGAGTTGAACAGAGCATGGACAGGGAAAAGGCTATATTGACTGAAATAAATTAGAATTGTGGCATGCTCGATACATATCTTCACGTCAGAGCAGTTACTAGCACTTTGCAAGTCTCTGTTAGATGGTAATCTTACACCTCCTCCGAATCATTACTGCATTCGAATTCCCCAAATTGTCCCGCGTCTCGATCAAGACTTGAGTACTGTAGTCTTGAATATACCAGAACTTCTTAGACATGGCGATTTTTGGCTGATCTTTGCAGGGGGGATGCAGGGTTGCAACATAATGCTCCGGTAGGGCTGAGACATTTATGCCTCTTTGCGAGCTCATTCTCAGGTTGGACCACCAGCCACACTTCAAGGGGTTCGGAAGAATCAGCAGCCTTGCCAAGACAACCCTGTCGACATAAGACTGAGGCCATGCTCCCCAACGACCAGGGTACGCAATCTGGCCATGCCTATATGCGCGATTTAGGTGCCTCCTAGATGACACATATATCCTGTTCGTGCCTATTCAAGGCGTATCCGAAACTGGTGTGCTGTCACTCTTCGGACACGAAAACCTACCATTTGCTTCATTCTTCTGCTTCTTCTTGACAAGTCCTCTATGACGACGGCTCTTGAGATGCGTCTGCCATTGAAGGTCAGTGACTGTTGTCACGTGGCATAGCTCGCATTCTCGACGAAACCATACGTCCGGTTTCTCCTCAAGACCATCATTGGGAGCAAGAAATTTCTGAGCAGCATTCGACAGTTCGTGGGGAGGAGGAAGCTCGCTGCCATCTAAGAATTTGGCAGCGATATCGATGGCAGGGTCGGAGACTGCTTCTGCCCATTTGCTAATATCGGTACCATCAAGAAGGTAAAGCTTGTCCAGAGAATTCTCGTCGGATAAAGCTGGAATAAATTTCAGACGAATCCACCGGACTTGACGTTTTGCGTATTGGCGAGTGGCAGCCTTTGTTTGCTCGATGGACAATTTGTAGAGTGTTTGCAGATCCTTCGAAGACAAAGCGTCAGTGTCGAGTGCTTTGAGATACGGCTCGAATTCTTTCCAACCAATTGAGATCCAAATGCCTCGAGTTCGGTCAACATTGACTCCCACTTTTGATTGCTGGCTCAGAAACTCCTCCACGGACTTCACCTCATCCAATAGGCCAGCTTCAATCATCTTATCGACTCTGGAGTCTAACCGTTTCGTAAGAGGTTCCGATTCAGCGTGGACCCAAAACAACAGAGTCGAGCCATTTTTCACCGATTGATCAGGGATTCCATTATCAAATTTCCCACCAATCTTTTGTTTCTTTTGCTCTGTATATAATTCCGAAGCTTTCTTTCCAGTCGTCAGAAATATCTCGAGAGACCTTCGAATCTTCCGTCTGTCATTTGGATGCCATCGATCAGCCATCACAGGATCTACTTCTCTCAATCGTTCGATCATAACTTCAGTAGGCCCTTCAAGGATTGGAAATCGCTCCGCAATCTCCTCATTCGAGAGGTCCGTGTTGTCTTGTTCTTCTCCCTCGATCCTTTCTCCCAATAGCGCATCCTCAAACAGCAGAGATTGCGTGTAATAATGTGTCCCTCCAACAACAATCGGTAGCCTTCCTCTCGATCGAATCTCCTTTATGATCTGCGCCGCTCTCTTCTTGAACAAGCCTACCATCCATGGCTCCTCATCCAGCGCAATAAATCCGAGTAGATGATGTGGTATTCCCTGTTGTTCTTCTACGGTGATTTTATTCGTGACTATAGGCAGACCATCGTACATTTGCATCGCATCGCCATTGATGACTTCGCCATTGAATCGTTTTGCCAAGTCGACGGCAAGCTGTGGGGCTGTCAGCTTCGAATTGAAGAAGGAATCGAGCTTCCTACCTGCGACTTCCCAGTACCTGTGGCGCCTAGGACCACGAGTAATGGATCCCTTGGAGGCTTCTTTATCATGGTCACATACTTCAGGGCTTTGATCGTATATCTCAGCATTCGTGGATTTGATGATTTCGTGTTGTTGCGAGGCTGCTGGCAAGTAGTTTGTCGATTTCAAGAGTGGCAGAATGAAGGCGGTGAAGATGGGAGTTTGACGCATTCCACCTGTGTCCCGGTAGACTTGTGGCATTGAAACGCGATCTGCAACAAACCCGGTAAAACATCGGGATAACTTGATGGTCACATGTCATACCTCTTAAATATTGAATTTGTTTTAATGGAGAAATCAGTGCTCTCTACTCACATATAGAAGTCATGAAGTGTAGCGGATGAGAATGCATCTCATCTTGAAAAGGAAGCTGGGCTCAACCGGGTGAAGTATTACGAAAAGATTGAATTGAATACTTAGTCACTGGTCATGGTTCTTTCCCAATCTTGCAAGCTTAAATGCCAGGACTGGCAGGACTAGGATAAATCCATTTTTGTTCTTCTTACCATTTAAAGAATCGCTTATAATATACCGTCCCAGGATCCAACAATAAATGTATGAATTTTAAGGTGAATACAGTAAATTTTGACGCCTCTGATGTGGAGGCCCAATATGTCAAGAACCATCCCCTTTCCACCAGGATAACTGATGGAGAGTTTAGAACCAGACCTTTCCTCCACTCGTAAAAGCACAATAAACTGTGCTGTGTTAATTTATCCCTGGTGAGCTCTCCATCAGCATCACCCCAACTAAGTTGTGACCCTTCGCACAGGAGATCAATCAGAGTCTCACAGCCCTTGGGCTACATATTGCTGGCAACGAGCAATTCCACCCCCATAAAACTATTTCGTTTCTTAAATACCACAATTCCTCCAAGTTCTCAATATGCTTACCATCCCGCAGGAGTTGTCTATCCTTTCGGCGGCGTCATGGTAACCGACGAGATACCAGAACGTGACCCTCCGCCTTTTAACGTTGTCTTCTCATGCCAATCACATTTCCATGGCCGTCCACCTCTTACTGTTCTGACAGCTATTGTTGACGCCAATTCCTGGGATAAGCGGAATAATTTCGACCGCTCAGTAAAGATATATTCCCACCTAGAACCAGAATCATTCAACTCTGCACCTCCTGAGCTAGTAGCTCTATTCTCACGTCCCAATTTCCTCTCTCCAGGCTGCAAATACACTGAGTCGGCCCATAGAAATGGAACTGACTGGTCTCTCCCACCGCCAGAGAAAGGCAAGGCATTGAACAATTTGGAGGTTGTCTCCTTAGAAGAATTTGTGGCTAAAGATGGGAAGAGTTATCGGCTTGCGTGGAAGCTGATTGATTGGTTCCAGTGGTTGATTCGGGGTAGGAGGGTGCATGAATTTGTGGAGAGAGAGGAAACACGGAGTATGATTGCTGAACTAAGCAGAGTGGGTAATTGGCGTGGGTGTTGAGGCGAGCTTTTGCTGGTGGGAAATTCAAGACGCGATTTCAGGAGGCGTTTGAGAATTTGAAGGCACATTTGAAGAGTGGCGGGAAGAGTGATAATAATGTTGGAGTGATAGAGGGATAGGGGACTGAAAGTGGGTAGGGTGATATTTCTCTGAAATATGTGGAATGAAATCTGAATTTCCTAGAGAATCTAGGACAATGAATGCTATGTGAAACGGAATTTTCAACAGTTCTAGTTTACAGTTAAAACTACCAGATGAAATCTTCTTACGCAAGCCACGTTAGGAAAGCGGCAGCGAATGCAATTGAGGTCTCGTGCTATTCAGAGGAGATTTAGGGCCCAGAGAAGCCGTGAAGTCGATTTAATGCGATATGCAAGAAAACTCATTTGACTGAGGCAAAATGGTTTAGGGCCTCTCTGGCTAAGGTCAAGTCTGCGCAATATGCAACAAAACTCTCATAAATCAAGGCAATTTTTGGACCAACAACAAATCTGCAATTACCTCTATGAAAGAAGCTGGGCTGCCCACTAAGAAGAACGCTGTGGAACATGGCCCTACGATATGCAACAGAACTGTTTATGAAAGGAATTGTAATCTTAGAAGGAAGAGATAAATTTTCGATATCCGAGAAATTCCGGGAAGCTGGGTGCGATTTGCAACAAAACTTCTGGCAATACTATTCACTTGAGGTGAACCTGATGAGACGACATTTTGCATTTCATATAACATCAAAACATACTGATTTAGCAATTTCAGAGTCCACACCGACCTCGGAGAAGGGTTGCGATGTGCAACAAAGTAGTGTTCTTCGTAGGGTAGGTATTCACTTGAATAGACTGGTGCAATGATAGAAAGTGAAAAATTGGACACAAAAAAATAAGAAACAAGGGTATGGTCCAGCCAAAGGTGCAAATGTCATACGGGGTCTAAGCATCTAGTATAGAGGCATGAACCCCCGTCATTTCTTCATTGCCCGTTCTAAATGCATATGCTCCCAAGATGCCTGTATGCACCCGTGGCGCCACGCTATGCTGCTAAAAAATGTTGTACACCCCAACCCGAAGAGATCTATGATACAATATCTTCCAGGATAGTTTCCAATTCTTCTTTTCGGAAGGGGACGGAAAGCATCTCAGTTCCCAGAACGTCCTTCCGGCTCTGGATCATTTGATGGTCGTGGAATCTATGAAAGTCAATAACACCGTCTCCTTCTAGAGGAGAGATACTCACTCCTTCAGCAATGTCCTAAAATTCATCTCATTACTGCAAATGAACTCCTCCACCGCTTTTTGATACAAAACTCGGTACTCGACGCCTGGTTCACTCTTTCTGTAGCCAACCACACGTGGATTGTCATTACCGTCGTCATCGTCCTCCCCTTCGAGAGCTCCATGGTTGTCATCCAGAGCAGCGAGCTGCTCTGCTATCAATACCCGGAATAAATTCTTCGCATTCTCCGGTAAACTTTTCAGGACGAAGCTCACTCCTTCTTTCCCGCCCACTCTTCTCCCGCTTCTTCCAAGAAGCTCATGGACTTCGTCAACGACATCGACTTCTGCGGTGTAAGGCTGGAAAGTCGTACAATCATGAAACAAGAAATTAAATGTCGATCGAAGAGAGCTGTCCCAGAGCAGTGGAAACGAAGGATGATCGGCAGATGCTATGAGATGCACCTGTGAATGCGACGCTAGACGTGAGAGCAAAGTCTGCGTTGCTGGCCGTCGAAGTGGAATTCGATCAATTGAATGAATGATGAGCGTTATATCTTGAGATGTGTCCTTCTCTAGCAAAGCTAGAAGATTTTCAACCATCTCAGTTGGCTGCGATCCTAGCTTGTAACCACCTTCAGTGATCGCAGTCGCAACTGGATTGAAAATATCTTTCACCGTCAGATTATTAACATAACCATTAACGACCACTATTTTCGCCTTGGTGTGATCAGTCTGAGACTTATAGATATGGTCAGCAAACTTCATAAGGAGAGACCTTTTAGATCCCCAACCATAAACACAAATATTGAAATCCTGGCTCAGCTCGAATTGCCATTGACTAAACGATGCGGCATGTATATCCTCCAAGTATTCCATTTCATCGGCGTGTCGATCCACTATATTGCGCGCACGACTGAAGTACTCCTCGTGGTCGAGCAACGCCAAAGAAGACAAATTGTTGTTGGAAGTTTTAGCACGGCCTCCTTGATTTTGGAAGAAGTACTTCTCATGGGGTGTGAGGTCTGGGGGCGGTGTTGGTGATTTTCGTCGGTTTTTGGAGCCCTTTGGTCTCCCACGTTTCGATGGTGTCATTGGAGCATTGCTATCCTCAGCAAGCTCTGCAAGCAACCCTAATCCATCATCGTCGATATCCTCTTCCTCAGAATTATATATTTCCTCCGCAATATCTCCCTCTTCCTCATCGTTGTCGCTGGTATTACCAAGTATTGCCCGTTCAATGAGAGTCCTGGTGCTCTTTCTTCTTGCAGATCGATTTGCGTTTCTCTCAATTCTCGGCGTATCATTTTCGGTAGGACCATCTACCTTGACAGGTGTGGAGAA
>Ga0302325_10008479_pt1 | contig 22574 bp, 19 predicted proteins | sample Palsa_T0_2_FD_201948 | JGI IMG/M metagenome (GOLD analysis project Ga0302325, IMG submission 201948) | Peat permafrost microbial communities from Stordalen Mire near Abisko, Sweden - Palsa_T0_2 | ecosystem: Environmental > Terrestrial > Soil > Palsa > Peat permafrost | place: Sweden: Abisko...
CGACCGTCGCAGCCGGCCTTGACCCGGGGCCTGTGACGTAAATCGTCCGCGCGCGTATGGCTTGCATTGCCAGGCAAGTCGATCGAAGGAGCTCCCATGCGTGTACGGATTGCGGCCGCGGCGGCCGTGATGTCGCTGGTGTTTGTCCCAACGGCAGCGGCTGATGCGACCACCGCGTCGACGCTGAGCGTCGACGGTTCAGGCGAGGTGATGGTGACGCCGGACATCGCGTCGCTGTCGTTGTCGGTCACGCGGTCGGCCGCGCTGTCCTCGGCCGCGCTGTCGGCCGCCAATCGCAGGGTCGACGCGATCGTCGGCGCCGTCCGAGCCGCGGGGGTGCCCGCCGCCGGGATCCAGACCGAATCGATCGACGTATCGCGCCGGACCTTGCGCGTCGGGCCGCGCGGTCACCAGCACCGCGTGAACCGCTATTTCGCGTCCGAGTCATTGTCGATCACCTCGGCGACAGCGATCGTCGGCCGCGTGATCGACGTGGCCGTGAGAGCTGGAGCGGGGAGCATCGACGGACCGGACTTCTCGTTCTCCAATCCCTCGGCCGGCGTCACCGCGGCGACGACCGCTGCGCTCGCGGATGCCAGTCAGCGCGCCAACGCCGCGGCCGCCGCGCTCGGCTACACCGTGACTGGGGTGCAATCCGTCGATCTCGACCCGCAGTCGGCTGTCCTGCCGGGAACCAGTTCCGGCAGTTCGGCTCCGGTGGCCACCTCCGCGCCGGCCACACCGACCAACGTCCACCCCGGTGCGCAGGAGGTCGACGCAACCGTCACCGTCGTGTATACGATCGCCCCGGCGTAAGCCGCTCGCGCCGGATTCCGGAGCGTCAACTCGCCGGGCGAAGCTGTTTGACTTCCGCGAACGCGCGCCTACATGATTGCGTAGATGATTGATTCCGAAAGGACCACGCATGGCTGAGAACCCCGCGATCGATCAGTCCGCGCCACCGAGCGGCACCGGGTGTGCCGAGTGCCTCGCTACGGACGGATGGTGGCTTCACCTGCGCCGTTGCGCGCTGTGTGGCCACATCGGGTGCTGTGACTCATCGCCGTCGCAGCACGCCAGCAAGCATGCAGCGGATGCTGGGCATCCGCTGATTCGCAGTTTCGAGCCGGGCGAGGACTGGTTCTGGAGTTACGCCACCGAGGAGTTCTACGAAGGCCCCCCGCTGGCCCCGCCCGAGCACCATCCATCCGACCAGCCCACCCCGGGACCGGAAGGGCGCGTCCCGGCCGACTGGCAGAGATACCTCCATTGACGCAGCGACCGGGGGCTGCGGGCTCGTCCGGATGGGCTCCCTTTCGCTACGGCGCGTTTCGCGCGATGTGGCTGGCGCAGTTCGTCAGCAACATCGGCGGGTGGATGCAGACGGTCGGCGCGCAGTGGCTGATGCTGTCGCTGACGACCTCGGCGGTCCCGGTCGCGCTGATTCAGACGGCGGCGAGCGTGCCGGTACTTCTGTTCGCCGTGCCGGCGGGTGCGGTCGGCGATCTGGTCGACCGCCGGCGCTTCCTACTGATCGCGCAGACCTTCATGCTGCTTGCCGCGCTCGCCCTGGGAGCATTCGCACTCGCGGGCGTCGTGACGCCGTTCCTGCTGCTGGCGCTGATCTTCGCCCTGGGTGCGGGACAAGCGTGGACCTCACCGACCTGGCAGACGCTGCAGCCGGAGCTCGTCCCGGCGAGCGAACGACCGCAGGCGATCGCCCTCGGCTCGGTCAACCAGAACTTGGCGCGCGCGGTCGGCCCGGCGATCGGCGGCCTGCTGATCGCTGCCAGCAGCGTCGGCTCGGTGTTCCTGATCAACGCCGCGAGCTTCCTTGCCGTGATCGCAGTGATCGCGCGGTGGCGTGGCGGCGAGCGCCCGTCGAGCGCTATCGCACCAGAGCATGTCGGTGAGGCGATCCGAGCGGGCGCGCGTTACGTGGCCGGCAGTCCTGCGCTGCGAGTTGTGCTGCTGCGGGCCACGCTGTTCGTGTTCTTCGCAAGCTCGATCTGGGCGCTGCTGCCATTGACGGCCACCAAACGGCTCCATCTCAGCTCGGGCGGCTACGGCCTGCTCCTCGGCTGCGTCGGCATCGGTGCGGTCGCGGGCGCCGCGGTCCTACCCCGACTGCGGGACCGGATGACGCCGGGCGCGCTCCTGACGGCGGCATCGCTTGCGGTTGGGGGCTTGGCGCTCGTGCTCGCCTACGTCCGCGTCACGGTGCTCGTCGGCGTCGCGCTCGCGCTCGGGGGAACGGCGTGGATTCTCGCGCTCTCGACGCTGAACTCGATCTACCAGTCAAGCCTGCCCGCGTGGGTGAAGGCACGAGGGATGGGCTTCTACCTGATCGTCTTCCAAGGCGGCAACGCGCTCGGCAGCGCGGCGATGGGATTGACGGCGCAGCAGGCCGGGCTGTCAGCGACTCTCCTCGCGGCGGCCATCGGTCTCGCGCTCGGGCCACTCGTGGGGCTGCGATTTCGGTTCAGGACGATTGCGCCGGAAGAGCTGCAGCCGGCTGGGGAGTGGCCGGCACCAGCGTACGACGCCGATGAGACGCCCAACGGCCCGGTCATGGTCAGCGTCGAATATCGACCGCGGCCGGGCCTCGAAAAGAGCTTCCTAACCGCGCTCTATGACACGCGCTGGAGCCGCAGGCGCACCGGCGCGAGCTCCTGGCGCGTGTGGCGCGACAGCGCTGAGCCGGATCGCTTCGTCGAGCAGTTCGTCGTCGGGTCTTGGCAGGAGCACCTGCGCCAGCACGAGCGGGTCAGCGCCCGCGATCAGGAGCGCCTGAATCGAATCCGCGCGTTGACCGACCCGGAGCGGCCGCCGGTGGTCACGCACTGGGTGGCACCCAGGATCGCCACCGGCTCCGAGCCCGCGGACGCGGACCCGGCGCAAGCGTGAGCCGAGCGCTGATCGAAGCCGCCCAGCCCCGCGAGGATCGAGCGGTCGAGCGACTCGAGATGCACGGCGCCCCCGCATCCGTTTGGCAGCGGACTGTGGACTGTGTAGCCGCTCCCGTCGCCGGGATGAACGCATCAACACCTCCGGTATCCGGAAACAACGATGCGTGGATCTCCTGAGCTGCTCGCTTCCTCCGCTGTCACGTCCTCACAACGCCGGCCGCGGTCCCCGGCGCCGACGTCCCGTGCCGATCATGCCCTCGCGCGTGGTGAGTTTCGCCCTCAGGGACCGGCCTTGACAACTCGTGGATGCCGCGCAAGGCGGGCCCGTCGGCGGGCTGAGTCCGAGATGCCCGTGCGGCGACAGATGAAGTGGCACGCCGGGGGCGAAGCGTTGTCTGCTCAGGGCCCTTTGGGTCCGCCGCCACAGGCGTTCGCACCGGACTGGACGGCGGGCGACTGGAGGTTGACCCCTGGCAGGTAGACCTGTTGGTTGCCGCCGGAGCCGGGCCTGACCTCAGGATCGGGGAAATTCGGCACGCCGTGGCCGCGCATGCACCGCGCGAACTGCAGTCCGTGCCGTATTTGCTGCGCGATCTGCGCCGGGCTCCCGTCCGCGTGCGGCCTGTACCGCTCGCACTTCTGCATCGCGGCGGCGAAAGCCGGGGCGTTGACCGAGACGCCATTGACCGACACAGTTTGCGCGTGTGCCCCGATCCGCATGCCGTTGCTACTCGAGTCCGGGAAGTTCGGTACGCCGTTGGCGCGCATGCAGCTGGAGAACGCGAGCGGCCCCGCCGTCGCGACGGTCGGGCTGGGTGAGCCTCCCCCGCATCCCGCGACCACGACTCCGCCCACGAGTATCGCGGTGAGCAGGAGGGTTCGGCGTAAGCGGGTCAGCTGCTTTGGATCGGTGCTGTCCTGCATCTCGTCTTGTTCTAGTGTCCTTCCGCGTGTACGCATCCGTTTTACGACACGGGCGGTTTCACGAAGGTTTCGAGATCCCGTCCAGGGACACTGTGAGCCGCCCATGACCGCAAAGAGTCCAGCTCACGCCGACACCAAGGTGACCGTGCTGCGGAACTACGTAAACGGACGCTGGGTTGCGCCCCCGGGAGCACGCACCCTGGATGTCGTCAACCCCGCCACGCAGGCTGTCCTCGCCCGCGTCCCGCTGTCGAGTCGCGAGGACCTCGAGCAGGCAGTAGGCGCGGCACGAGCCGCGTTTCCGTCGTGGCGCGCACGTTCGACGATCGAGCGGGCACGCTGGCTGTTCTCGCTACGCGAAGCGCTGACCAGAGCCCACGAGGAGCTCGCCCGGCTGGTCGTCACCGAGATGGGCAAGACGCTCGCGGACGCTCGCGGCGAGGTCGCCCGGATGATCGAGATGGTGGAGTGTGCGACGGCCGTGCCGACCACGATGCAGGGACGTGTGCTCGAGAACGTTGCGACCGGCGTCGACTGCGAGACGGTGCGCCAGCCCGTCGGCGTGTGCGCCGCGATCGTTCCGTTCAATTTCCCGGCGATGGTTCCGTTCTGGTTCCTGCCGTTCGCGATCGCGACCGGCAACACGTTCGTACTCAAGCCATCGGAGCAGGTGCCGCTGACCCAGAACCGGGTGTTCGAGCTGATCGATCGCCTCGACCTCCCCGCGGGAGTGGTCAACCTCGTCAACGGCGATCGAGAGATCGCACAGGCGATTCTCGAATCGCCCGGGATCGACGCCGTCTCGTTCGTGGGCTCCGCTCCTGTCGCCGCGCATGTATATGCGACCGCGGCGGCGCACGGCAAGCGCGTGCAAGCACTCGGCGGGGCGAAGAACCACATGGTGGTGATGCCCGACGCGGTGATCGACCGAGCGGTCGAAGCGATCGTCTCGAGTGCGTTCGGAGCCGCCGGTCAGCGCTGCATGGCGGGATCGGTGGTCGTGACCGTGGCCGAGGCGGGGAAGCGGCTGATCGGGCCGCTGACCGAAGTCACACGGGCGCTGCGGCTCGGCGACGGCCTCGAACGCGGCGTCGATGTCGGCCCCGTGATCTCGGTCGAGGCCCGTGAACGGATCGGGCGCGCGATCGAGTCGGCAGTCGCCGAGGGCGCATCGGTCGCGATCGACGGGAGAGAAGTCGTCGTCAGCGACAGCGCCTTCTTCGGACCGACGATCCTCACCGGCGTCACGCCGGCGATGGCGATCGTCGACGAGGAGATCTTCGGTCCGGTGCTGGCGATCATCCACGCGGAGGACCTGTCGGAGGCGATCGAGATCGTCAACGCGAGCCGCTTCGGGAACGGGACTTCGATCTTCACCGAATCCGGCGCCGCCGTCCGACGCTATCGCCACGACGTGCAGGCCGGCATGGTCGGCGTCAACATCGGCGTCGCGGCACCGGTGGCCTTCTTCCCGTTCTCGGGCTGGAAGGCTTCGTTCCTCGGTGACCTGCACGCGCATGGGAGCGACGCCGTCGACTTCTACACGCGCAAGAAGACGGTCACGTCACGGTTCTTCACCGAGCAGGCGCAGGAGAAGCTGTTCGGCGAGCACTGATATCCGCTGCCCTGGTCGCGGTCTCCGCGGTGGCGCTGATCGCGGTGCTCGGGCCGGGCACGCGAAGGGCGCGCGGCGCCGCGCCCGCGAGTACGGCCAAGGCTCAGGCGCAGCTGAGGATCGATCCACTGGCCGCGGGGCGGAGCGTCCCGAACTCGTTCCTTGGCATCTCGACCGAGTCCTGGGGGCTACCGCTGTTCGAGGATCACAGCGCGCTGTTCGACCGAGCGCTCTCCCTGTTGCGAGTGGGGGGCGCGGGCCCGCTGATATTGCGGGTGGGCGGCACTTCAAGCGACCGCACCTTCTGGGATCCATCGGGGCAGAAGCTGCCCCGGTGGGCCTTCGGGGTAACCCCGGCGTTGTTGCGGCAGACGGGCGTGCTCACGCAGCGAGTCGGGGTGCGACTGATCCTCGACCTGAATCTGGCCACCGCCACGCCGGCGGCCGCAGCACAACTGGCCGCGGCCGCGGAGCGGCTGCTGCCGCGGGGCAGCATCCGCGGGTTCGAGGTCGGCAACGAACCCGATGCCTACGACCACGCAGGGTGGCTGGAGGCGATTGCCCGCGCCGGGCTGAGAACCGCCGCCGCGGCCGTGAGAATCTCGGCCGCCGCTTACGCGCGGGACTTCCGCGCCTACGCGCGGGTGCTGGCGCGACGCGCGCCCGGGATACCGCTGGTGGCGCCGGCGCTGGCGTATCCGGGAACCGATGTCGGCTGGATCTCGACGCTCCTGGCAGGACCGCACCGGGAACTTGGGATCGTGAGCGCGCACCTGTACCCGTACTCGGCCTGTGCCAAGCCGGGTTCACCGGACTACCCCACGATCGCACGGCTGCTGTCGGCGGCAGCTGCGACCGGGCTCGCAAAGCTGATCGGCAGAATGGCGCGGATCGTCCACCGGGCTCGTCTTCCGTTGCGCGTGACCGAGCTGAACTCAGTCAGCTGCGGCGGCCGGGCCGGCGTCAGCGACGCGTTCGCGACCGCGCTATGGGCGCCGGATGCGCTGTTCGAGCTGCTTCAGGCGGGAGCCGACGGCGTCAACGTGCACGTCCGCGCGGATGCGATCAACGGTGCGTTCGCGCTCACCGGCCGCGGGCTGATCGCGCGCCCGCTGTTCTACGGACTGATCCTGTTCGCAAGGACCCTGGGCCCCGACGCGAGGCTGGTTGACGTGCGACTGCACGCCCCAGCCGCCCTGAACCTGAAGGCCTGGGCAGTGCTGGTCGCGGGCGGCACGCTGCGCGTGCTGCTGATCGACAAGGGCAAGCACTCCGCGAGCGTCCGCCTGCTGCTGCCTTCCACCGGCGCCGCGACGGTGCAGCGGATGCTGGCACCGTCGACGAGCTCGCGCACGGGCGTCACGCTCGGCGGCCAGCGCCTCGGCCTCGACGGGCGCTGGCAGGGACGACCCGACCACGAGACGCTCGTAGCCGGGGCGCACGGATACGAGCTGACGCTTGCGCCATTCAGCGCCGCGCTCGTGAGCGTGAAGTCCACCCTCCGGCGGTGAGGTCACTTGCAATGCTCGTAGAGCGAGAACGTCCGCTGCGTGATCTTGGTGTAGTGCTCACTCCGCGGGATCTTTGGCAGCAGCGGTCCCGTTCCGGTGTCGCGGGTCTGGAAGATCACGCCCGGATCCGGCGGGGGTGGTGTGCCGGGCGGCTGCGGAGGCGGCTCGTCCGCCACGTCGATCGACTCCACGCCCAGATAGAAGGCGACCATCGGGACCTCGTAGTTCTCGGTCTCGACGCTCCCGCACGCCACCACCTTCTTCTCCCCCCCCGCTCGGCGGATGATCGTGGCGACGTCCGCGCGCAGGTCCGCCTGGTAGTGAAGGGCGCGATTGAGAGCGTGAGCGTTGAAGCGCGTGCCGACCCAGTTAGGGAAAAAGAGGAAGACCCCGGCGAGCGCGAGAGCGGCAACCGCGGCGCCCGGCGCCGGACGGAGCCAGCGGCCAAGCAGCTCGCCGAGCTTCCATGCCGCCACGCCCCAACCGACCGCGGCGACGACGATGCCCAGAGCTGCGCCGATGATCAGGTAGCGCGTGTTACCGGAGAACCCGTACTGGGTCATCGTGCTGATCTCCAGGACCCACAGAATCGCGACGACGGCGAGGGCGATCACAACGCCCTGCGGGCGGTGGGACTGCTCGCGCACTGCCGCGGCAAGCCCCGAGGTGCGGCGCCGAAGCCCCAGCCCAATCGCGATCAGGGCACCCGCCACCATCACGACAGCCGCGACCTTGACCCGTAGGGGCGCGATGCGCGACGCAGCCCTGACCTCGGTGCAGAACGGACACTTCGTGAACGCAATCGCGCCGTTATGGGGGTGCAGCGCCGCGCTCACACCGCGGAACAGGTGACCCGAGCCCCACAGCTCGGGCAGGAACCACAGGCACGGGACGACGGCGAATAGGGCCGCGACCAGCTTGCGCGCGGCCGGGTCGCGGCGCCACAGATATAGGCCGTAGAGCCCCCAGAACGCCCATATCTCCGGGCGGTCGAGCGCCGGAAAGAAGCCGAGCACGAACGCCTGGCGCGGTCTCTCGTCCAAGTGGCGGTCGACCGCGAGCAGCACGATGCCCGCCGCCAGGCACTCCGAATACCCGATCGCCGCGTCGCGGAGGTACTCCGGGGCGATCACTATGCAGATCGCCGCGATCGCGCCCGCGAGCGCAGCCGGGCCGTACGAGATCGCGCGGGACAGACTCCACGGTCCAGTCTTGGCCGGGCCGAACCACAGCGTCAGTCTTGCCGCGAGCCTGAACGCCATCGCGACCGCGAACACTGCCCCGGCCCGCCCCACAACCAGCCACAGATCCGGCTGAGCCTTACCGAACAGGGCGAACGGCAGCGTGAACAGAACCGGGAGCGGCTTGAACGAATTGGCGCCGACCGTGTTCAGCTTCAGATGAAGAAGCTCCCGCCCCCACAGCAGCCACCCCCACGGGTCATAGCTCGGGGTCGAGGGATACAAAAGCGACAGCGAGCCAACAAGCAGTGAGCCGAGCGCGAGAGCGAGGTAGAGCCGCCAGGAAGTCGAGCGCGAGCCTCCGGCCGCCCGTTCCACCCGGCGCTCGGCACCGGGCGCGAACGCGCCAGGCGTTGCCGACACCTGCGTGCTCACACCCCAGCCCCAGGAAGCGAGCCCGCTCGCGGGACGGCGCGGACACGCGACTTCCCGCCGGACCCGGCCATCAGCATGAACACGGTGTGAGGCGCGACGAACACAGGGCGCTGGAACACAAGAAAGGCACGGTTAGGGGGCCACTGCCGGCCACCGGCCGGTACCTACTTTCCGCCTCCCCGCGCCAAGCCAACGACCTGACCCAAGGAGCGATTCAACCCGGGCGGCGAAAATTTATAACCCGAGCCGCAATTCTAAGCGCTCGTCCGCCGAGCGCGCCCGCGCGCCGAGGTAAGAGAATATCTCGAATACTCGGTAGGATGGTCGCTTCAGTGATCTCTGATCGTTACCGGCTACGCCGCACCGCCCTGGCTGCTCGAATCGTGGGCCATCCGCTGTCGGCGCGGCTGACTCGCACGGCACTGCGGGCGAGGTTCACCGGCTATGCCCTAGGTTCGGCGGTGGCGTTCCTCGCCAGCAACGCTGTGTTCGCGCTGTTCTACGTGCTGAATGCGGGCACGACGGCCGACTCGGTGGCCGGCTTCATCGCCGGGGCGATTCCGAACTGGATCCTCAACCGGCGCTGGGCCTGGCAGCAGACCGGCCGCCCGCCGGCTCGGCAGGTCATCGGCTACATCGGCGTCTCGCTCGTCGTCCTCGTGACTACCTCAGCGGTGACCGGCTGGACCAACTCGGATGTCCAGTCGATCCCATCCCATCACGGTCTACGCGTGATCATCGTCACGGCCTCCTATGTGGCCGTGACGATCGTGCTGTTCGTCGTGAAGTTCGCGATCTACGAGTACTGGGTCTTCTCGGAGCGCAGCCGCGTGCGCGCGGCCTTCCGCTCCCTGCGCCAGGTACCGAGAACCGCCCGCGCGAACCGCATCCCGTAGAGCAGGTTCGGTCCCTTCTTCGTACCGGTCGCGCCGGCGGGCCGATCGAGCATCGTGGTCGCCACCTCGATCACCCGGAAGCCTCGCATAGCACTGCCGATCAGCATCTCTGAGGTCTGATACTGAACCTGCTCGAGCGTGACGGCAGCGGTGACATTCGCCCGCATCGCGCGGATGCCGCAGGCCGGATCCGTGATCCGCTGACGAAGTAGCACGCTGACCAGCCCGCCGAAGAAGATGACGCCGGCATGACGTACGGGATCGGTCGTCAGCTCGGTGCCCAGTCGTCGGGAGCCGTTGACGAAATCGGCCCGCCCGGCAACGATCGGCTCGACCAAGCGCTCGAGCTCCAGCGGCTCGTACTGTCCATCGGCGTCGATCGTCGCGATCACCTGGGCACCCCGCGTTCGCGCGAGCCAATACCCGAGCTTAAATACGAGCCCTTGGCCGCGATTGAAGGGTATGTCGCAGACGAGAGCTCCTGCCGAGGCGGCCTCGGCGGCTGTCGCGTCGATGGAGCCGTCGACGACGACGATCACCTCCGTCGCCAAGCCGGCGATCTCGCTCGGGATCGCTGAGACGACACCTGCAACGGTCGGTGCTTCATTGTATGCCGGGATTACCACCGCGACCGGCGCGCCCGCACCAGGCGGGTTCGCGGCGAGGAACGCCGCCGCCGGGCCGCGCTCCTCAGGAGGCAGCTTCGCCAGCTCGTGGTCAACCACGACCGACTGCTCGGGGACGGAGCTCACAGGCTTCCATCCGCCGCCGCCAGACGCGTACGAGCGTTTTGAGACAGGCTCATAGCGTGCGGGTTCTCAAGTTGCATCAGAAAGGCTCCAGTCGACTGCCGTTCGGTTAAGGACCTTCGGCGCGTGCTTCGAGTCACGGAGGCCCCGCGCGAGCGGCAGAGGATAGCCTACGCCGTGGAGCGAGCGTCGGTGCGATCTGGGTTGTAGCGTGATAGATCGAGGAGACGACCGCAAACGAGGGCTTCAGGCCGCCGTAACGGTCGACCAGCCCCTTTGTCACCCACGGCGGCGTGCCCTGCGGGTTGCCGCCGTCCCATCCCGGCTTGGCGGCGAAATCCTGAAGCGCGAAGTAGATCGCGCCGGACAGCCACGGCTTGGTCGCGAACACTCCCAGGTGGTACTGGATCGCGTTGTCCTGGAACGCGTACGTACCGCGTACCTCGACCGGCCCGTCGCTGCCCGCGTCGAACCCGAACTCGGTCACCATCAGCGCCTGCTTCGGGTAGCAGGCGCGAACGCTGTCCAGGAAAGGCCCGAGCGCGGCACGGTCGTCGGTCGTTCCGCCGCCGGCGTCGAACCAGCCGAAGTATTCATTGACGCCGATCACATCAAGCGGCGCATAGGCCGTCTGGCAGGAAACGCCCGGCCAGTCGCTGATCGCCATCCCGACGGGACGTGTGGGATCGAGCTGGTGCGCCAGGCTGGCAGCGGCCGCGATGTACGCGGCTTCGGCGCCGCCCGGCGGCGTCGGCAGCTCGTTACCGATGCTCCACAGCAGGATCGACGGGTGGTTCTGGTTGGTCTCGATGTTGTCCTTCAGCAGTGCCAGCGCCCGGGCCCGCCACGCGGGCTGTCCGAGGTATTGGTTGGGCACCTGGTAGACGGGCACCTCTGACCACAGCAGAATCCCGTCGCGATCCGCCATCTCCTCCATCTCAGGGTTGAGTGGGTAATGCGCGCGGATGATCGTCGCGCCGAGCTGCTTGACCCAGCCCATCAGTCGCCGCATCTGGTACATGCTGAGCGCGGCGCCCGTGCCGAAGCTCTGCTCATGCAGGTTCACCCCACGGAGGTTGAGCAGCCGGCCATTCAGCTCGAGCCGGCCGCCGGCGGTGACGGTGATCATCCTGATCCCGCTGTAGGTCGTGTAGCCCGCGAGGTACCGCCCCTTGATATCACGGAGTGTCAGGGTCGCCTTGTACAGTGTCGGGCTGCCGGGAGCCCACAGCTGGGGATGCCGGATGACAGCCGACGAACTGGCGGTCCAGCTGGCGCCCGGGGCGATCCTGGCGGACCCGAAGCTGAGCGCTCGCGTGCCGTAGGTGCCGGACAGCGCCACGGTCTGGGTCTGCCCGGTTACGTTGCGGATGATCGCCTGCTCGTCGATCGTGGCGGCACACGACGGGCACGGGAGCAGCGGCCGGACCTGGACCTGATCGATGTCAGCGCGCTGGACGGGACGGAGGTAGACGACGTCGAGCAGGCCGCCGAAGTTCCACCACAGGCCGTCCGGTCCGGGCGGAAAGTCGGCCGGAGTCCGTTGGTAATCGACCCGAACGATCAGTCGGTTCACGCCCGATTTCAGGTACCTCAGGTCGAACTCGAACGGCAGGTACGAGCCCTGATGGGTACCCAGCTCGTGCCCGTTGAGCCACACCGTGGCGGTGTAGTTGACGGACTCGAACTCAATGATCCAGCGCCTGTCGGCCGCTGGCACATACGGTGAGAACGCGCCGCTCGGAAGCACGAAGTCACGGCGATACCAGCCGACGTAGCCCGCCTCGCTGGCGGACGAGAAGTCCCCCGCGTTATAGGAGTTGGGGATCGTCACCGGCGTCCATCCCGCCGCCGATGCCGAGCCGCGCCACCACCCGTCGGCCACGCCGACGTCGGCGAGGTCGGCCTGATACAGCCACTGCCCGCCCAGCAGGTAGCGCGCGTCCTGGCCATCACGGTCCAGAGCGCCCTTCGTGGGCGCGGTGGCGGCGTACGGCACCGGCGTGGTCGTCGTCGGCGTGGTCGTGGGCGTGCCGCTGGCCGTGGTCGTGACGGTCGGGGTCGTGTCAGCCGACGTCCCTGTCGGGGTCGACTGAGCCGGCGCGCCGCCGGCGGCGATCAGCGCAGCCGCACAGCCGAACAGGAGCGCAGCCGCGAGCGCGAGCGCGCGCCGCAGCCTCGCGCCGCGTGGCTGGTGAGATCTGCGATCGCGCCGGCGAGCGCTCACTTGCGGATCCTCACGTAGCGCTCGACGGTGGTGGCGTTGCCGGCGCGATCGCTAACGGTCACCTTGACCAGGTAGCGGCCGCGACGGCGATACACATGTGAGGCGACGTGGACGTGGGTCGACGTCGAGCCGTCACCCCAGCGGATCAGCACGCTCTTGACCCCCGACGCGCGAGCGCCCGGCTCCTCAGGCGGCGGGAGATCGGCGAAGCTGACGTGGATCGTGACCTTAGCTCCGACGCGGTCCCTGCCCCGTAGCGTGAAGTGCACCGTCGGCGGAACGGTGTCGACGAAGATCGTCGCCGTCCGGCTGACGGTCTGTACGCCGCCGAGGTTGGTGGCGGTCACCTGCCAGGTGTGGGGTCCGTCGCTCAGCGCCGTCGGAACCGTCACAGAGGCGCCGGACGTCTGCGCCACCGCCTGACCGTCGATCATGAGCGCGTAGGTCAATGGTCCCCACTTCTCGCGCGCCACCGACCAGCTGAGCACCGGGTTCGCGGTCCGCGAGTACGCCATCTGCGCCGTCGGCTCCGGCGTGCCCGGCGTCACGAACATCTGCGCGGTCGCGATCTCGGGCTGCCCACCGAGCGACTGGACCCAGGCGACGACGGCGTCACCTTCGCCGTCGCCTCCCGCCGCCAGTCCCAAGGCGGCGTCCGAGCTGCCTGGGAGCGACCCGGAGGCGACCTGCTCGGGGCCGAGGTCGCTCCCGTCGAGGGCATAACGGAGGTGGATCTGCCCGGTCGCGACGATCCCGCTCGTCTCCTGCCAGGCGATCAGGGTCGACGTCAGGCCCGCGAGCGCCGGGACCGCGTACGGCGCCGCGCTGTTCGCAAGGCTGTCCACCTGCTGTACGCCGGTGGCGGCGCCGTCGGTCGAGAGCTCATCGGCGAACAGCGCGTTGTCAGACTCGCGAGCCGAGGTGACGAAGCCGCGGCCGTACTCGTTCATCGCAACCGACGGCTGATCGGCATTGTCGGAGCCGGGCGTGGTCAGCCCGTCGGCCGCGACGGGGGCCAGCACTTCGTCGGCCACGATGCGCGTCATCAGCACCCGCGTCTGCGTGTCCGAGCCGCTTTTGAACTGCTCGTCGAACGCGATGTCGACATATGAGGAGTCGCCGCCGACGCTGACCGCGGGGTCGTAGGCGGAGGACTCGTTGATGCCAGAAAGCGATGGGACGTCGGCCTGCTCGTACTCGACGCTCGGTGCGATGCCCCACACCCGCCTGGCGTAGACGTGCCCAGTCTCTCCCCAGGCCACGATCCCGACGCCGTCCCCGGCGGCGGCGACCACGGGACGGCCGGTACCTGTGCCGGCTGCATCTCCCGGGGTGACGTTCATCGGTCCCTGTGACAGCGCCCACGAGCTGCCGTCGTAATAGGCGGCCATTACGTCGTCGCCACCGCCGACGGCAGTCGTGAATGCGAGGTAGGCGACTCCGTAGTCTGGATCGAAAGCGATCGCCGGATTCAGAGCGCTCCCGTAGATCGCCTGCGGTGTCCCCCACGGGGACGATGTGCTGGTGGTGTCGACCACGTAGAGCTCCCCACCGTTTATGAACGCGACAAGCAGTACGCCGCCGGCGCCCGCAGCGATCACCGGCTGCGAGGAGGCACCGCTGAGGCCCGCGTCGATCTGCGTTGGAGTTTCGAAGACGCCACCGGCGAGGCGGGACACGAATACGTGCGCCACGCCCGCCACATCCTTGAGGTAGACGAGCCCGCCGGTGCCGTCGCCGCGCGCGACCGACATCCCCGCGAGCGAGACGATGTCGGCGCTCGGCCCGTCGACCACGTTCGGGGCGGACAACGCGGGCGCCTGCGCGCCCGCGCCGGTGGGCGACCACGAGCACAGCACCGACAGCGCACATACCGTCGCCAGCACGAGGGTCCGTGCTGCGGGCGGCCGAACTAGGACCGACGGCGCTCCCGACGCGCCGAGCGGCTGCATGAGTCTCCTGCGGATATGAGTAGAACAGCAGATCGGGCGCAGGGTTGCGGTGGTCGCACCGCGAAGCCCGCCCCAGGCGCGACACTACGGAGATGAGTCGAGCCCGGTTCTCCTTCCGCCGACCGGCGCTCGCGGTGGCGATGGTCGTGCTCGGCACGGTCCTGAACGGATGCGGATCGAGCTCCACGCCGGCCGTCCCCAAGCCTCACACAGCCGTCCCCCGAGCCGGCGCCCAGGTCGCGGGCGGACACGGCGCCGTGGGCGAGCTCCTAATCCGTTCGGCGGCTGTCGGACCACCTGTTCCGGCGGGATTCCTCGGGCTCTCGATCGAGTTTCGCGGGGTCGAGGGATTTGCGGGCCAGAACCCGGACGCGCTCGATCCCGCGTTTGTCCGGCTCGTGCGCGACCTCTCGCCGGGCCAGGAGGGCGTGCTGCGGATCGGCGGCGACAGCACCGACTGGACCTGGTGGCCGGTCGCGCGCATCAGCCGGCCGGGCGGCGTCAGGTATGACCTGACAGGACGCTGGATGAGCGTGGCCCGGGCTCTGGCCGATGCGCTCGATGACCGGCTGATCCTCGGCGTCAACCTCGAGGCCGACAGCCGTACAGTGGCCTCGGCCGAGGCGCGCGCGATGCTGAGCGGGATCGGCTCCAGATGGATCGATGCGCTCGAGATCGGCAACGAGCCGGAGCTGTACGGAGCGTTTGGCTGGTACATCGCGAAGGACGGCCGGCACGTCACCGGTCGTCCGCGCGCGTACGATTTCCTCGATTTCACCCACGACTTCTCGAGCATCGCGGGAGCGCTACCCCGTGTCACGCTCGCAGGGCCGGCCTCGGGGTCGCAGGCGTGGCTGAAGGACCTCGGGGGCTTCCTGAGCGACGAGCGAGGAGTCGGGCTCGTGACGGTCCACGCGTACCCGACCAAGCACTGCTCCCCCAGCGAGGTGGTGACAGCCGCCGATCTGTTCTCCGCGGCCGCCTCGCAGGGTCTCGCTGCCCAGGTGGCCTCGTACGCGGCCGTGGCGCACGCGCATGGCATCCCACTGCGGGTCGACGAGATGAACTCCGTGTCATGCGGGGGCGAGCAAGGCCTCAGTAACACGTTCGCACCGGCGCTGTGGGCGCTCGATGTGCTGTTCCAGATGGAGCGCATGGGTATCGGCGGCGTCAACTTCCATACGAACCCGGGCACGCTCAATCAGCTGATCGGAGCCCGAGAGGTGCACGGAAGCTGGCAGGCAGATATCGAGCCGGAGTACTACGCCCTGATCATGTTCGCGCAGGCGGCGCCGGCGGGGGCGCGGCTGCTACAGACCTCGGGGCCGAGCGCCGTCGGTCTCGACGCATGGGCGACGCGAGCCCCAGACGGACAGATTCACGTCGTGTTGATCAACGAGGGCAGCCGTCGAAGGGTCGTGCGGCTGCGGATCGCGTCGGTTAGAGGCCCGGGGACGCTCGTCCGGCTGCTGGCGCCAAGCCTCCAGGCGAAGACGGACGTGACGCTGGGCGGTCAGACGCTAGGCTCGGAGACCAGTACCGGCCTGCTCACCGGCCGCTCGAGCGCCACCACTATCCCGCCGGTCGGCGGCTCCTACTCGGTCGCGGTGCCCGCAGCGAGCGCGGCGATGCTGACGCTCGCGGGGACGTAGCACGCCGCCTCGCCGGGCTGCGTGATCGCGTGGCCGGCGCCCGTCACGGGACCGCCATCAGCCGTTGGCGGTCGGCCGGCTCGATGAAGACGGTGGCGGACTTGACGACCGCCGTGGCCTCGTCGCCGGGCTTGAGGTCCAGCTCGTCGGCAGCCTCGCGGGAGATCAGCGAGACGATGCGATACGGACCACAGGCCATCTCGACCTGAGCCACGAGGGCGTCCTTCTTGATCGCCAGGATCGTACCCTGAAGCCTGTTACGCGGGCGAGGGACGCGCTTCGCGCCGCGGTCACGGGGCAGGTTCGATAGATCTTGCGTGGGCATGTTGTCGGCGGCAATCGTACTCACGTCGGGACCGCTAGGCAAATACTGACTAGCCGTCGTGTTCAGCCCGCCGGCATGACTAGTCCGAAGTTGACTAGTGGCCGATTAATCACTAGGATCGCCGTTCAATGATCAAGAGCACCCATATAGCATTCCCCCCTGAAGGGGTCGAGTTGCGCATCAGCGCCGACGACGCCCTCGCGCAGGGCATCAAACCGGGCGACCCCGCGGTCGTCGAGGTCATCGTACGCGCCCATACCGTCCCGGAATGGGTAGCCGAAGCGACCGATCACGCCGCCCACGTCGAAGACGGGGCGACGGCGCCGGTAGCGGCGGAACCGGTCGACAGCGGGCCAGCCGGACCGCCGACCACGATTCGCTGGCGATCAGCGGTCGCGGGCTGAGGCCTTCGCGGCCGCATCTAGAGCGCTGAACCCGGGAGCTGGCGCCACCTGACAAGCTGACGCACTGTGGTTGTGCGCAAGGCGACGGTGGAGGACACCGACGCGATGACGCTGATCGTGGCGAACGTCGCGGAAGAGGGACTGATCGGGACCGAGCCTCCCGTCGATCTCGAAGCTCGCGCCGCGCGCTTCAGAGAGCTGATCGAGAGGCCCGAGCCGTCGAGCGCGTGGGTGCTCGAGCACGCCGGCAGGATCGTCGGCAACGCGGGCGTTCACGAGCCCTCGCCGGGCGTCCTGTCGCTGGGAATGGCGATCCTTCCCGAAGCACGCGGGCAGGGAGGCGGCCGAGCGCTGCTCGCAGCCATCTTCGAGCATGCGCGAGCATGCGGGGCACACAAGGTGGTGCTGGAGGTGTGGGTCGACAACGCCCGCGCGATCGCCCTCTACGCCTCGACCGGTTTCGAGGTCGAGGGTCTACGTCGCAACCACTACCGCCGCCGCGACGGGCGTCTACGGAGTGCGCTCCTGATGGCCAGGCTGCTCGTCGACGAGACGCCGGGATAACGGGCGCACCTGACTGACCCGCGCCCGGCTACGCCGTAAACGAGTCCGCGTTCTGGGTGACGGTTCCGTCCTTCGCCACGCTGATGTATTCGGCGGTGATCGAGGTTCCGTTCGAGGTCAGCGACATGAATCCCCAGTTGGCATCGTCGCCGGCCTCGAACACGACGCCGTCGGCGAGTTGCTCCCCTGGTGTCGCGCCCGCGGCGAGCTTGTGGAGGTTGTGGTAGCCGCCGTTGCCGATCACGATATATGGCAGCGTCCCGCCGCTCGGCATCGTCCGGGTGAACCGCTGGTAGTCGTGAACGTGGCCGGACAGCACCAGATCGGGCACGCGCCCCGCGCCCTGAAACGCGGTGTCGAGCACCTCGCCCATCTTTGCGGAACCGCCGTGCATCGCGTCCGCGCTGTAGGGCGGGTGATGAAGCGCGACGATCAGCGGCACCCCAGCCGGCGCCGCCGCCAGCTCGGACTGCAGCCAAGCGGCCTGGTCCGGCTCGATCACGCCGCCCGACGGCACGTTCGAATAGCAGCCGATGATCGTCACCGCTTGTGCCCGCAGGGTCCAGTAGCAGTTCGGCTGAGTCTCGGTATCCCGGTTATACTCCTCGCTGCCCGCGGGCAGCGCCGCCGAGCTCGCACACAGATTCATCATGAACGCCGACAGCGACGGCACGCTCGTATCGTCCGAATTGTCTCCGTCATGGTTACCCGGAACACCGATGATCGGCACGTTCAGATGCGCATACGGCTCATAGAACTGGCTCGGATAGTCGGCCTCGTCCCCGTTGAAATAGACGAGATCGCCGACGTGATACACGAACGAGGGCGCCGTACCAGTCTGTGCCTGCATTGCGTTCGAGACGTAATTCTGGGGATCGGGATCCTTGATCCCGCCTGAATCCCCGATCACGTAGAACGTCACCGGCGACTCGTCGGCGAAGCCAAGATCCGCGGGCGTGGCGCGAAACGGCGGCTGCCCAGTCGGAGCAGGCAACGGCTGCGTGACCTCCGACGACGCTGGGGTCTGCACCTTCTGCAGCTGCGCACGGGCGGTGCTCGGCGGCACACCAAAACGTCGCGACATACGGTCTCCTGTTCCTGCGCTTCGGTTTCCCCGTCCCCTACCTGTCCTGTCCCACGCCGGGCACCCTCCCACATCGGCCTCCGTGCCGCAAGCTGGGGCGCCCGTCCGAGCGGCCGGCGCGGTCCTCTTTCGGACGAGCGTCTAGTTCCTGGCGCATGGCTTAGCTCTGGGCTGACCGTGCCGATAATCGGGCCGAGGCGTTATGTACACCCTGACCAGCTCGGCGGCAAGTGCAATTCCCACGGACTGTTTCCGCGGTTGGGTGAGCCGTGCGGTTTGGCCGTCGGTACGGCTACCTTTGAGATGAGCACGCCCGGCACATCCGGACGCGTCCGGGTCGACCCGGACGCCATGCTGCTCGCAGCGGCGAGAATCAAGCTGATCGCAGAAGGCGCCGCGCGAACTCAGGCGACTTCCGAGCCGACCACGAGCTCGAGCGACGTCCCGGCTCCGCGGCGCCGATTCCGTGCTCGGCAGCGCCGGTCCAGTCGTGTCGACATGGCCTGCCGGGTCGTCGCAAGCGTCTACCTCGCCGTCCTCGTTGTGCTCATCGTCGCCTATAAGGCGACGGTCTTCTCGACGATCGGCCGCAACGTCGCGTTCGGGATTTACGGCGTCATCGCCTGTAGCTACCTGCTCTCGCGTTTCTTCATCTCGCTTCTGTACCGGAACCGACCGCACGTCGGTTACGAACCGCGGGTGGCGATCGTGATGCCCGGCTTCAACGAGGAGGACGCGATCGCCCGGTCGCTGCGCTCGCTGCTGGCTGTCGACTATCCGCCCGACAAGCTCGAGCTCGTCGCCGTCAACGATGGCTCGACCGACAACACCCTTGCGGAGATGGAGGCCGTCGCCGCTGAAGCAGCGGGGCGAGTTCAGGTCATCAACTTCGTCGAGAACCAGGGCAAGCGAGCGGCGATGGCGGCCGGCATCCGCGCCACCGACGCCGAGATCGTCGCGTTCGTGGACTCGGATTCGGTGCTCGAGCCGGACGCGCTCCGGTGGATCGTGCAGCCGCTCGCCGATCCGAAGGTGGGCGCGGTGTGCGGCCACGCGGACGTGCTCAACAACGACGACGGCTGGATGACGAAGATGCAGGCGGTCCGCTACTTCGTCTCGTTCAAGGTCGTCAAGGCGGCCGAGAGCGTGTTCGGCGCCGTCACCTGCTGCTCGGGGTGCTTCTCCGCGTACCGGCGCTCAGCGATCGCCCCGCGACTCGACTGGTGGGAGCACCAGACGTTTCTCGGGATGGCCGCTACGTTCGGGGATGACCGGTCACTGACGAACTGCGTGCTGCGCGACTGGCAGGTCCTGTACCAGTCCAACGCCGTCTCCCACACGATCGTGCCGGCCACGTTCAAGGTATTCATGCGCCAGCAGCTGCGTTGGAAGCGATCCTGGACGCGTGAGTCCTTGATCGTCGGACGGTTCCTCTGGCGGAAGCATCCCGTCGCCTCGATCAGTACCTACGTCGGCATGGTGCTGCCGCTGATCGCCCCCGTTGTCGCCGTCAGAGCGCTGCTGATCGAGCCGTTGCTCGGTGGCAAGGGGATCCCCGTCATCTACCCGCTCGGCATCTATGCGATGGCGCTCGTGTACGGGCTCTATTACGTCGTGCGCCGGCCAAAGTACACGGCCCGCTGGGTATACGGCGTCGTGTTCGTCGGCTTCTACGTGTGCTTCCTGGTGTGGCAGACCTACTGGGCGATCCTGACCGCGAGAACGACCTCGTGGGGGACCCGTCCCGCGACCGCCGGCAGGGTCGGAGGGGAGATCTAAGGAGATGAGCGCGCGCCAACATGCTGCACTGCGCCGCTGGTTCGCGGTCGCGCTGCTGCCGCTGACGACGATCCCGTTCATCGTTGCTGCGCCCGCGTACCTGGGCCAGGGCTCGGGTCGCGCCCAGCTTGCATGCCAGGTGGCGCCCGAGGCGCCTTGCAAGATCGGCCCCGCCGCGGCGATCGTGCCGCTCGCCCGGTCCGTCAGCTCGCTCCGCCGCGATCAGGTCGCCGGCAGCCACCGTAGAGCCGCCGCCGGCCGCATCCATGTCTCGCGCCACGGCGCGCTCACACACCGGACCGCGCTCAGGCGCAGGGCGCGCTCGCAGAAGGCGCGGCAGGCCGCCCGTCGGACGCTGCCTCGGCGGGCGTCAACAAGAACCCGTTCGAGAGCTAACCGCCGGTCATGAGCGAGCGGAGATCGGCGGCCCGGCGCCTCGCCTGGGCCTGCGCCCTGTTGTGCGCACTGCCGGCGAGCAGCGCAACGACCGCGCTCGCCGCGTCGGGTGCCCGCGTCGACGGCGCGCGCCCGACCAAACCCGCGCATTTTCGCTCCCGCATCCTGTCGCCGGCGAAGGTCCGGCTGTCCTGGTCGCGGAGCCGGCCGGGGACCGTACCGATCGACGGATACCGCGTGTACGAGAACGGGACGGTGCTAGGACAGAGCCCCGCGCTTCACCGTACCGTCGCGGTCGTGCCGGGCGCTCGGAACCGGTTCGCGGTCGCCGCCGTCAACCTCGACGGCACGCGCGGCAACTTCAGCCGCACACTGACCATCCGGACCGCACTCATCGCGCCCGCCGTGCCGCGCGCGCTGCTCGTCTCAGATGTCGGCGCGAACTCGTTCCTGCTCGCCTGGCACGCCAGCCACGGCGCCGTCGCCTACCGCGTCGAGCGCGACGGCGTCGTCCTGGAGCAGGTGCACCGAACGTCGATGACGGTGTCGCACCTGCTGGAGTCTCACTCGTACCAGATGCGCGTGCTCGCGGTAGGCGCGGACGGAGAGCTCAGCCGTTCGAGCACCGTCGTTCACGTCACGACAGCGGCACATGCGCCGCCGAGCACTCCCGGCGGCCTGGCGGTCGCAGCGGTGTCAGACAGCACCGTCACGCTCAGCTGGAATGGCGTTCCGGGAGCCATCAGCGGCTATCGCGTCGACCGTGACGGCGCCGTCGTCGGACAGGTCTCGGGCACCAGCATGACCCTCACCGGTCTCGCATACTCGACGACCTACACGCTCCGCGTCGTCGCGGTCGACCACGAGGAGGCGATCTCCGCCGAGAGCGCCCCGATCCAGGCGACTACCGCACCGCCGCCACAGAGCACCGGCGGCGTCTACGCCTTCATGCTCGCCACGGATGAGAGCTTCGACGATCTGGAAGCCCACTATCAGGAGATCGGCACGGTAGCCCCGACGTACTTCGACTGCAGCTCGACCGACACCCTGACGGGGTCCGACGACCCATTGATGACGAGTTGGGCGCAAGCACACGGTGTCCACGTGATGCCGCGAGTGAACTGCCAGACGTCGAGCGTCGTCGACACCATTCTCAACAACCCCACAGTGCGCCAGCAATGGCTGACGCAGCTGATCGCCCTCGTCGCCGCAAACCACTACGACGGGCTGACGCTCGACTTCGAGTCCGGGCCGCCGAGCGACCGTGCGGCGTTCACGAGCTTCGTCACCGACCTTGCCGCCGACCTGCATTCGATCGGGAAGTACCTGACCGTATGCGTCTCCCCGAAGACCGCCGACGTCCCCAACGTGCGCTCGACGTTCTACGACTACGCCGCCCTCGCCGGCCAGGCGGACCACATCTTCGTGATGGCCTGGGACTACCACTGGTCAACGTCAGCCCCTGGGGCGCTTGATCCGATGTCGTGGCTCGAGCAGGTGGCGAACTACGTCGCAAGCCTCGGCGATCCCGGGCAGTTCACCTTCGGTATGTCGCTCTACGGCATGGACTGGGCCGGCGCTGGGGGCACGGCCAATCCCGGCGTGGCCTACGAGTACTCCGGCATCATGTCGCTTGCCGCCAGCGTGGGGGCAACCCCGACGGTTGACCCCGGCACCGATTCCGAGACCTTCACCTACACGGACAGCTCCGGAGTCGCCCATCAGGTCTGGTTCTCCAACGCACAGACCGAAGGTGACCGCATCGCGCTCGCGCAGAGCCATGGGTTCGGCATCGGCGTCTGGCATCTCGGGGAAGAGGACCAGGCGCTGTGGTCAAATCCGATGGTCGCCCCGGGTACCAGCTGGCCTTAGTAGCACTTGCGGGTTGTCACTCGGTCGGCGGGGCGGCCGGGCGGGTCGAGGGCCGGGTCGCTGCCCCGGGTCGCTGGGGCGGGTCGGTGGGGCGGGTCG
>Ga0302325_10008481_pt1 | contig 22571 bp, 11 predicted proteins | sample Palsa_T0_2_FD_201948 | JGI IMG/M metagenome (GOLD analysis project Ga0302325, IMG submission 201948) | Peat permafrost microbial communities from Stordalen Mire near Abisko, Sweden - Palsa_T0_2 | ecosystem: Environmental > Terrestrial > Soil > Palsa > Peat permafrost | place: Sweden: Abisko...
GACGCCAATGGTTCATGAAGTCTGCACAACTTGGGTAACCTTAACCCGGTTTTCCGTTCCATTGATCCCCAACACCCAGATACTCCCAACGTAAAGCGAGGAAGCCGCCCGCCAGAGCTCAGCAGCGAAAAGAAGGTTGCAAAGGCCCGTTTGCTACCAGTGGTAACGAAAATAATCAAGCTTGTCGGGGAGCACGGCAGAGCCCAGATGCCGCAGATTAGTGGAAACGGCAAACATCTTTTGCCCACAATCAAGGCGCTGGCACAAACAAACCGATCGCTGGACCGGCTACTTAACAGCAGGGCCAGCCCTTGTTATCAGCTGATAGGCACCTAATGAACGCCCGTATACGTAATCCATAGGGGTGACGCCCACACGATTTCCCCGTTCTCCTGCTCACCGCGAACATAGTAGTAACTCGTTTTACCAGGCTGTGGCGCATTGTCGCGCCAGCGGAACGCCACATCTTTCGAAGCCGGTTTAGTCGAATAGACGTACTTGCTATCTTTAACGATCACTACCTTGGCGAACGGCGCGGTACCCGACAGCTTCACCGAAAATTCCGGTGCTTCATTCGTCGAGAACGCGTCCCCCATAATGTGCGACCCGCTGCTCACGTCGGCAATGATATTGTCGGTAGCCGCGTAGACATGCCGTTTCCTGAGAGCGTCGACCACCTCCTCGCGAGAGTTGCCCGTGGCCAGCACGCTCGCGTAGCTCATGTGAGTCGAAATGTGGTCGGAGCTGGATTGGAATCCCAGCTTGTATCCCTTTTCTAGCGCCAGGTTGATGAAGCCCTTGGGCCGCCATCCTCCGATGGAATCCTTGTCGCTATTGGACCGGGGCCCGCCCAGTATCTCGTAATTCTGCCGCAGACCTTGGTAGATCTCCACTATCGGTTCCACATCGGGGTCGTTGTCCCGCCAATCCGTGCCCATGTCCGTCGCGCTGGTGTGCGATGCTACTACGCCGTTATAGTTTTTCAGGTAGGCATAAAAGTTCTGTGTGTCGGGTGCATGCTCCACTGAGTCGATCGGGCTGATCGGAAGTCTGGGAAGCGGGCGGACGCCTCGTTTTGTAAACACAACATTGCGGTGCCCTTCCGGATAGTCAATGCTGCGTTCGTAGCTGAATAGCGGAGAGAAGGTGCCGGGGCTATGAAAAATATCCGTTAGTTTCTGAGTGGTCCACCAGCTATATTCTCGGCCGCCACCGTTCGAGTGATCACAGCAACCGACCCAGTCGAGCGAGGCAACGTCGATGACGTAACGGAGTTGATCGATGATGGTTCCGTCGTGTCCTCCGTCGAATGAAATTTCGCTGTGGCGATGAAACTCGCCGCGCAGGATCCGTAAATCATGTCCGGAACTCGAGATCCGATAATTCCGGACGCCCGCGACCTCCGCGCGGTCGACCTCCGAGGATTGGAGGACCACGGGTGCAGGCGGCGGCCCGATATCGCGCCCCCCAACCGGGGACGAAGCCGGTGGCAGCGCGAGCACGCTGTCATAAAGATCGTTGTTGTATGGGTCGGCAAATCCATATCCATCCCACACTCCCACGCTCCAGCCTTTCGCCAAGCCGCGATGGACTTCCCGGCGGTAATCGGAGGACTGAATCACCATAAGATCGCCAGGTCCGCGCGAAACCAGTGCCGGACGATTATCCAAGGTATTGTCACTGCGGAAGAGAAAGACCGGGTCAGTCCATGCTTTGCCGTCAAACGAAGTCACATACTCGGACCAGGAAGTGCCCAATAGAGAAAGGACCACTGGCCCCATCGAACGAATCGCAAGCCAGAGTCTGCCAGAACCGTCCGCCTGCAGGCGAGGTAGAGAATTACGGACCGTTTGTGCGCCCAGGCTGTCAACATCTTGCGGTCGCCTGGCTACGGCGGATGGATCGGGCTTCTCCCAACCCGTGACGTCCACCTGCCGGCTGGGATTGTCTTCGCGGAGATCGCTCACTCCCGGGAGAACCGTGCCTGGGTCTACCAACGGCTTGATGAGCCGGCCTGAACTATTCAAACCTACGAGGCGGACAACTCGTGCGGCATAAAGAGGAACTCCGTCAGTTCGGTAGGCGCCGAAATCCTTACCCCACCCCTCACCCCCTTCTTCGTATGCCACCCAAAGCGATCCCTGCGGATCGTAGGCGACGGAAGGGTACGCTTCGTAGCGAGCCGTAGCGGCCACTGGAATTTCGCCTCCCCACTCGCCCGGACGCGAGGCCGTCCGCACATAAATGTCATAGCTGCCGTTGCGGTAGGAGTCCCATGCGACACTCACCGCACCTTTGGAATCGGAAGCGATCGCCGGATTCCATTCGTTGGCCGGCGAGTTCGATACTCGCTGCGGTGCGGAGAAACTGTTTCCCTGTTGGGTGGCTGAAAAAATGGCGGCCTTGCCCTCGCGCCACCCTTGCCAAGCTACCCATACACGGCCTTCCGCATCTGTGGCAGCAACCGGAAACACGTCGGAACCGGAGCCTCTGGATATGGCAAAGGCCTGTCCCGGTCTGCCGTTCTCCGATTCACTCGCCCACAGTTCGTAGACGCCTTTTTTGCTCTTGTTATCGGACCAGAAGACCCAGACTCGTCCTTGCCGGTCGACCGCGATGGCAGGCCGGTAGAGATCTCCGCCCGGCGGCGTCACGGCGATGGGCTCACTCCATTTGTTGTTCGAAAGCCGTTTCACAAACACCTGGTCGCCCTTGGGCGGCTCCGAGAGCTTGGAGAAATCCTTGGGGGCCGCGGTGAACGGAGCGCGGATCTGGTTATGATCCGGATGGTGCTGCATTTCCAGATAAGCCAGCCAGATATCCCCGTTCGGCGCAACCGCGGCCGCGGGGTAGTCCTGTTCGTCCGGACTGCTGGTCAATTGCGAGCTTGGCGGGATCAGATCCGCGGATGCCCGGCCGCTCAGTTGATATCTGAATCTGCCGTACGCGAGTTGACTCAGCCGGAAATTGAAGTCGCCGCGCGCTGTTCTGACCTGTACTTCCGTGTCGGGAGTTTCTCCGCTCAGCCACACGATCACGCCGTTGGACGCGACCGGCGTACTATCCCCCCAGGAGTCCCAGTCAAGCACAATGGGGTGAGTCGACACTCTCCAGGAATTGTCGGCGTGAATCTCGTCATCCGTCGAAAAGCGCCACGGGTCGATGCGCGTGACGCGACCGCCGTCTACCGTAACCGAGCCATCCCACCTCGTCGAGGCTTTGTCCGTCACCCCCAGTAGAAGACGTACGCCCGTTTCGCCCCGGGCGCCCACACTAAGCCCCAACGTCAGTACCGCGAGAAACCCAAAACAGTTCTTCGACACGATCCTTTTCTCCTTATGTCAGCCGTCAACGGAATTCCACTGTCACCTTCTCGATCTTACCGGTGAAGCGAAACGGCGTCGTGTAATCGGGACTCACTGAGGTACCGAGGTCACAGCCAATGTCCAGAGTCTCATCGTACTGGTTGAAGCCGGGCGCTCCGCCAACCTGGGTTTCTCCCGCTGGTCCGCCATCGATCGAAAGGCGAGCCATACCTGGACCCAGGGAGAGCCCTGGAAACGCGGGTAACTCCGGCCCCTCGTGCGGCGCGGGAGTGAAATCGACCGCGATTGTCACCTTGCCGGCCGGCAACCGCGCGGCGGAGACAACCTTCCCAGCGCGATCTCCTGTTATGTTCACCTCGTACACCGCCCGGCCGTCTTTCACATACAGACTGAACCCGCCATAGCGGCCCCCCAGCGCCAGAATCGCGCCTTCCGCGCCATCCGCGGGTACTTCCAACTCCGCCGTAATCCGGTGGGCGCGCCCGCCGAAGGAGGGGGCCGCGGCCGCCGGTATCCGCTCGACACCGGAACGATATGTAAAAGTCTTCGTCCCCGCGCTTGGCGTAGGCGGCATCGAGAAGTGGGGCACCAGCGGATACACGTTGTTGCGTTGCGCTTCACTGTCGAACAGTTGCACCAATTCTGTCAATTTCTCGGGATTTTGCGCCGCCAGGTCGTGTGCCTGGCTGTAATCCTCAGTCAGATTGTAGAGCTCCCAGGGATTCAGGGCCGGGTCCCTTTTTTCCCACTTCTCGAAATCGATCTCCCACGGCAGCAGGTGGCGCGACCCCGCCCACCAGCCATCCTTATAAATGCCCCGGTTGCCTAGCATCTCGAAGTATTGAAACTTGTGATGGCTCGGCTCGTCCGGATGGTCGAACGTGTAAGCGAGGCTGGCGCCTTCGAGCGGCAACTGCTTCACGCCATTGACCACCTCGGGGAATGGCACGCCGGCCAGTTCGTAGATCGTCGGCGCAATGTCAGTCACATGGTGGAACTGTGTCCGCAGCGACCCGGCATCCTTGATGTGGCCGGGCCAGGAAACAATCAGCGGATCGCGCGTCCCGCCCAGGTGCGACGCCACCTGCTTGGTCCACTGAAACGGTGTGTTCATTGCCCATGCCCAGGCCGCGGCGTAGTGGTTGAAGAACAGTTCGCCACCCAGATCGTCTATGTGCTTCAAGCGTTCTGCAACGCCTGGCGGCTTGCCATAATTGAGCTCGTCGTGGCCCTCCAGGCCGCCCTCACCGCTCGCGCCGTTGTCGCCCACGATATAGAAGACCAACGTATCTTCGTTATGCCCTTCCACTTTGATCGTCTGCAGCAACCGGCCTACTTCAAAATCGGTCTGTTCCAGAAAACCCGCGTACACTTCCATTTGCCGCGCCAGTAATTGCTTCTGGTCGGCGTTCAGGGAATCCCAGGCGGGCAGCTCCTTCGGCCGCCTGGTCAACTCCGCGGTCGCCGGGATCACGCCTTTCTCCTTCTGCCGCGCGAAGGTCTCTTCCCGCAGCTTGTCCCAGCCCTGATCGAACTTACCTTTGTATTTCTCGATCCACACCTTGGGCACGTGATGCGGCTCGTGCGTGGCGCCCGTTGCGAAATAGAGGAAAAACGGCTTCTGCGGTGCTACGGCGTCGTGCTGGCGCACCCAATGTATGGCATCGTTCACCAGGTCCGTGGTCAGGTGGTAACCCGCAGCCGGCGCCGTTGGCGGTTCCACGGCCTGTGTGTTCCGATAGAGCCGAGGATACCACTGGCTATCGTCGCCACCCATGAACCCGTAGTAATACTCGAAACCCAGGCTCGTGGGCCAATGGTCGAACGGCCCGGCGGGACTCGTTTCCCAGACCGGCGTGTTATGCCACTTGCCGAACGCGGCCGTGCTGTATCCGTTCTGTCTCAGAACTTCAGCTACCGACACGGCGCTCTTTGGCCAGACCGAGTTATAACCTGGAAATCCCGAGGCACCGTCCACCACGGTGCCGAAACCGATCTCATGATCGTTGCGGCCGGAGAGCAGCGCCGCGCGCGTTGGGGAGCACAACGAATTCACGTGAAATCGGTTGTAGCGCAGTCCGCTGGCAGCCAGTCTGTCGAGGCCGGGAGTCGCTACGGGGCCGCCGTAGGTCGACGCCGCGCCGAATCCGACATCATCCAAAAGTATCAATACGATGTTGGGAGCGCCCTTGATGACACCGGCCCGCTGGGGCCAGTACGGCGCTGAATTGTTCCTATCGCGATCGATTTTTCCTTTAAAAGCAGTGTCGGGCCTGGGCAATGTGTCGGCTGCGAGTGCAATGGAGGCCACTGAAAAAACAAGCAGCCTGCCTACAAATCCTCTTACTCTTCGAAGTTCGCTCATCTGGTTGTGTGTTCCTTTTGTACGCCGTGATCCCACCGAATTGCTTCGGGCCAGGCGTCGAACACTGGCGTATCCGGAGCAAGTCCCGTGGAGTCATCCGCCACCTACGAAGCTGAGGCAGCGGACGAACTCCACGCCGGACGAACACCGCATTTGCGGTGGCCTTCCGGATACTCGACGCTTCTCTGATGGCTGAACAGGGATGCGAACCTGCCAGAGTTGTAGAAGGCGTCGGTAAGCTTTTGGGGTTGTCCACAAGGAGTACTCGCGCGCATCACCATCTTCGTGGTTGCAGTATCCAGCCCAATCGAGTGATGCCGCATCCCGGAAGACACCACCGCGATCCACGGGAGCCGAGCCGTCCCATTTCGTCGATTTCGTATTCGTCACACCCACCAGCAGGCGAATTCCGACTTCGGCATGAGCTGAAAAGCTTACGGCAAGCAAGAGAGGAAGCCAGTAGCGCGCAAACATGGCTCTCATCCTCAAAACGCGAGCCGCAAAGCGAACTGGAGTTCTCGCTGCGGATTTACGACCGTCGAGATAGCCCCCGTATTGGAAACACCCACAACGTTGTTTGGCGGCCCGAATTGCGGAGTGTTGAACAGGTTGAAGGCTTCCGCGCGGAACTCCAGGTTGATCCTCTCGGTGATCAGGATACGCCGGGATAGGCCTATGTCGAGGTTGTGAAAGCCGGGCCCGTAGAGAATATTGCGTCCAGAGTTCCCGTAGGTGTAAGGCGGCGGGGCAACAAACGCGGCTCCATTGAACCAATCCTGGACGTTAGGGTTGGCGAGTGTTCCGTTGGCGATGCGGTCGGGATAGGCGTTACTGATCCCTGTGTTGGTTGGATCGAAGCTCAGAATGGGAGTAAACGGAAGCCCGGTCTGCGCGCTGAAGATACCCATGAACTGCCAGCCGCCCAGTACAGCAGTGCCAATCCGAGAGCTATTAACCAACGGCTTGCCTTTCCCGAACGGAAGCTCGTAGACGCTGCTGAGCGAGAAGCGCTGCCGGACATCGAAATCCGAACTGCCGCGCGCAGCCGCGAGATTGAACACGTTTTGGGTACCCGGGTCATACCCGTCGTCGGCGTTGCTGCTCGGTCCGTTGTCGATCGAGTGGCTCCAGGTATAAGCAGCCAGCATGCTCAAGCCCTTGCCGAAGCGGCGTTCCAACTGCGCTTGCAACGCCTCGTAATTCGCGCTGATGAATGGACCGGTTACATTGACGCCGCTGTATTGCGGCAAGGGCAGGCGCGCCTGAATGTTCCCGGGCCCCGGCGTGGGCTGGTCGATTTGAAGCTGATAGTAAAGATCGTGCGAGCTCGATCCGACATACGCGATCTGCGCCACAAAAGCGGCTCCCACTTCCCGCTGGATATTGACATTCCACTGTTGCACGTAAGGCACGGGAGCATACTTCTGAAAAGAGTTTACGGTCGGATGATTCAGGTTGGTGGGGTCGATAGCGTTCGCTGGAAAACCTTGTGAGACGATGATGTTTGGAGTGATACCGTCTCCAATATAGGTGTTCTCGACGAAGTTGGGCGGGTTGTTCCCGGGTCGGTCCGCCGCCGCGGTGTTCTCATCCCGTCCGTAGAAAATACCGCCCGCCGCGCGAATCACAGTCTTCGAATCCAGCTTGAAGGCGAATCCCAGGCGCGGCGCAAAAGCATGGAAGTCCGGATTCTGCCAGGAGTCGCGATAGCCGTACTTGGAGGCCTGGTCGGCCGGAATCAGTTGCCCATAAAGCGGGCCGGGCTCCGTGATCACGTCGGCATAAGGCTCGGTCTGCTCGTGCAATTCGTAGAACGGCATGGGCACCTCATAACGCAGCCCGGCGTTCACGGTCAGCCGGGGAGTAATTTGCCAATCGTCTTGAGCATAGCCGGCAAAAGTGTGCTGCCGGTTATGCGTGTAAGAGCGTGTCGAAACCCCGGCCACAGTGCTGTCCCCGAGCAGGAAATCCGCAAATGCCGCGCCCGTGCCGGCACTGTCCTGCGGGTTTTGCGTGTAGATTGCGGTGAAGCTGAAGTATGGACGGGCCTCCAAAGTGACATGCGGCCGGAGCGTCACTTGCTGAAAATCGAATCCGAACTTGAACGTGTGGCGCCCGTGCACCCACGAAAGATTCTCGTCTGCTTGAAATACGCGCCCGTCTTTGTCGATAGGCAGGTTGCCCGAGCCTGTCGCAGGCGTGGGTAAGTTGCCCGGGCCGGTAGTACCGAGCGTAGAGAACCCCGCCACCCCAAATGTCGGAAGCCCAAGGACCTCCGGAGTGTCGGGCGCTCCATTGATTCCGTATTGGGAAAAGAGCCTTGTGGTGTCATAAGCGTTCTGGATCAGCCAGGTGTGCTGGTAGCCGAACCGTAACTCATTGATGAGCGTCGGCCGGAAGATATGCGTCTCGCTCGCCGCGAAAGAGAGCGCTTCCGGAGTGGCGTCGGTTACAGCGCTGGCTGGAGGAGGCAAAGTGGAGGGCAGCAGGTTGGTGCTCGCAGAATCGATGTAGTGGAAAAAAAGATTGTCCTTGTCGCTGAAGCGGTGGTCAAGTCGGCCGATGTACTGATCGTTGGCCAGCGACTCGATCTGGTTGGAGAAGTAGTTGACGTTGCCTGTAAGATTCGGCTCCGGATATAACGCGAGCAGCTTTGCGGCGGTCGGGTCAAACCGGCTGGCGGGAATCACGTTTCCGGGGAAGGGCGCGCGGATATAGCCGCTGCCGTCAGGGTTCGCCAGAGTCGTGGCGGGATCGTAAATGGGCTGGGAGAACTCGCCCGCCTTCTCGGCGTCGGTTGGAACCGTGGCCAACTGCGGCGCCGCGTTCAGCGTCCGGGAGCTTTGCCAGGCGAAGAAGAAGAAAGTTCTGTTCTTGATAATCGGTCCGCCCAGGGTTGCCCCGAACTGATTTTGGATGAATTCCGGGTTCGTTTGGCCGGCCTGAAAATAGGGCTTCGCGTCGAAGAACGAGTTGCGCAGAAAGTCGAACATGCTGCCGTGAAGCTGATTCGAGCCGGATTTGATGGAGACGTTGACTACCGCGCCGGCGGACTGACCGAATTCCGCGGAGAAAGTGCTGGTCTGGACTTTGAACTCCTGCACGGCGTCGATGTTGGGCTCGATCGACTGCGCCGCGGAGCCGTCGAATCCGACGATCTTGTTCTTGTTATCGATACCATCGAGTAGATAACTGTTCTGCACCGGCCGCTCACCATTGGAGACGAAAGTATTGCGCTCCGCGCTGTGCTGCGAAGGCGAAGTCCCCGCGCCCAGATCCGCGAGCTGAATGTAATTGCGCCCGTTCAATGGCAGGTTCTTGATCTCGGATTCTTCGACTACCTGGCCTAGCGAAGAAGTTTCCCGATCAAGGATTTCGGCTTGGGCCTCCACTGCGATCGTTGTGGAAGTCTGGCCGACCGCAAGCGCAAAGTCTACGGAAATGCGGTCCTGCACGCGCAGCTCGATGCCGGTTTTCGTCACGGTTTCGAAGCCGGGCGCGGTGGCCGAAAGCTCGTAAATGCCAGGCCGCAAATCGGGAATCACGAAAAGTCCATCGCTGTTGGTTTTAACTGGGATGGTGCGCTTTGTGGCCACTTCGGTCACGACTACGCTGGCATTTCGTATCACTGCATCTGTAGCGTCCTTCACTGTCCCGGAAATTGTCCCTGTGTCTACTTGCGCCGACATAACGGCTGCAAGCGCGATCCATAAAAAGCTCAGTTTCTTCATGCTGACCTCCTTAGTTCCGGCGTTACACCGGCTAATTCCGTCGAGTGTAAGGCAACATTTTGAAATTGTCAAGTATGTCGATAGAGTTAGTATACTATCGTTGACACACCATAAATACGTCGCGCCAATTGGGCTCTTGACGCAGCTTTTCTGCACTGCCTATACTTGATCGAGATAATAGTCTGATGCAGAGAGGCGAACTACAGTATTCGCCGATACGGCACTTGCATTCCGTGTAACAATATAGTATTTCTATTAAACTAGTGGACAAACGTGGAGCCTATCTCAAGAAGAGAGTGACTCGACGTGTTGGGGCGTTCGCCGCCCAAAGGATTTTCGATGAGCTCGTATTTCAGAACGCCCGGATCAGCACATCGGGCACTCCTTCCTGGCATACTGTTGCTCGGTAGTTCCATCCTTCCGAGTCTTCATACCTCCGTCTTCGCGGCGTCCGCGCATCCACCATCGGTCACGCCCGAGCAGACTGCATTCTTTGAGAAGAACATTCAGCCCATCTTTACCAATCACTGCTATGATTGCCATTCCGCGCAGACCCAATCCTCCGGCGGGCTCCGCCTGGACGAGCGCGACGCCTTGCTGAAAGGTGGCAAGTCGGGTCCCGCCGTCGTCCCCGGAAGACCCGATGAAAGCCTTCTGCTTAACCGCGTCCTGGCTGCCGACCCCAAGCAGCGAATGCCCAGGGGAGAAGAGGAACCGCTCTCCGCCAAGGAAACCGCGGACCTGAAAACGTGGATCGAGCAGGGAGCCTTCTGGCCTGCCGGAAATGATAAAGCTGTTCCATCTGCTTCCGCCGGCCAGCCCGCCCCCGCCGGGCCCGCTGCGGATCAGCCAGCCTATCCCAGGCCGGCCACTCCCGAGCAGTTAGCCTACTTCGAGAAAAACGTACGCCCCATCCTGGTCAATCGTTGTTACAACTGCCACTCCGACGCCTTCAAGGAAGCGGGCGGGCTGCGCGTGGATGTCGGGATCAGCATCTTTGCGGGCGGTAATTCCGGGCCGGTGATTATCCCCGGACATCCCGAGCAGAGCAAGCTCATCAAACGACTGAAATCCACGGACGCTAAGAAGCGAATGCCCCAGGAGAGCGTCGAGCCCTTGCCCAGCGAGGAGATCGCGACCCTCGAAAACTGGATCAAGAATGGCGCCGCCTGGCCGGACGAGACCGAAAAGCTTGCAAGGACACCTGCCCGGCTTATGGCAAGCTATAAAGAATTGAAAGCCAGCCATTGGGCCTGGCAGCCGCTCACGGATCCCGCGGTTCCAGCGGTTAACAATGCTTCCTGGCCCGCAACTGACATCGACCATTTCATCCTGGCCAAGCTGGAGGCGAAAAAGCTGGCTCCGGTCGAGGATGCGGATCCGGTCACCCTGATTCGCCGTCTAAGCTATGACTTGACCGGGCTTCCCCCCTCCTGGGAAGAGGTGAAGACCTTCGAGCGGGATCACTCCGCGCGGGCTTATAGCCAACTGGTCGATCGCCTCATTGCTTCTCCGCGGTTCGGCGAGCGCTGGGGCCGTCACTGGCTCGACCTGGCCCGTTACGCAGAGTCCTCCGGCCCCTCGCGCAACATGCCCTATCCCAACGCCTGGCGGTATCGCGATTACGTTATCGACGCAGTCAACCGGGATGTTCCCTACAACCGCTTCATCCAGGAACAGGTTGCCGGCGATCTGCTTCCCGCTGCGACACCCTCCGAGCGCGACCGGCTGCTGACGGCGACCGGGTTTCTGGCGCTCGGGCCCAAAGACGTGAATCAGCGATTTAAAGCCCGCTTCAAGATGGATAATGTCGACGACCAGATCGACACCGTCACCCGCTCCACCATGGCCCTCACGGTATCCTGCGCGCGGTGTCACGATCACAAGTTCGACCCAATCCCTACCACGGATTATTACGCGCTCGCCAGCATCTTCACCAGCACCGACGATGCTGCGGGCTTGGGCAGCAAGATGGGCGGCTCCAGCCTGGAATACTACGAACCCACCCTGCTCGGCTTTCTGAGCACGTCAGCCCAGGCGCCGCCTGTTCCAAAGGAGCAGATCGAGAAGCTCAAGGCTGCCACTGAGGAAGCCAAGAAGGCGGCCGACGCAATCAAGACCGATCCGAACGGCCCTCCTTTGAGCGCGGAGGAAAAAAAGAAGAATGCGGAAATCCTCAGGAACTCTAAGCATCTGCAAGAAGAGCTGCAACTCATCGGTGATCTGGGAGAGCGCGGCTATGGCGTCCACAGCGCGCGTGACGGCGTTATCGCCGATACCGCTGTCCGTATTCGCGGCGTGGAAGAGCGCCATGGGCCGGTCGCCCCGCGCGGCTTCCTCTCTCTGATCAGCCTGACCGACCCGCCGAAGATTCCCGCCAACCATAGCGGGCGTCTGGAACTGGCCGAGTGGATCACCAATCCCGGCAATCCGCTTACTGCACGCGTCTATGTGAACCGCGTCTGGCAGCACCTGTTCGGTGCAGGCATTGTCAGCACCGTGGATAATTTCGGCTCCATGGGCGATCAACCGTCGAACGCCCAACTGCTCGATTATCTCGCACGGAAATTCATCGGCAATGGGTGGTCGACCAAGAAGCTGGTGCGGGAGATTGTCCTGACCCATGCTTACCGGCTCGGTACGGAAGTTCCCGCTGAATACCGCGATATCGACCCGGCGGATCGCCTCATCTGGCGGCACGCTCCACGCCGTTTGGAAACCGAAGAGATCCGCGACAGTATCCTGGCATCGTCTGGCCAACTGGATCTGAATCATCCCAGCGGCTCTCCCTCGATGGCTCTGAGAATGATCGAGATTCGGGACGACGGCCCGGTTGTCCACTCTATCCTGGCCGCCGCGGATCGCAGCCGCTACCGCAGCGTCTATCTGCCCCAGCTGCGCGGCGAGACGCCCCGAACAGGGGTCTTTGGAACAATTGGACGGAAAGTCCGGTTAGCGGTTCTGGACTTTGGCCGAAGCGAGAATTCGATACACGGTTGCCTCGCCGACGCCGAGCTGGCTAGCGATGGCGGCTCGGGTGGAACCTTCGGCGGCTAGCTTGAAGACGTTGTTCCGGCGCTCGGTTTCTATCGGCTTTCGTCCTTTATAGCGGCCCTCGGATTTGGCCTTGGCGATTCCTTCCCGTTGCCGTTCAAGCATCATCTCCCTTTCGAATTGTGCGATCGCGCCGAGCACCGTGAGCATGAGCTTGCCGGTGGGCGTCTGGGTGTCCATGCCGAGGTTGAGAATTCGTACCGCGACGCGTTTGCGCTCCAAAGCCTGAAGGATGGTCATCAGATCCGGGACCGAGCGGGCAAGCCGGTCCAATTTGGCGACCACGAAGATGTCGCCCTCCCGTACATACTCCATGGCGGCGTGCAGTTGTTTTCGTGCGGCGACGGAGGAAACCTGCTCCTGATAAGTTTTTTCACAGCCAGCTGCGGCCAGCTCTCTCAGTTGAGCTTCAAAGCCAGCGGTCTGATCGACTGTGGAGGTGCGGGCGTAGCCAACGATCATCTTCAATCACGAGATTCTATGACATTGTGATAGCCTCTCTATCAAAATGCAAATGGAACTTCAGTGAAAGATTTTGGCGGGCTCCGGTCATCCATCACTGGAGCTTGCCCTATTGAGAGAGAGGCTGGGGCCAACTCCACCCGACCGTCATGCCGATCAGCTTTCTCACCCCTGCACAGCGGGAGAACTACGGACGCTACGCCGCCTCGCCGACACCCGACCAACTAAGCCGCTTCTTTCATCTAAGCGATGACGACCTTCGAGAGATCAGGAGCTGCCGCGGCGAGCACAACCGCCTTGGGTTTGCGCTTCAATTGTCTACCGTTCGCTATTTGGGGACCTTTCTCGACGATCCTGTGGCGGTCCCCGCCGAGGTTGTGCAGACGCTTGCGCACCAACTGGATATAGTCGACCTCGACGCTCTGCGCACATACGGGATAGGCAAACAACGATGGGACCACGCTGCCCGCATCCAGATCAGTTTCGGCTACAGCGATATCACCGAACCGAGGGTTGGATTCCGTCTGACCCACTGGCTCTACGTCCTGTGCTGGACGGGAACGGAACGACCAAGCGTGCTCTTCGACCGCGCGGTGGCTTGGCTGCTGGCGCATAAGATCCTGTTGCCGGGCTGCAGCACGCTCGAACGGTTTGTTCTTCGCGTCCGCGCCAGGGTCGAGAGCCGGGTGTGGCACCTCTTGGGACGCGGCATCCGGCCTCCGCAGCGCAAGCGGCTGGAAGGTCTTTTGGCGGTTCCTGAGGGTCGGCGTGGCTCTTTGCTCGATCAGATTCGTTCCGGCCCGACCCGCGCCAGCGGACCGGCGATGAATGCCGCCATTGATCGACTGAGGACAATACGCGGCCTGGGCATCGTTCTTCCAGCGCTCCAGCACATTCCGGAGAGTCGCCTGGCATCATTGGCCAGCTTCGCCAACCGGGCGAAGGTCTCGCTCATCACGCGTATGCCGCTGGCCCGCCGCCTCGCTACCTTGGTTGCCTTCGTATACAGCCTTGAGGCTACTGCCCAGGACGACGTCCTGGAGGTATTGGAAGGACTCCTGAGCGATCTATTTGGCGACGCTGCGAACGCGGACAAGAAGGCCCGCTTCCGCACCTTGAAGGATCTCGACGACGCGGCAGCTACTCTTGTGCTGGCTTGCCGATGTCTCATCGATCCGGCGTTGGCCGACGACCGGGTTCGCGCCAAGGTGTTTGAGAGCGTTCCGAAGCTGGCTTTGGAAGAGGCACTCGATAGGGCCAGCGCTCTCATCCGGCCACCCGACGACGTGTTCTACAAGGAACTGGACATGCGGTATGGTTCTGTGCGGCGCTATCTTCCGGAGTTTCTGAAACATGTCGCCTTCGAGGCAAATCCGGTAGGTCGACCGATTGTGGAAGCCTGTAGATGGTTGCGCGACAATATGCACCTCTCCGATTCGAGAGACGTCTCGGCTATAGACGCTGCTCCCCTCGATGTGGTCGGTGGTGCCTGGCAGCGTTCGGTCCTCCGCGAGGACGGCAGTATTAATGTTCGCGCCTACACCTTCTGCACGTTGGACCGGCTGGCCACCGCGATTCAACGGCGGGATGTATTCACCAAACGCAGCTGGCGTTATGCCGATCCGCGCGCGAACCTGTTAACCGAAGCGGAGTGGAAGGCCATCCGCCCCGTCGTATGCCGTTCACTTGGCTGGTCTCCTCAGCCGGCACCGGTCCTGGACGCGCTCTCGAGTGAACTCGACAGAACCTACCGCGACGTGGCCAAGCGGCTCTCAAAGAACCAGGACGTTCGATTCGAGACTGTCGACGGCAAGAAGGAGTTGATCCTGACGCCTTTGGAAAAGCTGGAGGAGCCCGCGTCTCTCGTCGCGCTCCGCACAGCGGTCGCCGCGCGATTGCCGCGTCTCGACCTGCCCGAGATCGTGATGGAGGTCGCAGCTCGCACCGGATTTACGGAAGTTTTCACCCACCTTACCGAACGAGCCGCCCGCGTCGCCGACCTGACGACGAGCGTGTGTGCCGTGCTCACCGCCGAAGCTTGCAATACTGGCCCGGAACCGTTCATCCGGTACGAGAACCAGGCGCTGCGCCGCGACCGCCTAGCCTGGGTCAAACAACACTACGTCCGCGACGATACCTTAACCGCCGCCAATGCCAGACTGGTTGCGGCGCAAACCAAGACCGCCTTGGTGCATCGATGGGGTGGCGGCGACGTCGCTTCCGCCGATGGGATGCGCTTCGTGGTGCCGGTCCGCACCATCCATGCCGGACCCAACCCCAAATACTTCGGGCAGCTCAAAGGCGTGACCTGGTACAACCTGCTCTCCGACCAGTTCGCCGGCCTAAACGCGATCGTCACTCCCGGCACCTTGCGCGACAGTCTGGTTCTGTTAGCGGTCGTGCTCGAACAACAGACCGGATCGAAGCCTACTCAGATCATGACCGACACCGGGGCCTACAGCGATGTCGTCTTCGGGCTTTTCCGTCTGCTTGGCTATCGCTTCAGTCCTCGCCTCGCCGATATGGGAGGAACGCGTTTTTGGCGGATCGATCCAAAAGCCGACTATGGCGACTTCAACGACATTTCCAGGCACCGACTTTCCCTGCGCCGGATCGTGCCGCACTGGGACGATATGCTGCGACTGGCCGGTTCTCTCCAACTCGGCCGGGTGCCAGCTACCGGCATCATGCGAACACTGCAAGTCGGAGATCGCCCCACGCGGCTGGCACAAGCCATCGCCGAGTTTGGGCGAATCGAGAAGACTCTCCACACCCTGAATATGCTCGACGATGAAAGCAAGCGCCGAGGCACACTTAGCCAACTCAATCGAGGCGAGGGCAGACACAGCCTCGGCCGGGCGGTGTTTCACGGCAAACGCGGTGAACTGCGCCAGCGATACCGGGAAGGTCAGGAAGATCAGCTTGGAGCTCTCGGCCTCGTGGTCAACATGATCGTTCTCTGGAACACCATCTATATCGAAGCCGCATTGGAGCAACTAGGAAAAGAGGGTTTCGACGTGCGCGACGAGGATCTGGCTCGCCTGTCACCCCTCATCCACGATCACATCAATATGCTGGGGCGCTACTCCTTCGCCATGCCGGACATCGTCGCAAGAGGAGGGCTCAGGCCGCTACGCGATCCGACGGACCGAAACGCTTAAGCGGACTTTCCGTCCAAATGTTCCAAAAACCCCGAACACTGGCGGCCTTCGATCCCGTCATGCAAACGCTGGTAACCGGGCGACGTGACGAGACTACTGTGCCATCGCAGGCGCTCTTCATGCTCAACTCGCCGTTCGTACGCAGTCAGTCCTTGCATGTAGCCGAGAGCCTGCTCACCGAAAAACATCGTAGTGATGCAGCTCGGATTCGCGAGGCGTACCAACGGGTGCTGGGCCGCGATCCGGGAACGCCCGACACCGCCAGGGTCAAAGCATTCCTGGCGCGGTACTCGGCCACCTGGCTCGAGTTGCATCCTGCTGCCACGCCGCCGGGCCAGGCGCACATCGTGCGCGCTAGCAGTTCGTCTTCCAGCATTACGGAGGGAATAGTCCGCTCCGATGATCTGGACCAGGACGATGAGGTCGATGCCGAGCCGATCGCGGAGGAAGCGGCGCAAATTATTCTACCGGATACGGGCGAACAAGCAGCCTGGGCTGCCTTTGTGCAAGCGCTGTTTGGCTCCGCCGAGTTTCAGTTTGTGCGCTAATACAGAGTCGTGAAAAGATTACGGAGAAATCGGATATGCCGGAATATATACCATTCGCTACAACACGTCGGAACCTCCTGCGGGCGGCCAGCGCCGGGTTTGGCCATCTTGCCCTCACTGGCCTGCTCGGGTCTATAGCTCAGAAAGCCTCCGCCGCGGAGTTGAACGCCTTGAACCCGCTGGCGCCTAAGCGGCCGCCGCTCCCCGTCAAGGCCAAGCGTGTCATTTTTCTCTTCATGGAAGGGGCTATGTCGAGCGTCGACACCTTCGAATACAAGCCGGAACTCGGAAAGCGCAATGGCAAATCCGGCCCCGGCGGCGGCACCATTACGCCTTCCAGGTTTAAGTTCAGCCAATACGGGAACTCGGGTTCATGGTTTTCCGAACTGCTGCCGAACATCGCCACTCATGCGGACGAACTCTGCTGGCTGCGCGGTCTTTACACGGATACGCCTGCACATCCGCAGGCCGTTGTGCAGTTGCACACCGGCAGCGCCAACGCCTCATTGACGCGCCCGAGCTGGGGCTCCTGGCTGCTTTACGGCCTCGGCACGGAGAATCAGGATCTGCCGGGTTACATCACTATCAATCCACCCGTCGCCTTCGGCGGCGCTTCAAATTATGGGAGCGCCTTCCTGCCCGCATACTACCAGGGAACCGCCATCACCGATCAGGGCTATATGCCGAATATCGCGGCGGCTACGGCAAGAAAGCTCGAGCGCGAACAGACAGATCTGATTCAGGCGATGAACCACGATCTGGCCGTGGGTTCCGGCGCGCCCGATGCCGTTGACGGCGTGATCAAGTCCTATGAACTTGCCTTCCGCATGCAGGATACCGTGCCTCCACTGCTCGACATTTCCAAAGAGCCCCAACACGTTCTCGATGCATACGGAGTCAAGCCAGGTCTGGAAGGCTCCTTTGCACGCCAATGCCTGATGGCGCGCAGGCTTAGCGAGGCCGGCGTGCGCTTCGTTGAAATCCGCCAGCCCGGCTGGGATCATCACACCAATTTACACAACGGCTTGATCGAACAGAGCCGCAGGGTCGACCAGCCCACGTCCGCGCTGCTGGCGGATCTCGCGCAGCGCGGCCTGTTGGAAGATACGCTGGTCTTATTCGGCTCCGAGTTCGGGCGGCTTCCCACATCGGAAGGCGTCGATGGACGCGACCACAATATCACCGGGTATTCCATGTTCCTTACGGGCGCGGGCGTCAAGAAAGGCTTTAGCTTCGGCGCGACCGACGAGATCGGCATGGCGGCCGTGGATGGCCGCATGCACATCAACGATCTCCACGCCACACTCCTGGCGCTGATGGGTATCGATCACGAGCGGCTAACCTACCGCTACGCAGGCCGCGACTTCCGTCTGACCAATGTAGCCGGGGTCATTCAACAGCAAATCTTTGCCTAACGCCGAAATCTTCCCGGTGCTGGGCCGTCTTGGGCCCGTGATTTTGGAAATCCTGCGTACTGCTCAGAACTGCTCAAAATCGTGACAGGCCGGGCCGGCGCGGCCTCCGGCTTAGGGTTCTGAGTGGGATCTAAGTGAGGCAAACGAGGTTGTGCGGTTGCCTCTGCGAATATTGGACCTTTGCCGCACACCACGTACCTTTGCCGCACACCATCCAGCGGCCGCATTCCTACCACGTACGGCGCGAGCGGTTCCGTAGTCGCGTGCCGGTCGCAGGACGCCGCGGTAGTGAAGAGTCTGCTCGCGGCGTCCGGTCGACCCGTCGTGGCTATGCGATCCGAATGAAGACCGATTTGGCGTGTTTTGGGTTATTTACGGTTCCCTGGGTCAGATGGCCACGGTCGATCGAAAGACAAAACGTCTGACGCGCTACGCGTTCGACTGGAAAACCGGACGAGCGCAGGTAAATCAGGTGTATGCCATGCTCGAAGACAGCGACGGAACCATGTGGTTTGGTACCGCTGCCGCGGGCGTGATGAAGTTCGATCGCCGGAATCGTTGCTTTGTCAGCTACCGTCACGACCCCGGGGACGCCGAGACGATTGGCGACAATCGGGTTATTGCCTTGTTCGAAGACCGTGAGGCAAATATCTGGACAGGCCTTAGTCAATAGGAGCCGAACTATTTTCCAATTAGACCTCTATTGTTCGAACACCTCTCCCGTTTGACGCACTCGATCCAGTATGAGCTTTCAGGACAGGTCACCGCGATATACGAGGACGGACGGGACGAAGTCTGGCTGGGTGCCAACCGGCGGTTGTACCACATCAACCGCAAGACTGCGCAACTTTGGCCATGCAAAGGTGTCGATAATTCGCAGGTTAACTCCATCATTCCGGACGGACCAGATGCGCTTTGGTTCGGCAACGCATACCCCGGTCTGCTCCGATACAACATAAAGACAGAAGAGCGCACGGGCTATCGTCACAACCGAGCCGACTCCAGAACGTTGTGCAGCGGTGTCATCTATCATCTCCTTATCTACCGCGACGGAATACTTTGGTCTGCAACGTGGAATGGCCTCTGCCGATTTAACTCGTCGAATAGCCGATTCGCGACGTACATACCCGGTCCCGGGAGCCGCGGTCTTAACTATTACGCGATAGCGCAGGGGCCTGGCGGTGCACTGTGGTTGGGTGGTAATGCTGGCCTTCATCGTTTTGACCCCCAGGCCAGGACGTTTACTGTGTACTCTCATAATCCGGAGGATCCAACCAGCATTAGTGACGGTCACGTGAACGCGGTCTTTTTCGATCGATCGGGGACCCTTTGGGCCGGGACGCAGAACGGCCTCGACAGGTTCGACCCTGTAACCCACAGGTTCAGGAGTTACGATCAGCGGAATGGCATGTCCGGCGCCATCGTAAGCTGCATCCTCCAGGATAGTCGTGGCACGCTCTGGATGAGTACGAACCATGGCATTTCCAGCTTCGATATGAAATCAGAGCATTTTGCCAACTACACGGCCGCGGATGGCCTTCCCGGTCCGGATCTCACCGGCACGGGAGCGTGTTACAAGAGTTCGCGGGGCGAGATGTTCTTTGCCGGGCTCAGCGGCGCCACCGCGTTTTTCCCCAACAAAGTGGTCGAGAGCCCCTATGTGCCTCAACCCGTCCTGACCGACTTTCGCCTTTTCGGTTCTTCGGTCATCCCTGGTCGTCGTTCACCCTTGAAGACGGCCATCAATCGGGCTATCGCTATACAGCTTTCGCACTCGGAGAACATCTTGTCCATCGAATTTTCGGCGCTCAGTTATCTCAACCCGGAGACCAATCGCTACAGATATAAGCTCGACGGCATAGATAAAGGCTGGCGCGAGGTGGGAAGTGACGAACGACTAGCGAGCTATACAACGCTTCCGGCCGGAAATCACACCTTTCGACTTGAGGCGGCTACCAGCAGAGGTCCGTGGTCCCCCGACGTGGTTTTGGAGACTAAGATTTTGCCGCCATCCTGGCTGACATACTGGTTTCTCATATGCTTTATCGCTGCTCTATCCGGGATTATGGGCCTGTTCTACCGATCACGGTTAAACCACTTATCGGCGCAGTTCAACATGAGAATAGAGGAGCGCGTTGCCGAGCGCATGCGTATAGCACGAGAGCTGCACGATACGCTGTTGCAGAGCTGTTACGCTTCGCTGATCCAAATGCAGGCGGCTCGGAACATTTTTCCGCGGCGTCCCGAAGAGGCTATTCAAACTCTCGATAACGCGATCGGCTGCACCGAGCAGGATATTGATGAGGGCCGGAGGACGATGCAGGACTTGCGGGCCACAGTGGCTCCGCGGAGCGATTTGGAGCATCTGCTGACGGTCGAGGCCCAGGAACTTGCGAACGTCCAGGATTCAAATGGAGCTGAACCGATGTTCAGCGTGAGTGTGAATGGGACGCGCCGGATCTTGTCGTCCATCCTTCAGGACGAGGCTTACCGGATCGGCCGGGAGGCGCTGCGAAACGCTTTCCATCACGCGCACGCCAGTCACATCGAAGTCGAAATTGTCTACAATAACCGTGACCTTCGCCTACGGATTCGCGACGATGGAAAAGGCATTGACCAGCGCATACTCGAGGAAGGCGCGAGGGCCGGGCACTGGGGCCTCCCAGGAGCCCGGGCGGCGTGTTCTGGTTGAACGGGTATGGCAACGACGGTTCGAAAGGTCCGCTCGATCCAGCGTCGCGCGAGGCGCTGCGGAACGAGCAGGTGCGGGACTTTGCCGTGCGATGCCGAGTAGCGGTCCAAGGTCTGGAGCCGGCCCTGATCGAGGCAGCGTTCTGGCAGAATTTGGAGCAGCTTAGCCGACCTAGTCTTTGGATCGTGGACGATCTGCCCTCTGGTTTGACCTCCCGCGAGATCGAAACGCGCTGGGTGGCGCGATGGGTGGGAGCTTCGACGCTCATCACCACGCGTAGCACGGAATACCGCTCGATCGGCCGCGGCATCGATCTCGAGATGTTAGCCGAAGAAGAGGCATTCAGCCTTCTGACCTCGCGCCGGCCGCCACAGACGCAGGCGGAGTGCGGTTCGGCCCTCGGGATCGTCCGCGCGCTAGGCTGCCATCCGCTGGCCGCCGAGATCGCCGGTAGTTATCTTGCCCGAGGTTTCACGTCCTATGAGAAATACCAGGCCGACTTAAGGGACGTCGATTTGGACGCTATCGAGTTCGGAGCCGAGCTTGCGGAAACCCTGCCCACCGACCACGCCCGCAGTGTCAGCGCGACGCTGTTGTGCAGCGTGCGGATTGCTGAAGAACCTGCCCGTACTACGGCAGGTCGGCTTCCGCGCCAATCGACGCCTGCTGGACGTCCAAAAGATTTCCCACGATTGCTCGATTGGCGAAGACGCGTTTGCAAGTTCCCTGGAATGTGCACAGTAGGCCGCATGAGACGTCTTTTGATTACCTGTTCCGCCCCGTTTTACAGGTCGGGACAGCGTGGAGAATTGGCGGGCTTAAAAGAAGAGCCTCAGGCCGAACTGCATGCTTCGCTGACCCACAGACGTAGAGAATACTTGGCCTTCCGTGGCATCGCCTACGGTCGAGTCTGGGGCGGCGAAGTTCGGGTGATTGAAAGTGTTGAACATGTCGGCTCGGAACTGCAGGTTGACACGCTCGGTGAGTTTGAACTTCTTGAAGAAGGAAGAATCGAGCTGCTGCATGCCATCGGCGTACAGTGGATTGATGCCCGCGTTTCCATAAGTTTCGGGGACCAGGTCATTAACGAAGCAGCTCGTATCGAACCACATGTTAGGCGTCGGATTGGAGATCGCACCGTTGCAGACCCGATTTGGCCGATTGCTCTGCCCATTGTTGAGAAGGCTTACCGCGGAGTAAACGTCGAAGCGCGTTCCACTGGCAATGTGGATCAACCCGGAATACTGCCATCCGCCGAAGATAGTATCGAGAACCCGGTTCATGTTAGACAGGAATGTCTTGCCCTTCCCGAACGGAAGCTCGAAGACCAACTGTGCATTGAAAGTGTGCGCGATGTCCTGCGGAGTTGGTCCGTAGTACTGATTAATGTTATTCGGATCCAGGTCGTTACCGTTCGAGAAGTTACGAGCGTGTGCATAATTGGCATACAAATTGATGTACTTGCCGATGTTAGCTGTGAAGCTGGCCGTCAGCGCGTCATAGTAGCTACTGGCCGTCGAGAAGCCTACCGGTACATCCCCGAGCTCCGGATACTCGCTATACAATGGTCGCGCCAGATTATAGTTCGCGCCTGGCGGCTGCGGCGGCGCTTGGTTTACGTTCAATGACCCACCGTAAATCAGGCCGGCCAGGTTGTGGACTCCATCCACGTGCAAATAGCCGATGTCCAAAATCATACCTCGCCGGATCTCGCGTTGAACGTTGAAACTTCCTTGATCTACGCGCTGGTTCTTCCAGTTCTTCGCTGTGCCGCGGATTAACGCAAAGTTAGGAATGATCAAATTTCCAGAGCTGTC
>Ga0302325_10008482_pt1 | contig 22571 bp, 16 predicted proteins | sample Palsa_T0_2_FD_201948 | JGI IMG/M metagenome (GOLD analysis project Ga0302325, IMG submission 201948) | Peat permafrost microbial communities from Stordalen Mire near Abisko, Sweden - Palsa_T0_2 | ecosystem: Environmental > Terrestrial > Soil > Palsa > Peat permafrost | place: Sweden: Abisko...
GCTTCCATATGTCGTGCCGGATCTTGTTCCTGGCGCGATCCATCAGCCGCAGAGTGCCGGGTGCGGGAGTATCGAATACCGCAAGCAATGCGATGTCCTGGCCCTGCGCCGTGAACTGCCGGGCCAGTTCGTAAGCGACCATGCCTCCGAAGCAGTAACCTCCTAGGTAATACGGTCCGCTCGGCTGCACGCCGCGAATGGCGCTCGCGTAGCGGGCCGCGATCTCCGGAACCGAGTGCAGGATCTCCTCCTCACTGTGGCTTCGGGACCTGATTCCATACAGGGGCTGGTCGGGGCCCAGGCAGCGCGACAATTCCCAGCATCCCGTGGGCTCGCCGCCGGAGCCATGGATGAAGAAGAAGGGCTGGAGCTTTCCCTTGGTCTGAACGGACACCAGCGACGACGGCGAACGGGAAGTCTTGTCGCAAATAATTTGCACTAACTCCTCGATCGTCGGCGCCCCAAGAAGGACGGACAACGGCATAGTGCGCTGGAAAGCCTTGTTGATCTGCCCGAAAAGCCGCACGGCCAGAAGGGAATCGCCGCCCAACTCAAAGAAATTCTTCGTGACATCGATTTGCCGGGGTGCGAACGCAGCCCTCCACAACTCGATCATCCGAGCTTCGACGCTGGCCCTGTCCCCAACCCCTTCAGTCCCCTTGGCCGCAACGGGAACCGGCTTCGCCCCGACGGGCTCGGGCTTCGCCGAAACCTGCACGCCATTCAGCCGTTTCTTGGGATCTGTCGCCATGGTGGCCAGAACCGACAGATAGTCGGCAAGAAGGTTGCTCATGCTCGCCGGAGAAAACAGCTGGGCGCTATACTCCAATGTGATTTCCAGCTTGGGCTCGGTCTTGAGCCAGACGATCAGATCGAATTTCGAGGTTTCTATCTCGAGGGGCGCCCAATCCACGCTCAACCCGGGAAGCTGCCAGCTTTCCTTGGGCGCATTCTGCAGGATAAACATCACCTGGAAGGGCCGGCTCCGGTCCCGGCCCGGCCCCGCTGCGGTCGCTTCTAAGAGCATTCCGAAAGGAACTTCAAGATGCGACAATGCCTCCAGGGTGACCCCCTGCACCCGCTTGAGCAGTTCGCTGAAAGTCGGGTTGCCGGCCAGGCTGGTGCGCAGAAGCATGCTGTTGCCGAACCGGCCGATCAATCCTTCGACTTCCTCCAGCGGGCGGTTCGCCGCGCACGAGGCGACCCCGATTTCTTCATTGCCGGAGTAGCGGTGAAGCAGGCACTTGAATCCTGCCATCAGGACCATGAACAGGCTCACGCGTTCCTGACGGCTCAACGCCATCAGTGAATCGACCTGGGCCGCGGAAAGAACTGTCGTCTGTTTTGCGCCGGCGTAGTTGTTCCTGGCCGGTCTCACAAAATCGAGCGGCAGGTGATCAAAGCCCGTCGCGGAGTCGAGCTGCTGTCTCCCAAAGGCCAGATGCGACTCCAACTCGGGACCCTGGAGCCGTTTCTGCTGCCATCTGACGAAGTCGCCAAACTGGAACGGCATTTCCGGCCTCGGCGGCATCTTTCCCGCCGCAAACGCACCGTACGTCTCGGACAGCTCACGGATGAGGACCCCGGAGGACCAGTCGTCGTAAACGAGGGTGTGCGTGGTCAGCTGCAGAACGTGGTCGTCGGCCTGAAGGTACATCAGCTTGCAGCGGAGTATCGAATCTCGCGCCAGGTCAAAGGGCCGCATCGCCTCCGCGCGGGCCGCCTCCTGCATCTGCAGCTCCGTTGCCTCGGGCGGGCCGTCGAGGCGCGTCACGGGCAAACTGACCGCCTGCGGCGCGACGACGATCTGGATCAGCCTGCCGTCCATGATTCGGAAAACCGAACGGAGCGGCCCGTGGCGCCGCACGATCTCCTGCAGACTCTGCTGCAGGGCGCCTTCGTTCAGCGGCCCGCGAATGCGAAGAAGGAGCGGGTAATTGTATACCGCACTCTCTGATCCGGCGGGATCCTCGAACCATTTCTTTTGCCGGACAAACCAGGTGGGCACGACAAAGGCATCCTCGGCTTGCAGCTCGGGGTTCTGTTTCCGAACGGCCTCCAGCAGCTCTTCACGACTCTCCGGCAATCTCAGGCTCGCAGGGGCCGAGTTTGTCCGAGCCGAATCGCTCGCCTCCGTGCATAGCAGATTGATGTTATTCACCTTGGTGATCAGTGGTGCAACCTACAGACAATACCGGCCCATTTCGAATGAATTCGGTCGGGCACGCACTCATGCGGGTTGGCCTCCCGCTGCGTTGCCTGCGGTCGCGGCGCCATTTCCATCCGCAACTCCCGTGAAATTAACCGGTAAAGAGGTGAGGCCTCGAATCCCGAGGTTTGTGCGCCAGACCAGTGGAAGCGCCTCGAGGGACCACTGCGGGAAACACTTCAGCATTTCCTCGAAGACAATCTGGGACTCGAGCCGAGCCAGCGGGCCGCCGAAGCAGAAGTGCGCGCCCCAGCCGAAGGCGACGTGACGGTTGTCCTCGCGGGTGATGTCGAGCCGGTCAGGATCCGGGAAGCGCTCGGGATCCCGGTTGGCGGCGGCCATGACGGCAATCACCGCCTGGCCTTTCCGGATGTGTTTGCCGTCAATGAGGGTATCGCTTGGGGCGATGCGCGCGGTGTGCTGGACGGGACTCTCGTATCGAAGCAACTCTTCGACCGCCGAAGGGATCAGGGAAAGGTTGTTGCGGAGCTTGTGGAGCTCGTCGGGATTGCGCAAAAGCGTGAGCGTTCCGCTGGCGATCAGATTCGTCGTGGTCTCCTGGCCGCCGATCATCGTTATAATGCAATTGGCGATCACCTCCTCCTCCGTGAGGCGATCGCCGTCGATTTCCGCGTTCGTCAACGAACCGACAAGTCCGTCGGACCTCAGGTTCTCCTTGCGCATGGCGGCGCGAAAATAGGCCGTCATGTCCTCGGTGCTCTTGAGAATTCTCGGCACGCAATCGGCGTCGTGCTCAAAGTTGCCCAGCATTTCGGCGAAATCCTGGGACCACTGCTTCAATCGCGGATGATCCGCAACCGGCACGCCGAGCATCTCGGCGGTCACGATGCAGGGCAGCGGCTCGGCCAGGTCTGCGATCACATCCATGCGCCCCTTCCCCTTCACCTTGGCAAGCAGGTCCAGGACGATTTCCCGGATATGGGATCGCAATGCCTCGACCCTCACGGGTGTGAAGGCGGCCGAGCACAGGCCCCGGATGCGCTTGTGCGCCGGAGGATCCATGAACAGCATCTGCTTGACCATGACCCGGGCCATGGGATTCAGCTCCGAAAGGTCCATGGCACTCAGCTGTTCGGCAGTGCGAATCCGCTCCGCCGAAAAATCGCGCAGCACGTGAACGACGTCCGCGTAACGGGTGACGACCCACGCGTGCATATACGAATCCCAGAAAACGGGATTCTTGGACTGCAGGCGGTGGTAAAGGGGGTAGGGATCGGCCAGCACGTCAGGATCCAGCAAGTGAAACAGGCTCGATTCGGATGCCGCCTTGCTTGTGCTGCCTGGAAACTGTCCTTGTGCGATCACTTTGAATCAGTGCCGGACGTCAGGTTGTGCGGAAGATTCCGGCCCGCAAAGGACCTTGTTGTCGCTCGCCCCTTCGCGCTTGATGGCCAGAAGCCGTTCGATCTCGGTCGAGAGCGCCGCCACCGTTGGGGCCTCAAACAAAACGCGAAGACTCATCTCCACTCCCAGGACGCGGCGGATCCGAGCAATAAGCTGAGCCCCCAGGAGCGAATGGCCCCCGAGCACGAAGAAGTTGGCTTCCACGTCCACCCGCTCCACTCCCAGAAGGCCCCCCAGCATGCCGGCCACCGTCTTCTCCAATTCCGTTCTCGGAGCGGTGAACGCCTGGTCGTGCAGAGTGTTCGCCTCGTTCGGCGTGGGCAGGTCCAGCCGGCTAATCTTTCCGTTGGCCGAGAGGGGCAAGGTCTCCAGCTTAACAAACATCTCGGGCACCATATAGTCAGGCAGGCGGGCCCGCAGGAAGTCGCGCAGCTCGGTTGGGGTGGGCGCGCCCTCCGGCTTGGGGACCACATAGCCCACCAGGTGTTTGTCGCCCAGCGCGGCTTGACGAGCCACGACCACGCTTTGCAGCACATGGGGATGTCGGTTCAGCACCGCCTCAATCTCATTCGGCTCGACGCGGAAGCCGCGCACCTTGATCTGGTCGTCCATGCGCCTCAGAAAGGCGACCTGCCCGTCGGGCAGCACTTTGGCCACGTCGCCGGTCCTGAACATTCTTTCGCCCGGCCTGGCTGCGGACGGATCGGCTACAAATCTCCGGGCCGTCAACTCCGGCCGGTTCCTGTAGCCCCGCGCGACACCCGCACCCCCGATGTAGAGTTCACCCTCCGTGCCTGCGGGCACTTGCCGGCCCGACTCGTCCAGGATGCAGATCTGCGTGTTGGCGATGGGCAATCCAATCGAGGGAAGTCCGCGTCTTGAATCGTCCGTGGGAACCCGGCCCGACGTCGCCACCACCGTGCATTCCGTCGGCCCGTAATTGTTGATCAGCTGGAAGGGCAACCCCGCGGGCGGGTAGCGGTGCAAGGTGTCCGCTCCGATCAGCATCATGCGCAATGCCGTCTGCTCGGGCCACTGTAGGCCAATCAGGAGTTCCGCCATCGGCGTCGGGATGAAGCCGATCGTTATCCCCTCAGCCACAAGCCAATTTCGCAACGACTCCGGGTCGCGTATCACCTGGTCGTCGGGAATGTGAACACGGCTGCCGGCAGCCAGGTAGGGCCAGACTTCCCACACCGCCGCGTCAAATCCAACGCTCGCAATCTGACTCGCCCGATCCTGCGGCGTCACCTGGAAAGCCTGCTGATGCCAGGCGACAAGGTTGAGCAGGTTCTCATGCGTGACCTCCACCCCGTTGGGATCGCCCGTGGAGCCCGAGGTGTAAATCACGTAGGCCAGCCTCTTCAGGTCAGATTCCGCAGGAACGGGGGCGGACCCCGAATAGGTCGGCGCGCTGACAATTCGCCCGAAGTCATCGAGGACGATGACGGGCCTCCCGTCGTTGGGAATCCTGTCCTCGTTTCCCTGGCCCGCCACCAGTGCCGCGATCTGGGCGTCCTTCGCCATGGCCGTCAGGCGCGCCGCGGGGTTAAACGGATCCAGCGGAAGGTAGGCTCCGCCCGCCTTCAAGATCGCCAACGCACCGATGACCATTGCCGGAGAACGTTGCGCACAGACGCCGACGACCGCCTCTGGACCCACTCCCAAATCCCGGAGCACATTCGCAAGGACACTGGCCCTGTTATCCAATTCTTTGTAGCTTATGAGGTGCGAGGCATGCGATAGCGCGACAGCATCAGGCCTGGCAGCGGCTTGGAAAGCGACCAAGTCACCGATAGAACTCCCGCGAGAGCCTCCTGGACTGCTCGTCGTCTCGCACATTCCATTGAAATTTAACTTATTCATTATTAAGATAATACGCGCATGTCAACGCTACTCCGAATAGCAAAACCTGTGCCGCAATATGTGTCACCAGTCGCGAATAGCATCATATTTATAATCGAATCGCAACATATTTGTAATTGAATCACAATATGTTAATAATCATCATCTTAAACATGGCAAACTTTAAAGAAAAGCAGCTCAGAATGCAAGAAATCCTGACGCCTTTCGAATCGAGGGGTTTATCTCAGGCACATAAAATACTGGGGAATGGTATTTTCTAAAATTAGTACCAAATAGTAACAACATTGACAGAAAATTCAGAGATGCTCGCGCAACGGGCGGCTTCAACACGGGAAATTTTTTTTCTGCTTGCTCCCTCTGGCGACGGGCCAAGGTCACGTTTCCGAAGTACTCGCAGCGTGGCTGCGCCGGTGTCCGTTGTGGACCCCGATCCCCAAATATCCCTATTGTAAGTTCTGTTGAGACTGTGGGCGCGGGAACGATCGACTGAGGGAACCAAGCGTAGACTGTCATTACCACGAAACTGCCAGTTCCCTATTGTGACAAGCAACCAGGCGAAATCCGCCATCGAACTAGCGCTTTGATTCGCAGTAACCGGTATCGGAAAACAACTTTGTCGCCAGCGTCAGCTGGAGGCACATTTGCCCTGTCCGGTGGAAACAAAGATTCGGCTGGATTGCTAACCCTTGCGCCTGGTGCGTATACTGCGGTTATCACCTCCGCTGGCGGGAACTCGGGCACCGCTCTTTTTGAGACTTACGTCTATTAGGTCGGGTCGAGAATCGCACTCACTTCAACAATCCGGACAAATGGAGAGGATTCTTCTCCCTCTGCGGGGCAAGGACAATACAGGGTAACTTGGGATTACCCAGCTTAGCTCCGTCAGCACCGTTGCTGACAGTTTCACTGACAGTTGATGTTACCTGGCCCCGCTGCCTGTTGGAACCTGCCAAACACGGACCCACTGGATGTGGAGAGGGGTGTTCGACGGCGAGCCGATGAAAATCACCATGTGGTCGCGGTCGATTACGCTGAATACGGCGTTACCGGAGGGCGGCGGCCCAGAGTCCTTTGCGGCCGACCAAGTCACTTTTCCCGACACCGGCTGGCCGTCAAAATAGGACTGGATGAATCCCGAGCTGTCTCCGACAGCCGCAACCCAGAGCGATCCGACTGTGTGAAAATCCCGCCAGTCGTTGCTCGCGGGCAGCCGGATCCTTCGCGTCTCAGGAACCCCGGGAGACCGACCATCATTCGCTATGTCGGAATATCCGAGGCCACTCGACTTGCGGTCTCGCACACCGTACCAATCGTGGACTGTGGCGCCATACCAATTCGCACGGTGAGCCTGGTCCTGCCAGCATTCGAAGAAGTCGTCCTCGGCGAAATGCGCGAAACCGGCGGGCTGGCCCTCCCATTGGTCGGCGCCGGCGAGATATTCAAGGGAAAGCGCGTAAAAGCAGGGCCACCAGTTGGTGCGGTTGTTGATCGGCTGTTTGATTTCGTAGGCCACGGTGGACGGATCGAATGAGATTCGAGCCTCGAAGTATCCGCCGCCGGAAAACACGCGACCCTTGTAGCCGAGATGATCCGGGGCCGGCTCCGCGGTCGCGATCTGGCCTCCGCAGATGGTCAGCACCCGGTCCGACACCGAAATCTCCGGCTGGGACCACGTGCCCCAGACCGGGAAAAGACGCGCGTACCACAGGAAGCCGGCCGCGGGCCGGCCCTGACTCGTCTTGAGACATATGCCGGACGCATCGTCGAAAGTGCCATTGAATTCCAAACGATAGCCGGAGGCCTCGGGACGCAAAGGGTCAAAGGGGCCGGCCGCTGCGGCAAGGATCTGCGGGACCCCTGATGTCGCTGCCGCGCCTGCGGCAAAGCAGATTGCCTGCAGGCGTCGGAGCCGCGAAAACATCGCAGGGAAGGGTAGTTTGTCGAAGGGGTACTTCAACGGAAAAACATCGGGGGTCGGACGCTTCGCGCGCCAGCCTGTCCTCTCAAAGGCATCTGGGCCGCATTCGATTCAAGGCGTTGACAAACGTACGGAAAAGCGTACGGTCTCTACATGACATCCATTCCGGTCACACAGGCGCGTTCGAGGCTTTATAAGCTTATCGACGACGCCTCGTCCACACACGAACCCGTCCAGATTACCGGCAAGCGTAGCAATGCGGTGCTAGTTTCCGAAGAGGATTGGCGAAGCATTCAGGAGACGCTTTATCTCGTTTCCATTCCAGGCATGCGGGAATCGATTCGTAAGGGGTTGAAGGAGCCGCTTAGCAAGTCTTCGAAGTCCCTAAACTGGTGAGCCGGAAACTTTACTATACGAAGCAGGCGCAGAAGGACGCCAAGAAAGTCGCTTCGTCCAACCTTCGTCCACATGTGGAGAGGTTACTCGAGATTTTAAGAGTTGATCCGTTTCAAAATCCGCCGCCTTACGAAAAATTGGTCGGAGACCTAAACGGAGCTTATTCACGCCGAATCAATATCCAGCACCGACTGGTCTATCAGGTCTTAACGGGTCAACGGGCTGTCAAAATCATCAGGATGTGGACGCACTATGAATAAAAGGCAGCATAACCTATCCTCGGATCCGACGTTTGTCTCAGGCACGTCTCGTGCGGGGCACGAGCCGTGCCATCGTTAACGTGGATCATTTCAACATTGGCGCTCACAATATGACGGTCTTTTTCCAGCGTAGTGGAGCATACGTGAGAACGGGAGACTAGTTGGCGTCGGAGCTTTCAACCATTGCCCTTGCGGTCGCTTCGTCCGCTGCCGCCACGCGCTCGGCGCCGTTGTTGGTGTCGATCTGATACAGATTCATTGTCCCGACTACCTTTAGCAGGGTCACCTTAGTCACCCGGGTCTGTGCGACCGATTCCTTTGGCTCTCCCTTTGGCGACATGCTATATTCAACATCCATAGCCCCTCTTGCGGCTTCCGTCTTAAGGTCGAACTCGGGAAGCTCCCTCCACGAATTCACGATGTGAAACGTGCCCTCGTGTGTTACCGAGTTCCAGGTGAATCCATTGATGACAATCTGGTGGCCAACACTACCGCCATTCCAGGGATGCTTTCCGACAAACCCTGGAGGCAGATCCTGCCAGATCTCCCTTGGGAACGAGCCCAACACGGGCCGGCCCTTTCGCAGCTCCTGCCTCGTCCATTCGAATGCGTCGGTCTTTGGCGTCCATCTGTGGAGCGACGGGTGAAATTGCATCACCATATTGTCCATTTTCGCGTAGTAGCCAGGAGTGTCAAATGGCCTTTCCGCATCGGCATTGTTGATGATCTTGTAGATATCGACGTCGTTCACGTAGTAGCCCGCGATGTCCATCCAGTGGACTCGGGCATAGAGCATGCATGTCCCGCCAATCTGGTCCCTGGGCACATTGGGCGGGATCAGCTGCACGGTTTCCACCGGGCCGACAACCGTGGACGCAGCGATGGTGGCCTTTGCCACGACCACCTCCTTGGCGACAATGACCTTCGAGTTGCCGTGCGCTAAGGGGCTGTCGATGCTCAGCTGAGTTAGGAAGGCCCTGTCGTCCGCCTTCAAGTCCGCAAGCGGCGCAATCGCCTTCGATCCATTCGACAGAAGCACAATTGCATAGCCATTTTCGATCCGTGCCTTGATGGCGTCCTGAAATTTTGGCGACACCGCAAGCAGCGGACCCCCGATCAAAAGTAGGGCTGATAAGACCGAGACCTTCACTCTTGTTAAATAAGGCATGCGATTAGGGACGGCTCGGGTGCTGGATTACGCCGCATAGGCTTCAAAGGCGATAATAGTGACCATTGCGATGGGGAATTATACGTATTTGCCGGACTGGTATTGCACGTCAGGCAAAGGCTTTGTCTGCCACAAAATATTCCGATCAAAGGTTATGCCCGGATTGGAGGCGCGGGTCGGAATCGGCCATTCAACGCCGCGATTGCAGGGCCAAAATGACTGATCTACATAGGGAACCAAGCGTAAATCGCCACCACCCCAAAACTGCCAATTCTAACTCGTTTGGTGTCCGTTTTGGTGTCCGTTGGATCGGGGCGGAGAAGCATCTTTCGGACTTGTTCAATGACGTCCCCGCGCGGCTGTAATCCGGGGCAAATCCATGCTACCGGGTTTTCAGGCGGGGTTCCAAGGCCAGCGCGAATGTTGCTGTGCGGTGGCGGGTGGGGGCGGATAGGGTTGGGGGGACAAAGCCAAACTGGAAGGCTGCCGATCCTAGGCATACGGACTACGTCGATTTGCGTTATTTTGTGGATCGAAATGCCCGGGCAGCCGGATTGAAAGGAAATGTCCTGTTCATCATAGACGCGACAGAGTCGCGGCAAATCACGTCCCCCCATGAAATCGACAATCGATATTGCAGGGTCTCGCCTCCGCACCCGCACACCGGGATGCGATTTGGCAATCATCGTTCCACAGCCAATCCGTCTCGCGTTCATGTTTGGTATCCTGGCACTGAGCTGCATCGGCATGACCGATCGAGCTTTTGCTACACCTGCCTTCACAGTGCTCTACACATTTACGGGCGGTAACGATGGCTCTGGTGCGCACGGCCAATTGATACAGGGTACCGATGGCCGGTTATACGGGACTGCCATCTTCGGCGGATCAGGCACCTCTGGGACCTTGTATGCTTTGAACCCAAACGGGACTGGACTTACCATCCTGCATAGTTTCACCGGTGGAAGCGATGGCTCCTTGCCCAACGGGGGCGTCATTCAGGGAACCGATGGTCGATTATACGGAACAGTCTTTTATGGCTCAGGAACTCCTAACGGGGCCATATTTGCGGCGAACCTTGATGGCACGGGCTTCACCACGATCTACACCTTCACTGGTGGCAACGATGGTTCCCAGATCTTAGCAGGCGTCATCCAGGGAGCCGATGGCCGGCTATACGGAGTGGCTGTCGCGGGCGGGACTTCCGGCGATGGGACTGTTTTCGCGGTCAATACAGATGGGACCGGTTTTACAGTGCTTCACGCTTTCACCGGTGGCAGCGATGGCGCGCTGCCCTATTACACTCAAAACCTTTTACAGGGCACCGATGGCCGAATGTACGGTACCACTGACCGTGCCGGGGCATACGGCTTTGGGACCGTGTTCGCGGTGAACACAGACGGGACGGGTTTTACAACGCTTTATAGCTTCACGGGCGCGGGTGATGGCAGCCAAGGCGGCGGTCTCATGCAAGGAATCGATGGCCGGTTATACGGGACGGTACTCAATGGCGGAGCATTCGTCCCGGGCGGGAATGTGTTTGCGATGAATCTAGACGGGACAGGCTTTACAGTTCTTCACAATTTCAACGTTAGCACAGATGGCTGGGATCTCGATTGTTCCGTCATTCAAGGAGCCGATGGCCGACTATACGGGGTAGCCACACAGGGTGCTACATACAATCATGGATCTGTATTTGTCCTCAACCCCGACGGGACGGGCTTCAGCGTGATTTACACGTTTACTGGCGGCAATGACGGGGGTGGTCCTCAGGGTAGGCTCCTCCAACTAGCCGATGGCTCGTATTACGGCGGAGCCGGAAATGGCGGAGCGAACGGAGCTGGAGTCTTGTTCACGATTAGCGGGTGTTCCTGCATGCAGGGACCTCCTGGACCAGTGGGTCCCGTTGGACCGACAGGAGCAACTGGGGCGCCGGGCGTGGCAGGCCCGCAGGGTCCAGCCGGCCCCGTCGGCCCACAAGGCCCGACTGGCCTGCAGGGAGCAACAGGTGCGGCCGGACCACAAGGGGCAACCGGCGCCACAGGTCCTCAGGGCGTTCAGGGCCCCACTGGTCCACAAGGCCCGGTCGGCCCGGCGGCTCCTATCGGTGTATTTCCGATTGAAATCGTGACCGCCAATGTGACGTTGACGGCGAGCAACACTGTTGTGCTTGTAAATTCGACCAGCGGGAACGTGACCGTAAAGCTGCCCGATGCCGCTGCTAACATGGGGAGATATTACGTAATCAAACGAACTGTCGCAGCAAATAACGTAATCATACAGCCAGTTAGCGGCCAAACGATCGAAGGCAACGCAAATGAAACTCTGACCGGTGCCGGTTCTGCGGATACGATCATCTCTGACGGGACCAGATGGGTAAGGATCAGTTTCATCGATAACTCGTAATAATGACGTGCTCCCGTTTCCTAGACACCCGACAATGTTAGTTTCCGGGGTGGTGCCGATTTCGCAGGCAATGAGTTTCGTCGGGCACGCATCACGTTTGATTCACCGAATCTACACACGTCTCCAACCCGGCGATCTGTCGCTGTGCATTGCTGCATTGAGTTAGGAGCATAAGGAAGCCGAAATCCGCTTGCGCTCGTGAGCCCAACTCTACGCGTTTTCATGTAGATTTACGGCTGCTTCTTATTGAGTCGCATCATTAGAGATGTGCTTGCACAGTTTAGTGTTCCAATTCGGGAGCAACAGTTTCCCTCAGTATGAAAAAGAGCGGCGCCCCCCGTTCATCAGACATCTTGACAGACTTGCGTGCGCAGGAGTCTTGCGAAACTGGGGGGAGCATGTGTACGATTCCTAGAGAGATTGAGGGCATTGATTCAATTGGGGCTTCGAGAGGGTGCGAATGACTGATTCACCCAAGGCAACATCGAATGGCTCCGAATCCACGTCTGGACCTCCATCTGATCTCGCGGAGCGCGAGTTTCGTCTGGTGCCTACCTTGCTGGTTACGTTTGGGATCGTGGTAGCTCTCTTGAGCGCCTACGAGTTCTTCCTTTCGGGTATCCTGCAGCGGCTAGGCGATTTCGAGAGCTTTTTCTCGATTGCCGTCAGTGCGCTCATTGCTGTGATACCAACTTACCTCGCACTTAGGAGGCAGCGGAAATTGCACGGGCGCGCTCTTTCAGCGCTAACGGAGCTTAGGGCAGCTGAGGCCGTATTGAGGGAATCAGAGCGCCACTTCAGGGAGATGTTGGAGAACGTCGATCTTCTCGCAGTCACTCTCGATAGGGACGGAGTCGTCACGTTCTGCAATAATCACATGCTTCGATTGACGGGATGGCGGCGGGATGAAGTGCATGGCCAAGACTATTTCCCGATATTTGTCCCAGGGGCCAATCCAGCACGGAAGAGAGTTTTCGTTGAGGGCGTCGAATCGGGCACAGTTGCGCCCCACCTCGAAAACCAGATTAGGACAAAGAATGGAGATTTGAGAGAGATTGTCTGGAGCAATACGATGCTCAGGGACGGAAAGGGTAAGATCATCGGCACCGCGAGCATCGGTGATGATATCACAATTCGAAAGCGCGCGGAAAGGCGGCTGGAGCTCCAACGCTCGGTGACGACTGTACTGGCGGACGCGGCGCAGTTGAATGAAACCTATCTGAAGATCCTTGAGAAGCTCTGCACAGGCTTGCACTGGGATATGGGGGTAATCTGGATCGTTGATCGGGCCGCCGATGCTCTCCGCTGCGCCGGAGTTTGGCATCCTCCATCGACAGAATATCGCGCCTTTGCAGATGAGAATCGCCTAAAGTCATTTGCCACCGGTCAGGGTTTGCCTGGCGGCGTATGGGCCGACGGGCAGGCCGCATGGCGCGAGGACATAGCGACAGTCGAAGGCTTCGAAAGGCGAACGGCGATCAATGTGGGCATGCACGGATGGATCGGGTTCCCCGTCATGCTTCACAAACGGATTCTTGGTGTTGTGGAGCTCGTTAGCGCTCAGATCCAGTCGCCGGACTCCGAAATGTTGGCGACCCTCGCAGCAATTGGAATGCAGGTCGGGCAGTTTATCGAGCGGCGGCAGCTTGAGGAGCAGCTTCGCCAGGCGCAGAAAATGGAAGCCATCGGCACGCTTGCGGGCGGAGTCGCGCACGATTTCAACAACATACTCTCAATAATAAACGGCTATACCGAGCTGCTAAAAATATCGTTGGCCGACCAGCCCGAATTCAACGAACATCTGGACGCAGTGGCGAAAGCAGGGGCCCGCGCCGCTGGCTTGGTGCGGCAGATTCTAACATTCAGCCGGCAGGAACAGACGCAGCGTGAGCCCATGCGGTTGGCGCCGGTGATCGAGGAGGCAACGAAGTTTTTGCGTGCTACGATTCCGAGCACCATTGAAATACGCCTCCGCCTCGCCGCCGATGCTCCCGTTGTGCTGGCGGATGCCACAGAGGTTCATCAGATCGTCATGAATCTCGGCACCAATGCGTGGCACGCAATGAGGGATCGCGCCGGAAAACTCGACGTGGAATTGGAATCTTTTATCGTTGATCAGGAGCTGGCCGCCCACACCCCCCAGTTGCGAGAAGGTCGATATGCCCGGCTATCCGTCAGCGATTCCGGCAAAGGGATGGACCAGGCGACGCTCAGCCGAATTTTTGAGCCATTTTTCACCACAAAGGTCGCCGGCGAGGGCACGGGCCTTGGGCTGTCGGTAGTTCACGGAATCATGCAGAGCCACGACGGAGCGATCACCGTCTATAGCAAGCCTGGAATTGGGACCACATTTCGACTGTATTTTCCCGCTCATTCAAGCGACGAGGCAACCGCTGAGATTCAGGCAGCCGTTACGCCGTCTGGAACCGGCGAACGGGTGCTGTTTGTGGACGACGAGGCACCCCTCGCAAACCTGGGTAAAGCGATCCTTGAGCGCCTTGGTTATTCGGTCGACGCGCGCACTAACGTTTTGGAGGCGCTCGAGTTGATCCGCAGTGAACCCGGACGGTTCGACCTCGTAATTGCCGATCAAACTATGCCGTCCATGACAGGCATCGACTTTGCGCGCCAGATCAGGCTTATCCGCTCGGATTTGCCGATCGTCCTCACCACTGGCTACGTAGGCCAATTGAAGATCGAGCAACTCCGGCCGATGGGCATTCGCGAGTTGCTGCCAAAGCCGCCAACTATTCGAACGCTTGGCGAAGTTGTTCATCGCGTGCTAGCCGATAAGGCCAAACGCGAATGATTGTATGAGGATCCGGGCCACAAAGTAACCCATGTACGTCTGCTCTGATTGCATTTCCTCCCCGACTGCTCGTCAATTCGTTCGGGCAAAAGGCGGTGCCGGAACTTGCGAGCTGTGTGCGCGTGCTGTGGACCTGTGCATCGACAATCGCGAAATGGCTGCGCTATTTCTGGCGATCCTGAAGATGTACGGAAAGCCCCTCGCGACGTCGCCGACGGCTGGGTGGACCTTGGCCGACGTCATGCAAAAGGATGGCCTCGTTGTCTTCTCAGATAGCGTGCCCATCGAAGGTCGGAATCGTTTCCTGAATGATCTGCTGAAGTCTCCCAAGATAAAGGCGGAAGGCTGGTGGACATCACCCTTTGGCTCCGACATGTATTACAAGGATATGTTCAACGAGAAGGCGACCTATTCCCTTTCGGCGTTCTTGGCTTCTCACATAAAGACGCCATAAACGTCCGCGATCGATGGTTTCCCGATTAATACCGCCGACAGCTACCAATCTTTTTCCGTCAAAGACGCCGAAGTACGCTTCACCGTCTCCGGAAAAACGATTCGCACCGGACTTCCAGTCGTCACGTAGTCGAATAAGGAAGCGAAATCCCTGCTGTCGGCTTTCCAGAACGAGCGAATCAATCGCCGCTGACCATGCAAAGAATTGCACGATGGAGAGCATTCTTTTCGAGCCGGCCGGTTTTGATCCTTTGACCATGACGTGCAAGGCCACATTGGGGAGTGTTCGTTGATCGTTCTAGCCTCTACTGCATAGCCCCATAAGTTTGCATCTGCCGCGATCACATGTGTCGGACCGCCGCTCAAAGGGTCAGGGTGTCTCGGCCAGACATCATACATCAATTAAGCGATCACGACCGAAAACTGTGACACTACTGTGACCCTAATCTAACACTGTAATATAAGATGTTAATCATAAGATGTTTAAGATTGGAGGCGCGGGTCGGAATCGAACCGACGCATAGAGGTTTTGCAGACCTCGGCCTTACCACTTGGCTACCGCGCCATTGCCCAATCGAGAGAGCAAAGAGCGGCTATTACGGTTCGGTCGAAAAGGCCTGACAAGCAATTTCGGGGACGGTACGCGTCGAAGAGATGCTGCCATTCGCATTCCAACTTTCGGGCAGCTCTAGACGATGAGGTTTGGCCGGTCGGCAATCGCGCCGCACTGGTGGCCCCCGAAAGACATAGCGTGGCACGTCGCCGAGACGACGGTGTCTCTCGGTGGGATGTCTCTCCCGGTACGCGTTGGCTTTCGTGAAGATCGCTCCTAGGCCTGGGAATCGTCTCGCCTTCGCAGCGAAAGGATAAGGCCAACGACAATCAGAATAAGGAACCCATAGGGGAATGGGGAAAGGCCCACGCTTTCCCCTGCCGTCGCTGATGGCGAAAGGGGCAAGAGGTGAACGGTCAGTTTTCTGACCAGCTGTTCAGCCAAGAGCAGCGCAAACATGAGGGGAATCAACGCGCGATATCGAACCAGGACCAATAAACACAAGACGCAGATCGCGATCTGCTCGAGCCCCCAGAGGGCGTAGAGAGAAACCACCGCCTGGGCGCCGGCGGAAGGCAGTGAGCCCATGGGAATTCCGTCGCCGGACCTCGCCATGACGTTACCTTTGAAGATCGAATGGAAGCCGACATAGACCTTCAGAAGCACGACCACCGCGAAGAGCCAGGGGGCGAGTTTATTTCCGCGGTAGCCGTTGTCGACGCGTTGGGGAAGGAACGCTTTGAACATTTGGGCTACTCCTGACGCGGGAGGCGACCGCACCGACGACTGAAACGGCTCTCGCCCGGCATGGTCTCGCCTCGCCGGCCCTTTCACGGAAAGCCGGGCGCCCCCGGAAGCTGGGCGCGGGCGTAAATGGCATTCTCCTCCGAAGGGGTGCCGGCGTTCTCGTTGACCCTCCCGTCAAGATCGAACCACCGCCGCTCGACCTCAAGGATCACCTTTCCGCGCCCATGGGCGTTTTCCAGGTACCTGTGGGCCTCGGCGATGTCTCGCAGGTGAAACACTTTTCCGATCTCGACCTTGACGCGCCCCGAGGCGACGAGGGATGCGATCTTCTCGAGCTGCTCCTTCTTGACCTTGACCACCATTCTCACGGCCCGGGCCTTGTGCCTCCTGGCCTCGGCCTTGGAGGGCTCGGAGACGGTGGAGACGAGAGCCCCGCCCGACGCCTTCAGGACCCCCCACGAGCGTTCCTGGGTTTCGCCCGAGATGAGATCGAGCACGAGGTCGATGTTTCCCGTGTGTTCCTCGAATCGCTGGTTCCCGAAATCTATGACCTCGTCCGCGCCGAGTTTCCTCACCCACTTGAGATCCCGCTTCGAGGCCGTCGCGATCACGGTGGCGCCCGCAATCTTGGCGAATTGGACGGCGAAGTGACCGACCCCGCCCGCCGCTCCGTGGATCAGGACCCTCTGGCCCTTCCTTAGGCGGCCATGGTCGAACAATCCCTGCCACGCGGTCAAGGCCGCCACGCCAAGGGTACCGGCCTCCTTCTCCGTGACCTTGGCGGGACGGCGCGCGATCTCCCTGCCTGAGGCCAGCGTGTACTCGGCGTAGGCTCCCCGGTCGTAGTCCAGCATGCCGAAGACCGCGTCGCCGACCTTGAACGGGGACCTGCGCCCCTTTGCGGCCTTCCCTCCGACGCCGCGCACGACTCCCGCGATGTCGCGCCCAATCGTGGCCGGCGGGTGCACCCCGAAGAGCTTGAACTTGCCCTGGCGGATCTTGATGTCGACCGGGTTCACGGCGGCACAGTGGACCTCGATCAGGAACTCGCCGCGGCGGGGCTTCGGCAGGGGCACCTCGTCATACGTCATGACGCCTGGACCGCCGGTCTTATGCATGCGCGCAGCTTTCATGTCCCTTACCGACCGCATAATGCCTGTCCAGTTGCGCGAACGCGCCTGAATTTGAGGCTCCGCGGGGCCCGGACCGGCTTGACTCGAAAGTTGCCGCGGCCGAACTCTTTTCCATGGAAGACAGCCGCGCAATTCCCGAGCACGTCCTTCTCGTCGACTGCGCCGACCGGCCGGGGCTGGTCCACGCCATCACCGGCGTCCTTTTCCGCGCCGGGGCCAACGTGACCTCGAACCACGAGTTCGTCGACGCCGAGACGCAGCGGTTCTTCATGCGCACGGCCTGCAGGGGCCCGCTCGACGGGCCCGCCGTGCGATCGGACGTGGCCGCGATCCTTCCGCCCGGCGCGTCCGTGCGGATGCGCCTCGTCGCCCCGCGCCGGATCGTCGTGATGGTTTCGCGCGAGCACCACTGCCTGGCCGACCTCCTTGTCCGGAACGCCTACCGGGAGCTGGGCGCCGAGATCCAGGCGGTGGTGAGCAACCACGGCAACCTCCGGCCCCTGGCCGAGAAATTCTCGGTGCCGTTCCACGAAGTGACCCATGAAGGCGTCTCGCGGGAGGCGCACGAGGAGGCGCTCCAGGCGCTGATCGCCCCGATGGGGCCGGACTACCTGGTCCTGGCAAAATACATGCGGATCCTCAGCCCGGGGTTTGTGGCGCAGTGGCCGAACCGCATCGTGAACATCCATCACTCTTTCCTTCCGGCATTCAGCGGGGCGCGCCCCTACCACCAGGCGTTCCACCGCGGCGTGAAGGTGATCGGCGCCACCTCGCATTTCGTGTCCGACCAGCTGGACGAGGGCCCGATCATCATGCAGCAGGTGATCCCGATGGACCATTCGTACGCGCCGCATGACCTCGCGAGGGCGGGCCGCGACATCGAGCGCACGGTGCTCTCGAACTCGCTCAGGCTTCTGAACGAGGACCGGGTGTTCCTCTGCGCGAGGCGGACCATTATATTCGATTGAGCCTGCCGGCCTTAATTGTGGTGACAGGCCCGCGGGGCGCGGGGAACCTGACCCGGATGCCAACCCGGTTGCCCACGGCTTCAGCCTCGATCGCGGCCCTCCTGCTCGCCGTTGTCGGGTGCGCGCCCGCGCTGCGGGCCCAGGTGACCGAGGTTCCCCAGACGATCGAGCCGGGCGGCGTCCTCATGCGCATGGATGCGATCTCGCTGGGGATCCAGCCGGACACGGCGGCGCCCAACCAGTACAAGGCCCTGGGCCTCGGGACGACGCTTGTCTCCGCCGGCCTGACCAGCAGCGTGGACATCGAGGTCGGAACCCAGCTTTTCATCAGGGACACCTTCACCACCGGCGGATCCGACCACACGGAGAGCGGCATCGGCGACGTGCTGATCCAGCCGAAGTGGACCTTCTGGCGCGACCCGTCCTCGGGCGAGGCCGCGGCCATCATCCCGTACGTCATGCTCCCGACCGACTCGAGCGCCGTCGGCAACGACTCCGTCCAGGGCGGCCTGATCGTGCCCTGGTCCATGGATGTCGCGCCCGGGGTCAAGGCCGCCGCCATGGTGGAATGGGACGAGCTGAGGAACGTCGCCAACACGCGCTATGACACGCGATGGTACGGCAGCGCCTACATCAGGTGGGACCTCGGGTCGACGCTCGGCGCCTACGCCGAGACGACGCTCAGCGATTCGACCGCGGGTTCCTCGACATTCGCCGGGACCATCGGCGGGGGCGCGACCCTTTCCGTTTCCAAGAATTTCCAGTGGGACTTCGAGGCCAGCCGCGTCCTGGGTTCGGGACGCAGCGCGTGGGCCGAGGTCCTGCGCTTCCGCTGGAAGATACTCTAGCGGGCGGGTCCCCGTCAGCTCTCGTCAAAATCCGTCAGGATCGAGAAACGAAACGTCGATCCGTCGCCGACGCGGCTCTCGACCGAAATCGTGCCGCCCATGAGCTCGCACAGGCGCTTGGAGATGATGAGGCCGAGGCCCGTGCCCCCGCGGCGACGCGTCGACGAGGTGTCGACCTGGCTGAAAGGCAGGAAAAGGTGGTCGAGCTTGTCCGCCGGTATGCCGATCCCCGAGTCCTTGATGGCGAAGAACAGGCGGGCGACGCGGCGGCTGGAGCCCGGCTCAACGGGCTCGCCGCGGGCGCACGAGACCTCGATCGAGACGCCGCCGCGCTCCGTGAACTTGAGGGCGTTTCCGATGAGGTTCGTGAGGATCTGTCGGATGCGCGACTCGTCGCTGTTCAGTATCTCCGGCACGCCGGCGTCGACCTTTGAGTCCAGCGTGAGCGCGAGGGACCGCGCCTTCAGCGCAAAGAAGGCGCAGATGTCCTGGACGCACATCCGCAGCGAGAACGGCGCATGCTCGATGTCGATCTTGCCCGAGTCGATCTTCGAGAGGTTGAGGATGTCCGCGATGATCTTCTCCAGGGCCAGCCCGCTGGAGTTGATCATCTCCACCTGCTCCCTTTGGTCCAGGTTCAGCGTGGTCGAGGAGAGCATCTTCGAGAACCCGATGATGCCGTTGATCGGCGTCCTCAGCTCGTGGCTCACGATCGCAAGGAACTCGGACTTCGCGCGGTCGGCCGCCTCCGCGGCCTCCTTCGCGCGCAGGAGGGCGGCCTCGGCTTCCTTGCGCTCCGTGATGTCATGGCCCACCGCCTGGTATTCCATCGTGGTGCGCTCGTCGTCCTTGATCGCCCTCTGCGTCCACCGGATCCAGAATCTCCTGCCGTCGTTGAACACCATCTCGGACTCGAAGGTGTACGGCTCGTCGGCGATCGCCGCGCCCGGGGTGAAGTAGGGGAAATCCTGGCCCACCAGCTCCGTTCGCTTTCGGTTGACCGCGCGGGCATACGCGCCGTTCACGAAGGTGATCTTCCCGTCGTTCTTGTAACGGCAGATGAGGTCGGGCTGGTCCTCGACAATCCCCTTGTAGCTCGCCTCAACCTGCTGGAGCGACCGGGCCATGCGCTCGATCTTGCGCGCCAGCCCGATGATCTCGTCCGAGTCCGACTCGTCCCCCATGGGGATCGGGCTGTCGTCGATCTGGACGGCGTCCGTCGTGTCGTGCAGCGACTTGAGGGTCTTCTGGAGGGTCTGGTCCCACACGTAGCCGGCCAGGACCAGCAGCATGCAGCCGGTGATCGCGAAGCCGATGATGTAAAGCGTGCTGCCCAGGCGCTCCCGGACCTGCTCGTCGGTGATGATCAGTACCCACGCCATGAGCAGCGCAAACGACAGGATCAGGACGAAGGTCGTCCTGCGCCTCATCGATTGGGCCACGTTCATGCCGGGCTTGCGGGGGGGGCTCATTATTGTCGGTTCTGGAACTAACCCATGAGGCGCGCGTTAGGAAGCAAAGAACGGGTTGTGGCGTTTCTCCTGGGCCACTGTTGTAAGCGGACCGTGCCCGCAGGCAAGGACGGTGTTTCGAGGCAGGCTGAGGATCTTCTCCGCGTCGTTGCGGTGCTGGTCGCCATAGTGCCGGACGCTCCCGCCCATGGAGCCCGCGAAAAGCGAGTCGCCCACCACCGCCAGCGGGTAGCTCAGGCCCGTGACGTAATACGTCGTCTGCCCCGGCGAATGCCCCCACGTGGAGAGGGTCTTGATCGCGAGGGCGCCTATGTGGAAGTGGGCGTTCTCCTTGAAGACCCGCGCTCCGGGATGGTCGGACGGCTCCCGTTCGCTCGCCCAGACCTCCGCCCCCGTCTCCTTGGCGAGCTTCGGAAGGTCCGCGACGTGGTCATCGTGGGTGTGGGTGAGGAAGAGCATCTGGAGGCGGAGCTTCTCCGCGCGAAGGACGCCGAGCATGCCGCCGCAGTCGGTGCCCGTGTCGAATGCGGCCGCGGTGCGCGACCGCGCGTCCCACACCAGGTAGCTGTTCACGGTCATGCCCTCAAAGGGCGTGTTGAAGACGGCGAAGCCGTGCGGAAACACCGGCGAGTCGGGGTACCACCGCTTGTGCGCGAGCTCCTCGAGGGCGTTTGGCCCGAGCCGGAGGTGCCGGGCCACCTTGCGGATCACCGGGTCGATCAGCTTGCCCGACTTGACCGCCGCGAGGTCCTCGGCCGTCACCTCGGCCCGCTGGCAGAGGTCCTTGTCGGGAATGCCGAGCCCCCGCTGGGCCTTGGCAATGACGTCGGTGAAATTATCCTCTATCGGAATGCGTGCCATGGGGGGTACGGTGTCACTGCGGACGGCCCGGCGCGAGGCTTTGGGCGGCCTGGGTGGCGAGCAGAGCGTCCTCCTTGCGCCCGTCCGCGTCAAATATTGCCGCTATGGCGAGGTAGGCCGCGGCGCCCCGCCTGGGGTCCAGCTTTGCGATCTGTGCCGCCAGCGCCAGCGCCTTGACGCCGCTGCCGAGGGGCCAAGGGGCCTTGGCGTAGAACCGCATCAGCCCCTCGCACGCCGCGATATCCGAGGGGTTGGCGGCGATCGCGCGGGTCATGGCGTCGCGCCCCTCGAGGGCGAGGGAGAACGAACTGTCGCGGTCCGCCATCAGCAGGCACACCCCCGCGTAATCCGAAAGGTAGCCCGGCTTGTCCGGGGCCAGCTTCACCGCCTTGCCGAGCCACAGCCGGGACGAATCGAGCGAGGACGGGCCGCCCTGGCGCAGGTAGGTCATGCCGAGGTAGTAGGCCGCCGCGCCATTCGAGGGATCGGACGCGGTGAGCGCCTCAAGGAGGGCCCTGGCCTCCGGGTACTTCTTCTGCTTGTAGAGCGCGATCGCGTCGCCGACCGGCGGCGCCCCGAGCGCAGGAGCAAGCGCGGCCAGCGCCCCGGCGAGAAGCGGCACGCCGAGCCAGGGGATTCGCACACCGGCAATCCTCACTTAGAAAACGCATGGCGCAGGGCCTCGGCCACGTTTTGCGGCACGAAATGCCCCACCGGGCCCCCGTAACGCGCCACCTGCTTCACCAGGGACGAGCTGGTGTAGCTGAACTGCTCGTTCGGCATGACGAAGATCGTCTCGATCATCGGGCGCAGGTGGCGGTTCATGAGGGCCATGTTGAACTCGAACTCGAAGTCGGAGAGCGCGCGGAGACCGCGGATGATCGCGTCGGCCTTCTGCTCGGCGGCGAAGTCCACGAGCAGGCCGCCGAATGTGGTGACGATCACGTTCGGCAGCTTCGCGACGTTGGGCAGGATCATCGCGACCCTCTCCTCCGCCGAAAACAGCGGCTCCTTGGCCGCATTGTCCGCGACCGCGACCGTCAGCCGGTCGAAGAGCCGCGCGGCGCGCGACAGCACGTCCAGGTGCCCGCTCGTGATCGGATCGAAGGTGCCGGGGTAGATGCAGTGGCGCATGGAGGGTC
>Ga0302325_10008483_pt1 | contig 22568 bp, 17 predicted proteins | sample Palsa_T0_2_FD_201948 | JGI IMG/M metagenome (GOLD analysis project Ga0302325, IMG submission 201948) | Peat permafrost microbial communities from Stordalen Mire near Abisko, Sweden - Palsa_T0_2 | ecosystem: Environmental > Terrestrial > Soil > Palsa > Peat permafrost | place: Sweden: Abisko...
GTTGAGCGCGGTCTTCGAGGCGGAATAGGTCCCAAACATGGCGCGATGTGGGTTGCTCGGATCGGAGTTGAGAGTCAGCGACCCGCCGCGGCTGGCGACGTTGACGACGCAAGGAGCGGGCGCTCGGCGCAGGAGTGGGAGCATCGCCTGGGTGACGGCAATGACGCCGAAGACGTTGACGTCGAAGATCGCGCGGACCTCGGCCAGGGGCGCAACGCTCATCCGTCCGGCCTGGACGATCTGCTGCAACGCCGCATCCGAAGGTGCTTCGTCTGAGATGTCGGTGTGCGAGATGCCGGCGTTGTTGACCAGCACGTCAAGGTGTCCGTACTCGCTGTCGATGTGTTGGGCTGCGGCGGCGATCGACGCGGGGTCGGTGACGTCGAGCTGGACGCCGTCAGCGGTCCCGTCAATGGTCTGCGCGGCCGTGTGGCCTCGTTGCCGGTCTCGCGAGCCGAGCAGGACGGTGAACTGGTGAGCGGCGAGATCCTTCGCGATCTGCAGGCCGATTCCCTTGTTTGCTCCGGTGACCAGGGCGACCTTCGTACGAGGCATGGCGACAGGTTCCTTGTGTTGGCGGACAGGCTCTCCGAAAACAGCGTAGCGCAATGCCGGATAATCTGTCCACCACCGATGGCGGAGCAGCAGAAAGTCTCGTTTCCCAACCGGCGTGCCGCCGCGGCGCGCAACCGCGCCAGGATCCTCACGGCCGCCCGGATGGCCTTTGCCGATCCGGATGCGGAGATTTCGATGGCCGAGGTCGCGCGGCGAGCCGGGGTCGGCATGGCGACCCTGTACCGCAACTTTCCCGGCCGCCGAGAGCTGCTTGAGGCGGTCTATATCGATGAGATCGACGCGCTCTGCGATGCCGCGCTGACCGTCCAGGCCGACACGCCCGGCGCGGCATTCGTCGCCTGGCTACGTGTGGTCTTGGCCTTCGTGCCCAACAAGCGCGCCATCGTTTCGCAACTACTTGAGCACACCGATCGCAACGACCCGCTCCTGCACACTAACCGTGCCCGCGCACTCGACGCCGGCCGACCGCTGCTGACTGCCGCACAGCAAGCCCAGGAGATCCGCGGCGACCTCACCTTTGAGCAGATCATCGACATGATCAACGCCATCGCCAAGATCCCCGCCGGCCCCGACTATCTTGAGCCGATGTTCCAGACGCTGCTCGACGGACTGCGTCCGCCCGAGCCACGCACGACGATCCCCTAACGACACTCCCGCTCGCGTCCCGGGCGTGTCGAAGCAGAACCGGTGGCCGGACTGCTCGAGGCGTCGAGGATCGCGGACGTGCGCTTGGTCGCCAACGCGCTCGTCCGCCGGATGGCCCCCTGAAGAGGGAAGGGGCAACGTGGCCGGCCATGCGTGCGTCTGGCGGGGCTTGAGCGTGGTGGCGGCGAGCCGGCGGGCGGCGAAGCGGGCTGACGGCCGTCGGGTGCGCGACGGCTCAGAGCGTGCCGGTGCAGGTCGCTGACCCGGCTGTGACCGTCACCGGGTCGCCTGCGGCGCTTTCGGGCGCGTCAAGGTAGATGTCCGCGTACCCGGACGAGTTCGTGTAGTACGAGTGGCTGTACCCGTCGGCGGTCGCGGTCGCGTCCACATCAGCCGGGCCCTGGACGTACACGTTCCAGTCGTGATAGCTGCCATCCCAGTTCGCTGACACGCTGCAGGTCGGCTGCGGAGCCGGCGGTGATGGTTTCGGTTTCGGCTTGGGCGTGGTGCTGTGCCCGGGCGTACGGAACGGCGTTGCGTGGGCATAGTCGCCGGTGAACGTTTGTTCCAGCGACCGGATGATCGCTGCGGTGCTCAGGATGATGCCGAGCTCACGGTTATCGTCCAGCGACCCAGCGGAGAAGTTCTGAGAGCCCAAGAACACGCGGCGGCCGTCAACCAGAATCATTTTCGCGTGGATGTACAGGCTTGCGTCCTGCTTGTAGGTCCGGACATGCACGCCGGCGCCAGTCAGCTTTTTGAACGCCGAGTCCCAGTCTGAGGACGCGGTCATCACGACCTTGACATCGACGCCGCGGCGGGCCGCTGCTTGGAGCGCGGAGGTGACGGCCGAGTCGTCCATCTCCTCGTTGTAAATGTCGAGGGTGTGCCTGGCGGAGTTGATGAGCGACAGCTGGGAGTCGAGCGCGCCCGGGGACCACACGAGGTCAACCCCGTCCGACGGCCTGATGGACTGGTTGTTCCAGTCTGCGGTGAAGGTTGCCTCGATAGCGGACACGTCCTGACTGTTCGCGTCGGCGACCGCGAAGTCGCGGCTGGTCGAGTAGTCCTCATCGACCAGGTTTAGGGTCATGATGTAGGCGGTTTTGCCGTCTACCACCAGGCTCTTCTGATGCGTCAACGCGAACCGCGACGAGCTCCAACGGACGGCCACCCCGTTCGCCTTCAGATATCTGTACGCCGCCTCGTTGGCGGACGAGCCGTCGCCGTAGTAGCCGCCGTTTAGCAGCACCTGGACCTGTACGCCGCGTTTCTCCGCGCTGACCAGCGCCTGCTCGAACGTCGGGTCTGACAGCTCGTACATGACCAGGTCAACGCTTGACTGTGCGCTTCGCACCGCCCCGAGGAATGGACGGTCGCCCGGACCGGGCTCGGTGATGAGCGACAAATCGCTGTACGCGACGTTCACAGTCCGTGGCGCCTGAGCAGACGGAGAAGCCGACGTTGCTGTCTGAGTCACGCAGACGGCCGCCAGAGCGGCCGCGCACAACGAGATGAGCGTGAGACGAAGCTTGGAAGTCGCGGTGATGGCCGAGATGATAAGGCCGGGCCAGGTCCTCGAAATAGGCTGCGCGGACATCATCAACGCCGGCAGTTCCGCCGGGACCGCGGATGCGATTAGCTGGAGCAGCCGTCGCTGGTCCCCGTTGGTCTCAGCTTCAGGGTGCCGTGCGAACCCTTCGGGCAAGGCCCGGCTACCGAGTGGTAGCCACGCCGGCGTGTCGGTCATCGCCGTAGCCAGGCCGTCGCGAAAACGAAGCCGTCGGAGTGCAGAGCTCCGGACGATTCCTTTCGTCGTCCAGGGTCCATCCGACGGACGAGCGCGTTGGCGACCAAGCGCAACGTCGCAGCGGCGCGGTGCTCGCCGCCTTCGGGCAAGCAGACGCTCGAGGGGGCCGGTCCAGGATGATCGGTTTGGCTCTCGGCCGGTGGGGGCTGCCTCTGTCGGGGTCACGCGACGCGTTGCTTGACGGCCGGGTGTCGCGACGCGGGACGGGTCGGGTCTGAGACCCCCTCCTGTGCGCTTCTGGGTCGATCAGGCCGCGAGTGCGGCGTCGACCCGCTCGAGCTCCTCGGCGAGTGCCCGGCCGTCGCGGTCGTTGTAGACCGGGCTGGTGCCGTCTGTCAGCGCGAGACTCAGAGACGCCATCCCGCGTGCTGTGACCGGGCGCTCGTCGCGGAGGCGCTGTGCGAGCCGCGCCAGCCGGTCCTGGTTGACCTCGGCCGCCGCGCGGTGCGGTCCCAAGCGCGCGACATGCGGCTGCTGGTGAAAGGTCGCGAGCTGTTCGAGCTGCTCGGCGGTGCGGTGGCGGAGCTGCGTAGCGGTCAGCTGGGTGGCGCGCAGCGCGCGCACCGGGGTGCCGGAGGGATCGGCGCCGCCCGACAGCTGCTGGTCAAGGGTTCGGCGCTTGAGCCGCGCCGACAGCCGGGTTGAGATGGTCGGTGTGAACGTCTCGTGAGTGGCGATCGTTGGAGCCATCGCTACCGCCTCCGGGAGGTTGGTCAGGGAATAATAAGTCCTGCGCATAGGACTTTAGGAACTCAGACCCGCTGCTTATTGATGTTCGTCACACTTCGCGACATCTCTTCCGGAGCGGCGCAGAACCCTTCGTTGCGCAGGCCAACTAGTCGGCTGTGGGCGTCGACGATGACCGCCGCTGCGCGAAGGGGCTCGTCCGCCGGGAGGCGGCTGGGAAACACGCCGCGCAACACGAAAACGTAGCTCGAGCGGGCGAAGTTGATCCCGGACCCGATCTCGACCTTGGGTCGCATCGAGGACAGGACCAGGCCGAGTCCTACGAGCTGTTGTCGACACCGCGCCGCGTAGTGCGCTGGCTAGCGCACCGTGTAGGCGACTACCTGCGCTCCCCCGCGCGCCACCTTGACCTCCGGGTTGCCGGCAGGGACGATCAAGGTGTCGCCCGCGATCGCGATCGGCGCGTTGGTCGACGCGGGAAGCATCGTGCGGTTGACGATCGCGCCGGTCGCGCGGTTGACGGCGACGAGCACCCCGTTGTAGAGCGTCGTGAAGACGAGGTTGTTCGAGACGGTCGCGGCGCCGATCGGCAGCGTCGGCAGTCTGGTGTCCCATTCCACTTTGCCCGTCGCGAGGCTGAGCGCCTCGATCTCGCCTCTCGGCGGTCCGGCGGGCTTGGTGGCGGTCGGCAGCTTCAGGCTCGGATAGGTGAGTGGCAGATCCATCGTCACTACGTACACCGTGTTGCCGGCGGACGCGAGGTTCGTCAGCACCCCGCCGAAGGAGCCGGGAGCGATCGTGTACGGAGCCGTGATTTTCAGCTGGTGGGTGAGCGCGAGCTGACCGTCGTCGTCGTGGCCGTTGTGCTCTCCGACCGGCGTCTTCCACAGCAGCTGTCCGGTCTTGGCGTTCATCTCATAGACGATGCCCATCTTGCCCGAGCCGATCACGACCGCGGTGTGGCCGACGCTTGTGGCGATCGGCGAGGTCTGCATGTCGTAGTCCTTGAAGTCGTCCGGGACGCCCTGGTAGTACCAGTGAATCTTGCCGGTGGCCGCGTCGAGGTTGACGTCTGAGTCGGTGTAGAGGATGCGCGCCGGGTGGGCGATCGCCTGCGCCGGTGATTGATACGGATTGCCGATGCCGAATGTCACCGAGCCGTCGCTCGAGACCAGCGGCGTCTCCCATACACCGCCCGCGCCGAGCCCGAGCGACCTTACGCCCGGCTCCGGCCCCGTGACTGTGTCGAACGTCCACAGCTTCGCTCCGGTCGCGGCGTCGAGTGCCATCAGCACGCCGCCGCCGGGACCCGATCCGTACTGGCTACCGAGATAGACGCGGCCGTTCGCGACCGCCGGCTGGATGCCGAATGTCCCCTGCCCCCCGCGCAGCAGATGAGCGTCGGTCCACGCGGGCTGACCGGTCGCGGCGTCCAGCGCGAACGCCGCGGTCGGCGTCAGTCCGTACACCCTGCCGTTGGCGACGGCAACGCCGTTGGGCCCCGGTCCGCTGAGCTCGGGCTGATCGCAGCGGTACTCCCAACGCAGCTTTCCGGTCGCGAGCGAGATCGCATACACGTCGGAGTGCAGATCCTGGATGTAGACGACGCCGCCGGTCACGATCGGCGCGGCGGTCAGCGACCCGTACGCCTGCACCGTCTTGACGGCTGTCCCGGTCAGCTTGAACGACCACGCCTGCTTGAGCCTCGACACGTTTGCTGTCGAGATCGTCGATGACGTCGCGTCCCTGGTGTTGGCGAGGTCACCGTTGGGATCGGGCCACGCCGCGCCGGTGAGCGTGCCCGGCGCAGCCGGGCTCCCTTTGATCACGGTGCACGCATGTGCGGAGACGGCCGCACTGTGGCCGGCACTCCCCGATCCCCCACACGCCGCCAGCAGCACGGCGATCGCGATCACGATCGCGACGACCGGAACGCGACGTGGATGCCAGCGCGCTCGCATCTCCCACGAGGACTATTTCAGCTTGCCCGGGGACCGGCAAGTTGCCTAACGCGGCGCTAACCAGCTAGATCGCGCGAGCCTCAGGCGAGATCGCGAAAGTCAGCGATCGCGGTCTGTAGCGGGGCGTCGAGCTTACGCGCCGATTCAGCCGCCCGGGTCAGCGATCGCTCGCTGATGTCGGTGCCGGTCACTCGCTCGGCACTGCTGCCTTGGGCCGAGGTGTGAGTGGCAAGATTCAGCGATCGTGTCCACCCTGGCTTCTGCTCAGGTCCGCCGGCCTCTTCAGGAGCTGCGGGCCGTCGGCGAGCGCGAGGACCCGCTCTACCGCCGACGTGTGAGCGCTCGCGAGGCCGAGCTTGGGTCGACGCTGTCGCCCAGCGAGCGCGCCGGGCTGGCCGTCGACGCGCCGCTGGCGATCTCCTCACAAGTCGGAGAAGTGCTCCACGCTCTGGTACTGACCGCGCGCCCGTCGCTGATCGTCGAGTTCGGCGCCTCGCTCGGGATCTCGACGATTTATCTTGCCAGCGCGCTGGCGGACCTCGGCGCCGGCATGCTGATCACGACCGAGCTGATCCCCGCCAAGGCCGAGCGGACCGAATCAGCGATCGCGGCGGCTGGACTGGGCCGATATGTCGAGGTGCGCTGCGGGGACGCCCGTCAGACGCTCGCCGACATCGATCAACCAGTCGATTTCCTGTTCCTGGACGGCGCCAACGATCTGTACCTGCCGATTCTCGAGCTGCTCAGGCCGCGGCTTGCGTCAACTGCGGTCATCGCGGCCGATATGAGCGTCGGCGACCGTGACCACGACCGCTACCGCGCTTACGTCAACGACCCGAATGGCGGCCTGATCGCAACCGAACTACAGCTCGACGCGGGACTCGTCATCGCCACCCCCAAGATCAGCTAACCGACGCGCCGTGAGACGTGCGGCAGCTCTGGCCGAGACTGCTGCGTCGTCGCCGGACCGGACACGAAGCCACCGCTACCGCTTCTGATCGTCGCCGGCTCGAAGGAGAAGTCGCGGCCGGCGGCGGAAGGCCCGCCGAGGTGTCTCGTTTCGTGGAAGTCGTCTTACGCATGCCCTCCGATTGCTCCGTTCAGCTAACGGCGGCTGTCTTCCCGACCGGGTCGCCGGAGGGCGCCCGGCATAGCGCCCTGGCGTCAGCGGATCTCGAGCACGACTTTCCCAAGCGCGCGGCGCTGCTCGACTAGCCGCAGCGCGTCAGGGCCGTCCTCGAGCGGCAGCCGTGCGCCCACCAGCGGCCGGATCCCACCGTCGTCGATTAGGCGCGTCAGGATGTCAGCGATCGTCCGGACCGTGTCGGGCCGCTGGATGACCCACTCCGGCCAGGCCGCGCCGATCACTTCAGTGTTGTGCAGCAGCAGCCGGTTGACCTTGACCTGTGGGATCGAGCCGCCGGTGAAGCCCACGACTACGACTCGACCACCCGCACGTAGCGCCCGCAGGCTGTCGGTGAAGCGGTCGCCGCCAACCGGGTCGATCACCAGATCGACTCCTCCGTTGGTGAGCTCACGCACCTGCGCGCGCCACTCGTCGTCAAAGAGCAGGACGTCATGCGCTCCGGCCTGACGCGCAACCCGGGCCTTCTCCTCGTTGGACACAACCGCGATCGTCCGCGCCCCCAGCCCGCGCGCCACCTGCAACGCCGCTGTGCCGATGCCGCCCGCCGCGCCGTGGACCAGAACGTGATCGCCGGCCGACAGGCGTCCGCGCGTGATCAACGCGAAAGCGGCGGTGTGGTAGTTCAAGACCAATCCCGCCCCCTGCGCGTAGTCCAGCGCTTGGGGCAGTCTGAATGTCATGTGGGCGGGCGCGACCGCGACCTCCGCGAACCCCCCGAGCTGAGTGAACGCGGCAACGCGGTCGCCCGGGCGCAGCTCGCCGTCGGCGGGCGCGGTGCGCACGATGCCCGCGACCTCCATCCCCGGAACGAACGGCAGTTCGGGCTTGAGCTGGTACAGGCCCCGGCTCACCAACACATCAGCGAACGTGACGCCGGCGGCGTGCACCTCGATCACGACAGGATCGCCACGTGCCAAACGGTGGGCCGCCGGTGGTTCGGGAACCTCAGCCATCACCACGGCGTCCGGTCCGCTGAACTCCGAGACCTGAAGCGCGCGCATACGCTCCGGATCCTATGCGCGAACACCAGGCACCGAACGGGCAGCCGGCAGTGGCTGAGGATCTTGATGGACTTGGGACAACCCGAACTCCGAAAGCTCCCACTTTGATCACCTGGCGGCAGCAGCCACGATGAGGAGGCTTCTGGATCGTCGCCAACCCGTGCCACGATGTTCGTGCTTCTGCTCCGGATCGACGTACGACGCGAACAGAAGTCCGGAGGCCGTCCGCGAGACTCGTTGTCAGGTGTCGGTGGGTGGGGGGAGCGCGTTGAGTGCTGCGCTGAGCATCTGTTCGGTTCCGGCGAAGTCGTTGCGGTAGGCGGGCTGGTCTTTGACGAATCGCTCTTGCATCGCGAGCAGCGAGGTGAGGATTGCGGCAGCGAGCGCGCGGGCGGCGACGGCGTTGTCGGGCAGGTCGGTGTCGCGCACGATTGCGGCGGCGATGAGGTCTTCGACGACGTGTTGGCGGTTGCGGTACTCGGCGCGCAGTCGCGGGTCTGAGAGCACGATGCGGTGGCGGCGCCGTTCGAGCTCGTCGCTTCCCTCGTCGCGGAGGTGGACCGCCTCGAGCCACTGGCGGATTCGGTCAAGGACAGTGCCTTCGCCGGTCGCCAGGATGGTTGCGAGTAGGTCGACGCGCAGGTCGGCACCGCTAAGGACGATGTCTTCCTTGAACGGAAACCAGGCATGGACGGTGCGTGGTGAGACGTCCGCGCGTTCGGCGATCTGCGCCACGGTCGTCTTCTCAAACCCCTGCTCGCCGGACAGCTCGAGTGCTGCACGGACGATCGCGTCGCGAGTCCGCTGGTTCTTGCGCTCTCGTAGTCCCGGGGTGGTGGTCGCCATGACCGAGAACCATAGCTTGACTCGCAGTCAACGCAGACTCGCAGGCGCTGCTAAGTCGCAGACTCTGCGAGTTTGTGATACGGTCGGGCCATGGCTTCCCTCCTGCAGCGCCTCGGGCGCTTCTCCTACCGCCGCCGTCGCTGGGTCCTGACCTTCTGGGTCGGGCTGCTGATCGCGTCCGCGGCCACCGCCGGTCTGTCCGGCGGGTCGTTCTCCTCGAATTTCACGATCCCGGGCACCGAGTCCCAGAAGGCGATGGATCTCCTCAGCGTCCACGACCCCGCGACCAAGGGCGCCAGCGGCCGGATCGTGTTCGCCGCCCCCGCCCATCACCGGCTGACCGCGGCGGACCGCGCCGACGTGCAAACCGTGGTCACAGAGATCGCGCACGCCCCGAGCCTCGCTTCGGTCAGCAACCCATTTACGGCTGGCGGCGTCTCACACAGCGGGCAGGTTGCCTACGCCAACATCTCCTTCCACAAGTCCCAGAACGACCTGACCAACACCGACCGTCAACCCGTCCTCGCGGCCGCCAGGCGGGCACGCGCCGATGGTCTGCAGGTCGGGCTCAGCGGCCAGGCTGCAGAGCCCAGCTCAAGCGGCGGCGCTGACGTAGGTCTCGGGATCATCGTCGCCCTTCTGGTCCTCACGATCACGTTTGGGTCGTTGATCGCCGCCGGGATGCCGCTGCTGACCGCGATCTTCGGGGTCGGGATCGGCCTCACCGGGATCGTGACCGCCAGCGCGCTGACCGATCTCAGCTCGGCCGTGATCAGCCTCGCGGCGATGATCGGTCTCGCGGTCGGGATCGACTACGCGCTGTTCATCATCACCCGGTATCGCTCAATCGCGCGCCCCGGGGTCAGCCACCAGGAGGCGATCGGCCAGGCCGTCGGAACGGCGGGTACCGCCGTCGTGTTCGCCGGCAGCACGGTCGTGATCGCGCTGGTCGCGCTGTTTGTGACCGGTGTGCCCTTCATGACGGCGATGGGGTTCGCGGCCGCCGGGACCGTCGCGATCTCCGTGCTGATCGCGATCACGCTCGTCCCGGCTCTGCTCGGGTTCGCTGGTGACCGGGCACTGAAGGGCAAGCACAAGCTCACCGACGGGTCGCATAACCGGACGATCGGTCTGCGGTGGGTCGAGTTCGTCATGGCCCACCGCAAGATCGTCGTCGTCGTGGTCCCGGTGATCGCGCTCGCGCTGGCCTCTCCGGTGCTGCATCTACATCTCGGGCTGCCCGATGACTCCTCCTACGCCAAAGGCACCGCCCAGCACACCGCCGGCAGCTTGCTTGACCAAGGTTTCGGTCCAGGGCTGGACGGCCAGCTGACGATCGTCGCCCAACAAGCCAGCACCGCCAACGGCACGAACGGTGCCGAGAATCTTGCCCGACGGCTCACCACGCTGCCCGACGTCGCCAAGGTCTCCACCCCGACGCTGACCCCCGACCACAAGCTCGCGATCCTGACCGTCACCCCGTCAAGCAGCGCCTCGAGCACCGCGACCACCAACCTGGTCAAGCGAATCCGCGCTGACCGTGCCCGTCTGACCGCCGGCACCCACACCGACATCGCCGTGACCGGCACCACCGCGGTCAACATCGATGTCGCCAATCGGATGAGCCAGTCGCTGCTGCCTTACCTGGCCGTGATCGTCGGCCTGGCGTTCCTGCTACTCGCGATCGCGTTCCGCTCACTGCTGATCCCGCTCACCGCCGTCGCCGGGTTCCTACTCTCGGTCGCCGCCGCACTCGGCGCGATGGTCGCCGTCTTTCAAGACGGGACCGGCGCGAGCCTGATCGGCGTCAGCCAAACCGCCCCGATCGTCAGCCTCACGCCCGTGATCGCGATCGGGATCCTATTCGGCCTCGCGATGGACTACCAGGTATTCCTCATCACAGGCATGCGCGAAGCCCACGCCCACGGCGCCACACCCGACGACGCCGTGCGCAACGGCTTCCGACAGTCAGCACGCGTCGTCACCGCCGCCGGACTGATCATGGTCAGCGTCTTCGCGGCGTTCATCCTGCCCGACGACAACATCATCAAATCCATCGGATTCGTCCTTACCGCCGGCGTGCTGATCGACGCGTTCCTGATCCGCATGACCCTGACCCCAGCCCTCGTGAGCCTCCTCGGCCAACACGCCTGGTGGCTACCACACACCCTCGACCGCCTCATCCCCAACGTCGACATCGAAGGAACCAACCTCCAACAAGACACCCACCCCGACGCAGACCCCGCCCACGAGGCCCGAGAACTCGTCCCGGCCTGAACCGCACCCCCATCCCAGGACCACAGAACCCGCACATCACCTCGCGTGGCCATCGTCGATCACGACAGCGCGGATCGCGGCCCGTCCCGATCAGGCCAGGCACGTCGAAAAGTCGGTTGGCTACGGCAGTTGCGCGGCGTAGAGGCCCGACCGGGGGGCAAGCGCACCCCAGATCCGACGGGCGAATCGACCGAGCGCGGCGCTGCTGAGCCGCGGCGGCGGGGCTGGCACAATCGTCTGCATGTCCGAGCACTACCAGCGTCCGGGGTGGTTCACGACGAATGTTTTCAACCGGATCGTTGCCGTCTTCACACGGTCTGGTCTCAGCGTCTACGGCTCGCGCGTTCTGGAGGTCAAGGGCCGCAAGTCGGGGGAGTGGCGACAGACTCCAGTCAACTTGATGCGCTACCAGGACGGCGAATATCTGGTCGCGCCGCGCGGCCAGACCCAATGGGTCAAGAACCTACGCGCCAGCGGTCAAGGAAGGCTTCGCGTCGGCAGGCGCACCGAACGGTTCAGTGCGATCGAGCTCACCGACGACGAGAAGCCCGCGCTGCTGCGGGCGTACCTGAAGAAGTGGAAGTTCGAGGTCGGCGTGTTCTTCGATGGAGTCGGCCCACACTCCTCGGATGCAGAACTGCGCGAGATCGCGCCGGATCATCCGGTCTTTCGCCTCAGCCGAACCTGACGCTCCCCCACCGTCGCCGACGGGATCGTCTCGCCCCGACTGCTGCTCGAGGTGTCGGCCAGCGGGAAGCGGAAGCCGCCGATGGCCGATCGGGCGTGGCCGAGACGTCCCCAGATTCGTGAGTCTTCTATGTCAAGTAGATCGTGGTTGGCATCGTGTCGGGCGTGCGGAGTAGGTGGCAGACGCGGCGGACGAGGTGGCGTTTGAGGCTGCGGATGGCTTCCTTTTTTGTCTTGCTGTTGGCGCGTTGTCTGGCGAGGTAGACCGCGGTGCGGGGGGGTCGGTCCGGATGCGGATGACGGCGAGCAAGTAGAAGGCGCTGTTGAGGCGGCGGTTGCCGCCGGGGCTGGGGCGGTGGCGGTCGGTGCGTCCGGAGCTGACGGGGATGGGGGCGCAGCCGGGGATGATCGGTCAGCTTCACTACCTCGCGTCCCTGGGCCTGCCAATCCCGGCCCGCCACGCTCAGCTGACGCTCCCGGACCAAATCTTCACGCACTTTGAGCGGGAGGAGAGCCTTGCGACGATGCGTGGCAAGTTCGAGGACGAGCTGGTGCGCATCCACGAGATCCTTCAGCACGCGACCGAGCGCAGCCTGCTCGTGATGAACGAGAGCTTTAGCTCGACAACGCTGGCGGACGCGCCGCGCAGCAGCCACCGTGGGTTGGCGGATGTATCGGCAACGTGTACTACGCCGAGAGAGTGCGCTTTGTCGGAGGTTGTGCGGGAGCGATCGACGACTCAATCGGGTCCGCGCGAATTGCCGTGCGCCGCCCGGTTGGCGGCTGTGTCGGCTATGTGTACTACGGAAATCACACTCGTTTTGTCGGTGGCTGCGCGGGAGCCGTTCACGGGCTCTGAACCGCCGCCGTCACCAACCACAGCGTTGCGATCATCTCGGGATCCCGATCCAGCACAGATCCGACCCGAGCTAGCCGCTCGTCTGCGACCGCAGCCACAACCGTGACAAGCAACAACGCCGCTGACGAGACGCCCGAGCAGACGCCATATCCAAAAGCAGACTTCCCGAATGTCGCCCCCGCAGCTACGAAATCGGTGTTTCCGCTTCGCATCGCGGCGGGTGGGAAGCAGAAGGGAGGGCGGTGACGTGTCGCTCCGCTCTCGCGGTTCGGAGCGACTTGATCGCTCTGTCAACGGACGATTCGGGAGCGACCTTGAGGCCAGTCGACCTATCTACGAGCGTTCGCCCTTCCGACCGGTCCCGACGTCGATGCGACGGCGCTCGCGGGTGACGCCTGGGGCGTATGAGCCCAGCAGTTCGGAGTCCGGCAGGTCGTCGGGGAGCGGGACGTCGCGCGGTTGGCCGCCGGTCGTCTCCTCCCAGGTGTTGAACGCCTCGGCGTCACGCGACTCATGCCCGTCGCGAGTGCTGCCCAGCGCGACGAGCGTTACCCGTTGGCGATGGGTGTTGGCCAGCTGGCGGCGGATCTCGGGCGCGATCCGCATCAGCTCACCGGCGGCGACCGTGTGTGCCGCGCCCTCGATCAATACGGTCAGTCGCCCCTCGATTACGAGATAGACCTCCTCTTGGCCTGCGTGGCGGTGGATCCGCATGCGCTGGCCGGGCTGCAGCGTCAGCTGGTTGATGCCAAAGCCGCTGACGCCGAGCAGCTTGCGGAGTGGCACGAACCGCTCGTCGGTGTCTAAGTCCAGCGCGACGATGGTGGGATCCTGGGTCATCGCTGGATCGTAACCGCCGCTGGCGGTTGGCCAACGTGCGCAAGTTCGCCCGGATCGGTACCGCATCCCCTAGTGATGGCACGGGAGAGAGCCTGGAGACAGTCGGCTGGCTCTCGGCCGGGTAGGTCTTGGGCAGCGACGGCCGGGCCCGCTCGCGGATAGGGCGATCTTTGAGCGCCGCGAACTCGGCAGGCCCGAAGCCGTGCTCGGCCGATCGCGCCTGCGCGTCCTCGCGCCACTGCTCGCCGGCCACGCGCTCACGCGCCTTCGGGCGGCGGGTCGCTAACGCGATCCCCTGCATCTGATCGCGCGACAGCGACCGAGCCGCCTAGGCGCTCACGAGCTCCGCTGCATGCTCCTCGATCTCGGGCCGCTGCGAGAAGTGCCGCAGCACGTCCTCTGGGACACCATCGATCTCGAACAGACCGCGTCCAAGCTGCGGGTCACCGGGCGGTCTCGCCCCGCTCACCGCCCCAGCTCCCGTACTGCTCGCGCAGCGGACCTTTGTTGATCTTGCCGGTTGCTGTTTTAGGCAGCACATCGTAGAGCTCGAACTCCCGCGGCCGCTTGTATCTCGCGAGCCTGGTCGCGGCGAACTCGGCGAGCTCTTCGAGGTTCAGCGTGACCCCTGGCTTCGGGGCGACCACGGCGAGCACTTCCTCGCCGCGGACGCTGTCAGGGACCCCGATCACGGCGCACTCGAAGACCGCCTCGTGTGCGTACAGGACCTCTTCGATCTCACGGGGGTAGATGTTCTCCCCGCCGCGAATGATCATGTCCTTTGAGCGGTCGACGATGAAGAAGTAGCCGTCCGGGTCGCAATATCCGACGTCGCCGGTGTACAGCCAGCCGTCACGGATCGTCTCGGCCGTCGCCTCGGGATTCTTGAGGTAGCCGGCCATCACGTTCGGTCCCTTGATCGCGATCTCTCCGAGCTCGCCGTCCGGTGTCTGACTCCCGTCCGGTGCGGCGATTCGCATCTGCTGGCCGCGGATCGGAAGCCCGATCGAGCCAGCCTTGCGGTCGCCGTAGAACGGGTTGATCGATGAGATGCAGGTGGTCTCGGTCAGGCCGTAGCCTTCGAGGACGCGGATCCCGAAGCGCTGCTGAAAGGCCTCCAGCAGCTCGACCGACAGCGGCGCGGCGCCGCAGATCACGTATCGGAGCGAGCTCTCGCCCGTAGGTGCTCCGGGCGCGTTGAGCACCGCCGCGAGGATCGTCGGCACCGCCGAGATGCTGACCGGCCGCAGCTGCTCGACCGTCCGCCAGAACGCCGAGGCGGAGAAGCGCTCCCAGATCACGATCTCGCAGCCGATCATCATCGGGATCAGGCAGGTCACCACCTGCGCGTTGGCGTGAAACAGAGGCAGCATCAGTCCCACTCGTTCGCCGGCGCTGAGCGGGAGCAGCTCGGCGCCCATGGTGGCGTTCACGAGTTGGTTGCGATGGGTGAGCATCGCGCCCTTCGGCTTACCGGTCGTCCCGGAGGTGTAGAGGATCGCGGCGAGGTCATCGGGGCGCCGTTGGGGCGAGGGGACCGTGGCCTCGGCGACCAGTTCACCGAGTGACAGGTCGCCGCCTTCGTCGATCGAGATCACGTGGCGCAGATCGGCCAGCGCGCCGCGCTCGGGGACGATGGCGCTCGCGCCGCCCGCGTCGGTGACGACTGCGACCGCCTCGGAATGTCCGACGACGTAGCGCGCCTCGGGCCCGGTATAGGCGGGGTTGACGGGGCAGAGCACCCCGCCGGCTTTGAGGATCGCCCACCACGCCTCGAGAAACTCGAGACAGTTCGGCAGGAGAACTGCTACGACGTCGCCGGCTCCGATGCCGAGCTGCGCCATCCCCGCGGCCAGCGCATCAGTGTGAGCGTCGAATTCAGCGTAGGTGAACCCGTGCTCCTTGAAAGCGACGAACGGGCGGTCGGGCGTCAGCCGCGCGCGGCTTCGCAGCAGGTCCGGAAGCGTCTCGAGTTCGGCGGCGACCCTCACGACGCTGCCCCTGGCCCGCGCCCGGCGTCCGTGACCGGCGCTGGTGTCCCTGTGAGTTCCATCGGCTCGTCCTTTTTCGATAGTGATCGGTGTACGACTGAGAGATGAGACGATCTTCGATCCGGGCTTGAGCGTCATTGGCGGCGGAAGCTAACTGACAGGTCACCGCTTGTCGGCGGGTCACGATCAGTCGAGCCAGGCGCCCGAGAGACAGCGGATGGAGCCGCTACCTGTGCGGAGCCCGGCAGCGAGTGGGCGCAACGATGGCGACGTGACGTTGACCGCGGCCCGCTCGCGTCAGCCGGTCCGGAGCGCTCCGGATGGGCGGCTCCCTATTTGGCCGATGCGGCGCGGGCGGAGTGAGCGAGACGGAGCGCCGTCCGGAGCTCCAGTCGGCGCTCGCTCGTACGCCGCCCGAGGAACTCCTCCGCCCTGCGTACGCGATAGACGACCGTGTTCTCATGGACTCCCAGACGCCGGGCGGCCCGCACGAAACTCGACTCTTCGTCCAGATCGATCTCAAGCGTCGCCGCCAACCGATGGTTGGCGACATCGACGCGCCGCGCTTGGCGAGCAGCGCCTCATGCTGGTTAGACTGACGCGGGATGCCGACGGTCCAACCGGACCTCCAGGCGGTCGTCAGGCAGCAGCTCGAAGCTGTGCTGGGGAGGCTGCGGCCGGGTCCGCTCGCGGAGGAGATGGCCGACCTGCTGATGGCGTCGATTCCTGAGCTCGTCCGGGCTGGCGATGAGGACTTCCGCGCCGGACTGCTGCTCAGCTGTGAGAGCAACGTGAGCGCGATCTGGAGCGGGGTGCTCACGGGCACGTCGCTCGAATCGATTGCCCCACCGTCGGATGCGATCGCCTGGTCGCACGAGCTCGTGCACCGCGGCGTTGAGCTCCCGGCGCTACTGCGTGCCTACCGACTCGGTCATGGGCTTGCCGAGCGCCGGCTCGGGGAGGTTGCAGACGAGCTCGAGATCGAGCCAGAGATCCGCTGGCGGGTGCTTTCCCATATCTCGCATCACCTGTTCGCGTACGTGGACACGATCTGCACCGATCTGGTCGACGAATACGAGCACGAACGAGCGCAATGGATTCGGGGCGCCGCGGCGGCTCGCGCCGAGCTCGTGAACGCGATAGTCGAGCGTCACCCGGTCGACGCTCGTGCCGCCAGCGAGAAGCTGCGCTATGACATCACGCGAGGCCACGTGGCGCTGATCGTGTGGGGCGATCCGCCCCGCGCCGCCCAGCAGGTCAGTTCGCTCGAGGGCGAGGCGACTGCGCTGGCGGCAGCGCTTGGTGGCGGACCGGTGCTGACCGTACCTATCGGTGAGCGTGCCGTTTGGGCATGGACCTCGGGAGATCATCTCACCGACGATCCGGCGGCCGTCGAGCACAGGATGGGCGACGGCGTGCGCGCTGCGATTGGAACCCACCGGCAGGGTCTCGCGGGCATGGCCGACTCGCACGATGACGCACGCGTTGCTCGTCGGGTCGCCGAGCTGCGAGCGATCCGGCCTGGCGCGGTCGTCGGCTACCGCACCGCGGACCTGACGGCGCTGTTGACCGCCGATCCAGTCGAGGCCGTCAGGTTCGCCGAGAGCGAGCTCGGGGTGCTCCTGGCGGAGAGCGACACGGCCGCTCGGCTGAGAGCGACGGTCCGCGTTTATCTCGAGGAGAACCTCAGCCCGGCGCGAGCCGCTCGCCGCCTCGGGATTCACCAGAACACGGTCGTGTACCGGGTCAAGCAAACCGAGGAGCTTCTCGGACATGCGATCGAGCAACGGCGCCTGCAGCTCGAGGTCGCGTTGCGGCTGTCAGACATGATCGACGGCCTGCGCAATGCGGCCGACCGCGGACGTCGAACGCGCGGGGAGACGCGCTCCCTCGCCGGCGGCGGCTAGGCGCCGAAGCCGCGGCTGCGGCGTTGTGCGCAGAGACCAGGAACCGCGCCTGGGGCTGTCGTGGGCACCCATGGAGGACCCGCCCGGCCATTGAGATAACCCGTCCGGACAAGTTCAACTCTTTCCCGAGGAGATTGCCGCGATGGGATTCATGACAGGGAATTTCCCGCCGGTCGACCCGGCGACGTTCATGGACAAGCCGTACCAGGAGCGGCTGAAGACGCTCACCAGACATTGGGTTGAGTACGGCTTCGGTTCGCCAAAGGTGATCATGGTGATGTACCTGCTCAAGCTCGTGTTCTTCTACGCCGTCGGTGGCGTTCTGGTCGGCACGCTGACCTCGCACCTGAACCCGCTGAATCCGTCGGAGTGGTTCTTCCAGCCGATCTTCTACGAGAAGGCGGTGTTGTGGACGGTGCTGCTTGAGTGCCTGGGGTTCGCGGGCTCGTGGGGTCCGCTGGCCGGGCACTTCAAGCCGATGAGCGGTGGCGTGCACTACTACGCGCGGCCTGGGACGATCCGACTGGCGCCGTGGCCGGACAAGGTCCCGTTCACCAAGGGCGATGAGCGCACTCCCGTCGACGTGCTGCTCTACGTCGGGTTGCTGGCTGCGCTGGTCACGTCGCTCGCGCTGCCCGGCGTTCACACGCACGGGATCGACCGGGCGCTGGCCTCGAGCCACGGCCTTGTAGCGCCGGCGGCGATCATCGCGGTGATCGTCCTGCTCGTGACCCTCGGGCTCCGAGACAAGGTGCTGTTCATCGCCGCGCGCTCGGAGCAATACCTCCCGGCGCTGTTCTTCATGGCGTTCTTCCCGTTCGTCGACATGGTCGTGGCCGCGAAGCTGCTGATCGTTGTGGTGTGGTTCTGCGCGGGCTTTTCGAAGTGCAACCGCCACTTCCCCAACGTGCTGGGGCCGATGGTCTCCAACGTGCCATGGCTTCCCTCCAAGAAGGTCAAGCGCATGCACTACGCCAACTTCCCCGAGGATCTGCGCCCGTCGAAGCTCACCTACCGCATCGCCCACGGCCCGGGCATGTTCGGCGAGCTCGTGCCGCCGCTGGTCCTGCTGTTCTCGCACAACCACTACGTGACCCTGGCGGCGGCCGTCTTCATGATCGGCTATCACCTGTTCATCATCTCGACGTTCCCGCTGGCAGTGCCGCTGGAATGGAACGTGCTGTTCATGTACCTGACCGCGTTCCTGTTCCTCGGCTACCCCAACCAGCACGGCTACGGCCTTGGCGACATGACCACCCCCCTGCTCGTGGTCACGGTGGCGGGCCTGCTGTTGTTCCCCGTGCTGGGAAACCTGCGGCCGGACCTTGTCTCGTTCCTACCCTCGATGCGTCAGTACGCGGGTAACTGGGCATCGGCTATGTGGGCATTCGCGCCGGGCGCCGAGCACAAGCTCAACGAGCGCATGGTCAAGGGCGCGCCGATGCAGAAGGATCAGCTCCAGGCTAAGGCGCCGCTGCTCGACTATGACGAGCGGGTGGCGGAGATCCTGCTGAACATGCTGCTCGCGTGGCGCTCCATGCACAGCCAGGCCCGGGGCCTGAACTCCGTCATGATAAATCACTTGGGGGAGGACATCGACACCTACACGCTGCGCGAGGCGGAGTTCAGCTGCAACGCGATCGTCGGGTTCAACTTCGGCGACGGGCACCTGCACGACCAGTCGCTGATCCAGGCGATCCAGAGGCGTTGCCAGTTCGCGCCCGGTGAGTTCACCGTCGTGTGGGTCGAGTCCGAGCCGGTGTGGCAGGGTCGCCAGCAGTACTGGGTCATGGACGCGGCCGTCGGCATCGTCGAGCGCGGCAGCTGGGCGGTGAAGGATGCCGTCAAGGAGATCCCGTGGCTGCCCGACGGCCCCATCGCCACGCAGGTCCATTGGCGGCTCGAGGGATATGAGCGCGTCAGCCACTCCGCCGCCGACGCGCCGCTCGCATCGGTGCCGGTTCCCCAGGTGGCGTCGGTGCAGGGTCAGGCGGTGAGAGCATGACCGGCGCAATCGTGGTCGGCAGCGGGCCCAACGGGCTCGCTGCCGCGCTCACCCTCGCCTCCGAAGGCATCGAGGTCACCGTGCTCGAGGCGGCCGACACCCTGGGAGGCGGCACCCGCACCAGCGAGCTGACCCTCCCCGGCCTGCTTCACGACGAGTGCTCGGCCGCTCACCCGCTGGCCGTCGACACGGCGTTCACCCGCAGCTTCGACCTCAGCGCGCACGGGCTGACCTGGCGCTGGCCGGAGGTTCAGTACGCGCACCCGCTCGACGGGGGCACCGGAGCCGCCGCCTACCAGTCGGTGCAAGCGACCGCCGACGGGCTCGGAAATGACGGCCGGCGGTGGCAATCGGTGTTCGGGCCGCTCGCCGAGCGCTTCCACGACATCACCACCGACTTCATGCGACCGATGCTGCACGTGCCCGAGCACCCGCTCGAGCTGACCCGGTTCGGCCTGTACTCCGCGCTTCCCGCGGCGGTGCTCGCTCGCCGGTGGTCAAGCGAGGAAGCGCGGGCGCTGTTCGCGGGCGTCGCCGCTCATGCCTTCCGGCCGTTCGGCTCGCCGATGTCCTCGGCAATCGGCGTGACCCTCGGCACGGCCGCGCACCGCTACGGCTGGCCGGTCGCCGAAGGGGGCTCGTCCTCGATCAGCGGTGCAATTATCGCGATGCTCGAGAGCATGGGTGCGCGGTTCGCGACCGGCGTCCGGGTCGAGTCGCTCGCCGAACTCGGCTCGCCGGACATCGTCATGCTCGACGTCGCGCCCGCCGCGGCGGCGAGGATCGCCGGCGATCGGATGCCGCGACGGATCGCCCGCGCGCTGACGCGCTACCGGCATGGGCCTGGGACCTTCAAGGTCGACTATGCCGTGGAGGGAGGGGTCCCGTGGACGTATGAGCCGGCGCGGCGGGCGGGTACCGTGCACGTCGGCGGTCGCCTCGAGGAGATCGCCGCCGGCGAGAAGCTCCTCCACGCCGGGCGGATGCCCGAGGCGCCCTACGTGCTCGTCTGCCAGCAGTACCTCGCCGACCCATCGCGCTCGAATGGCGACGTGCACCCGATGTACGCGTACGCCCATGTCCCCGCCGGCTACACCGGCGACGCCACCGCGCAGATCGAGGCCCAGATCGAACGGTTCGCCCCCGGGTTCCGTGACCGGATCCTCGCCCGGCACGTGCGATCGGTCGCGCAGATGGAGGCACACAATGCCAACTATGTCGGCGGTGACGTGGTCACCGGCAGCAACGACGCGCTCCAGCTCGTATTCCGCCCGCGGGTCGCGTTGGACCCGTACTCGACCGGGATGCCTGGGGTCTACATCTGCTCCGCCGCCACGCCTCCCGGCGCCGGCGCCCACGGCATGTGCGGCTATAACGCCGCGCTGTCGGCGCTGCGGCGGATCGACCCCGACCGTCGCAAGCGGATTCCAGCTGCCGGAGGCCGCCCGGTGGGCGCCGGGGAGACGACGACTGCTGGCGTCCCATCGCGGATGCCCTAGCGCGCCGCATCGGTGGACGTTGATGGGGTCGCCGCGGAATGACTCGGCAATGAGACCCCACACCACAGTAGAGCTCGAGTTGGGCGGTCGAAGGAGTCCGGCGTGGCGATGATCATGAGACTGAATGGTGTGGGGCGGCGTCGTAGGGCGGACTTCGCAGAGGTCGGGGAACCGGTGGGCGAGGTTCTCGGTGCTGAGGAACTCGGCGCCGGGTGACGCCGGGTTGGTCATCACGAACCGGAGTTGGCAGCAGCTCAACCTCGGAGCAGGCCTGTCACCGGTATCGCGTGCCTACCGCCGGGCGCCACTGCGTCGCCGTCGGCGGGGCGCGTACGATTCCTCACCCGCAGCTGGACGGAAAGGAGTTCGATCATGAATGTAAAGACCTCACGCATACGCAGGAACACCTCGCGAGTTGTTTTGGCGCTAGCCAGCTTCGGGCTCGTCGCGGTGTCGCTCCTCGCACTCGCAGGCGCGCCCGCAGCCGGGCAGGCAGCCACACCGCCGCATGTCAAGCCCAACCAGCGGGTGATCCGCCACGCCCAAGGCGTCGTCAGCCACATCTGGAGCAACTGCCGCGCCTTTGCGCCAGGTGGCTGCCCATTCGGCGCCACCACTTGGACATCGGATGGACGGGGCCGAGGCGTCCTGTACGCGATCTACCTGCGCAAAACTGCCGGGGACTCCTGCGGGTTGGGCGCGGTCTACTTTTTCAACGCAACTCGGCTGATCACCTCGACGATCACGCTCGCGCCGCACGCGGAGGTCGCGGACGCCCTCCACGCCGTCAGCTCGCCGGGGCCTCTCAAGTTCGAGGTTCGATACGCCGTGAATCCATCCAAGAACGCATCCTGCGTTCAGTACGGCAGCGCCGGCACCGACACCTACGTCTACGGCTGGAACGGCCATCGGATGATCCTCGCCTCCGGCAGGCCACCCCGCCCACCAAAGACGCTCGCACCATCATTCCCGCCGCCCCACTCATAAGCGAGCACCACCGACCGAACGATCCGGCGAGACAAGCAACCCGACGAGCGAACGTACCGGCGCGAACACTGCAAATCGCATAGGGTGCTGACGAGATCGGTCGTCTGAGACGGCGGCCCACGTCGCTGCTGGCATGAACAAGCCCGCGCGCTGATCCCCGGACTCCTCAACCACGACACCGCGGAACTACCGCGGACCAGCAGAGCAGATCTGAGGCCGCAATCGGATCGCGTCCCCGCTCTTCGCCTCAGAAGCGGGTCGGTCACGTCGCGCTAACTCCGCAGCTTCCCCTGATCTGGCCGAGGACGCAAGCAGCAGTCGCCGCGACGCTGCCCAGCTGGCGGCTCGCCTCCTTAAGCGATGAGCTGCGAGATCCACGTCCACAAGCCGCCCCAATGCCCCCGTGAACGTGCTCAAGCCCGTGCTCCACGAGCGGCACGCCAACGGTTTGAGTGGTCATCTCGCCCGACACGTGCTCGGCGCCGAGCTGGCGGGCTATGATGCCGCGAGTCCAGTGCCGCTCGCGTCCACGGCGGTCCGGCACGTCGAGAGATTAGTCGAGCCATGAGCTTTCCACGATCTGTGCGGTTGCTCGCCGCCTGCGGGCTGGTTTCGGCCGCAATCGTGCTCGCGGTGCCGGCGGCGACCGGCGCGACATCCGTCTCGCAGTGCACGACCACGCAGTTGCACATCTCGCTGGGCACCTTCCAGGGCGGACTCGGTCACGGCGGCTGGCCGATCGTGTTCAAGAACCGCGGCGGCATCTGCACGCTGCGCGGCTACCCGGGTGTTGACGGGCTGTCGGCCAGCGGCGCGGTCGTCGTCCACGCCAAGCGCACGCTG
>Ga0302325_10008484_pt1 | contig 22568 bp, 15 predicted proteins | sample Palsa_T0_2_FD_201948 | JGI IMG/M metagenome (GOLD analysis project Ga0302325, IMG submission 201948) | Peat permafrost microbial communities from Stordalen Mire near Abisko, Sweden - Palsa_T0_2 | ecosystem: Environmental > Terrestrial > Soil > Palsa > Peat permafrost | place: Sweden: Abisko...
GGATATATTTAAAGATATCTTCCAGGATGCGGATCGTTTTTTCTTCAAACATCGGTCTTATCGCCCCGTATTTGTATGCTTTTTGCTGATCGGTTCCTTCGGTATTTTCCGGGTGTTCCGTTTCTATCAGTATTCCCATTTCGAAGGGCGCCAGATTGCACAAAGCGCTAAACAGCCTTATTTCCTGATAACTCAAATCGTTGGGATCTTTGATCAACTCGTTGAACCGGCGCTTTTCCTTCCCGAGATCGTTTGCCACTACAGTTTTCGGTACCAGTTGGAATATTTCGCTAAATGTTTTGAGCTTTCCGCTTGTGAACATCGGTCTAACGAGGTCATACCCATTATGCTTCGCCATGGTCAAAATACGTGGTTATTGGTTATTTGAACTATCGGTTAAATCGGTTTTGTCCATCTATATCCTTTTGCTTTACCTTTTGTGTCTCCCCATTTTACTTTTCGTGTACCCTTCCGAGCCGGCGGCGCGGATGAGCAGCCGTTCGCCGTAACGGCGTTTGATCGAATCGATGGATTGATAGAGGCGGATCATTTCCTGGGTATCCTCGTAGAGTTTGATCTGGTAGTTGCCGGGGACCAACCGGGTGAAGCGGATGCCCATGAGGCGGATCAGCAGGCGGCGGTCGTATAGTTTCGCGAAGAGCTCGTGGGCGGTTTGCAGGAGGATATGGTCGGCGTTGGTGTAGTCGACGGTCTTTTGTTTTACTACGGTGTCGAAGTTGGCATAGCGGAGCTTAACGGTGAGACAGCCCGTGAGTTTATCCTGTTTGCGGAGCTGGAAGCCGATCGATTCGGTCATCCGGACCAGTTCGGCGTGGAGGAAATGCAGGTTGATGGTATCGGCCTCAAATGTTCGTTCGGTGGAGATGGATTGTTGTTCGCGGTAGGGGATGATGGGTGATTCATCAAGGCCATTGGCCTTTCGCCAGAGTTCGATGCCGTTCTTGCCCATTAAGCTCTCCAGCATTTCGATGGGGATCTCGCTCAGGGTGCGGATGGTCTCTACGCCACGGCGGATGAGTTTATAAGCCGTTTCATGACCGATGCCGGGAAGTTTTGTGATGGGCAGGGGCGCCAGGAAATTTTTCTCGCCGCCGAAGGCGATCTCGAGCTGCCCGTTGGGTTTGATCTCGTTGGTGGCCACTTTGCTGATGAGTTTGTTGCTGGCCAGGGCATAAGATACGGGGAGACCGCTTTCCCTGAGTACTTTTTTCTTTAGCTCTTTTGCGAACAGGCTGCAGCCGAAGAACTTGTCCATGCCCGATAGGTCGATATAGAATTCGTCGATAGAGGCTTTTTCGAAGAGGGGGACGGTGTCCTGCATGATCTCGGTGACGAGGTGAGAATATTTGGAATAGGATTCCATGTCGCCGCGGATGATGATGGCTTCGGGGCAGAGGCGGCGGGCCAGGCGCATGGGCATGGCGCTGTGGATGCCGAATTTGCGGGCTTCATAGCTGCAGGTGGCGACGACGCCGCGATCGCCGGAGCCTCCCACCAGCAGGGGCTTTCCTTTGAGCGCGGGGTTTTTGAGGCATTCCACGGATACGAAGAAGGCATCCAAGTCGAAGTGGGCGATATGGCGTTGGTTTTTATCCATTTCGTGTTTTTATTTCGGCTTTTTCGATATGGGTGACTTCGATGCTGTAGACGCCGAATTCTTCGAGTACTTTGCCGGTAATACGGTAAAAGCCTTCATGGGGCGGGTGGGCAGCATGGATCGGGGGAAAGTGTACGGTGTCGATCCAGTCCTTGTTGGCATCGAGGAAGGTGCCGAAGCTCATGGTCTCGCCTTTGATGGTGCGGACGGGCTTATGCGTGATATGGTAACCCAATACCGTGACGGTGCGGCCCAGATGGGTGGGGAGGTCGCGGGCCGGACAATAGCGGGTGGGGTCGTCGTTGACCAGATCGAAGGGGTCGCCGACGGGAAAGCCAAGCAGTTCTACGTCGTCATAATAATCTTCCATGGGATAGACGGGTAATACGGGTAGGGTAAATGAAATTGGCGGTTCCCGGAAGAGGGGATTGGGCAGGGAGACGGAAAGCCTTGTTTTCCTTTGCAGGAAGTCGCCTTCCCATAGCAGTTCCTTTTTACTCTTGCCGGTAAAGCGAAGGGCGTTGGTCCGGATGAGGAGGTCGAGTTGTTCGGGGGTGGAGGCGGTGCGTTCGATAAGGTCGGCGAGGCCGGTGTAAGGGCCGGAGCGGTCGCGTGCCGCCAGGAGCCTTTCCGCGAAGGCCTGTTCGAATCCTTTGATATGGATGAAGCCTGTATAGACGTCCTGCCCCCGGATATTCGTGTAGTAGTCGCTGTTATTGATGCATGGCCGTTGTACGCGGGCACCCGACCGCATCAGTTCATAGAAATAGAGTTCCCGGCTGTAAAAGCCACCGAAATTGTTGATGACGGCTACGGCGAATTCCATCGGGAAATGGGTCTTGAGAAAGAGGCTTTGGTAGCTTTCCACGGCATAGCTGGCGGAATGCGCCTTGCAGAAGCTGTAGTCGGCGAAGCTCTCGATCTGCCGCCAGACGTCCGCGACCACGGCATCGGGATAGCCATAGCCCGCGCAGCCGGCGACGAATTTTTCCTTTAGCATAGGGAGGTGGCCTTTACCCCGGTATTTGGAGCTGGTTGCACGGCGGAGGAGGTCGGCATCGGCCATATCCAGACCGGCCCATTCGTGGGCTACCTGAATGACCTGTTCCTGATAGATCATGACACCATAGGTGGAGCCCAGGATCTCTTTTAGTTTTGGGTGGGCATACTCGAATTTTCCGGGATTGTGGTGCCGGTAGATATACTGGTGCATCATACCGCTGCGCCCTACGCCGGGACGAATGATGGAGCTCGCGGCGACGAGGGTCTCATAATTGTCGCAGTGCAATTTTTTTATCAGCTGCCGCATGGCCGGGGATTCTATGTAAAAACAGCCGATGGTGTTGCCGGTGCGAAGCTGTGCTTTGATGTCCGGATCTTTTTTGAATTTTTCGATGGCATGGATGTCGATATCGATCTGGCGGTTGCGCTTTACCAGTTCCAGGCATTCTTTGATATGCCCCAAACCGCGCTGACTCAGCACGTCCAGTTTATAGAGGCCGATAGACTCCGCAACGAACATATCGATCATCGCGGTGGGGAAACCCTTGGGAGGCATATGCAGGGTGCACCAGGAGGCCAGGGGTTCTTCGGAGATGAGGATGCCGCCCGGGTGGATGCTCAGGCCACTGGGAAAATTCTGCAGCAGCTTACCATACTGTAATATGATCCGATGGAGTTTTTCCACGTCGGTCCTTTTCATATAATTCTCATTGCGGCCGGCGACCGTGTAGTAGCCTTTTTCGGCCAGGGCGTCGATCTCCGTTTTCGGAAGCCCGAAGACCTTGCCCAGTTCGCGGATGATGGCATTGTACTGGAAGGTGGGGTACATGCCCAGCAGCGTCGCATGTTCCTTGCCGTAACGTTTCATCATATAGTCGATGATCTCATCGCGTTCCCGGTGCGAGAAGTCGATGTCGAAATCGGGCGGGCTGGTGCGGTGGGGGTTGAGAAAGCGTTCAAAATAGAGGTCGAGTTCGATAGGGTCTACGTCGGTGATCCGGAGGCAGTAGGCAACCAGGGAATTGGCGCCACTGCCGCGGCCGACGTGATAGAAGCCCCGGCCCTGGGCATAGCGGATCATGTCCCAGGTGATCAGGAAGTAGGCGGTGAAGCCCATCTGATCGATGATGTGCAGTTCCTTATTGAGTCTTTCCTTTATTTTTCTGTTGGCGCCATAGCGCATGCGAAAGCCATCCCTGGCCAGCTTTTCCAGCAGCACCCGGTCATCCTCCCGGCTGGCGCTATAGCGCTTTTTGTTCTTATCCTGACCAAATTGCATCGTGATGGAACAGGCGTCGATGAGCCGGTAAGTATTGGTGATGATAAACGGATATTGGCGAAAAGCGGTCAGCATGTCTACCTGGGGCAGGAAATATTCATTTTCCCCGGCCAGGTCTTCGGGTTTCAGTTTGGTCAGGAGGGTGTTCTTGTCCATGGCCCGAAGGAGTCGGTGAAGATTATAATAGGTCTTGTTCCGGAAGGTCACGGGTTGCCGGATGATCCATTTGTCTGCCGAGGCGGCCGGAGAGCGCTTCAGGAGTTTGCCGACCTCGCCGGGGAGGACCCCAATGCGTTCATTTTGCAGTAAGACGTCCGGCGTCTTGCCGCCGAGCGGGTAGATGACGAAGCCATCTGCGCTGTCCGCAAAGGGTGGAGAGAGGGCATCGCTTGCCGGGAAGGGCTTTTTGGCCAGTAGGTGTGCGGAGAGGAATTCGTTGATACAGCGGAAACCGTTGTTATTGGCGGCTATAAGGGTATATAACAACGTGTTGTCGTTACGGATCTCGACGCCAAGTATGGGTTTGATCTGTTGTTGCTGACAATACAGCACAAAATCCCAGGCGTCGCAGGTAGAATTGATATTGGTGAGGGCGAGTGTGGTAGCGCCGGCTTCGATCCCCGCGGTTACCAACTCTTCTGTGGACAAGGTTCCGTACTTAAAACTGAAATAGGTCTTGGTGAAGTACATCAAAGGGAGAGTTGTGAAAACAAAGTTATGAACTAACTACTATTTTTAGTATTTAAATACTAAATTTATTAGTATTTTTGTTTCAACGAAAATGTCATGTGATCCTTTACGGTAGCGGTTTTCCGGTCAAATGGAAACAATGGGTGTAAGAAAAAGTAGAACTGGGATGTAGAAAAGGACCGTTGAAAAAAATGTCTTTGACCAACTGATTTTTAATTCAAAAAAACTCTTCTTTTGTGCTATGGGAAACAGAGACCCGCGTTATGACCTTATCAAGCCCATGCTGTCTGAAGGCACTATCGTATCTTTTGTTGATATCTTCAAATATATCCCTAAGACTATCGTGGCTAACGATCTTGGTAAGAAGGTGGACCGCTTCACCGTAATGATGAATGATCCAAAAAAGTTTGCGATCGCAGATGTCTACAAGATGGGCGATTTGTTTAAAGTCGGTGTTATGAAGTTGTATGAGTTGATAGATAACGAGTATCTATCAGTTCCATGACCATTAGCCTTTCGAGGCCCTTGTCCTGTTAAGGAGACCGCTCCGGCACGGGGGCGGTCATTTTTATTTAGGGGTGGGGGTGATATGAGGGTTTTTCGTATTTTGGTAGCATGAAAAAACATCTACTGCCATTAACCTGCTTATTTGCGATTGCCTGCCAGGCGCCTTCTACAACGCCGTCCCCGTCTTCTTCACCGGATATCCAGGGAACCTGGAGACTGATCACCGGTATTGTGACTACGAAGGGTGTGGCTGTGGTAACGGACTACACCAAGGGGACCAGCTTTATAAAAGTACGGGACAGCGCACATTTTGCCTTTTTAAAACATGATCTCAATCCACTCAAGGATTCCTCCAATCATTTTGATGCCGGCGGCGGGGCTTATTCGCTAAAGGGCGATCAGTACACGGAGCATCTCGATTATTATAGCGACCATCAGTACGAGGGCCAGTCGTACACCTTTACCGTCAGCTTTCATGGCGATACGCTTGTTCAGCAAGGTATGGAAGGGGCAGACCGGGAGAACGTCGAACGGTATGTGCGGGTGAAGTAGGCGAAAAAAACCCGCAGCGGGAAAGCTGCGGGTGGAATGTGGTAGGGCGCGGGCCGGAGGCTCGCGTGCCGCGCGTGAGGCGCTATTGGTCGCTGTCGGGTGTCTGCAATAACTTATACAGTTCGTCCAGTTTCGGAGAGAGGATGATATCCGTTCTCCTATTCTGCTGCCGGCCTTCGGGTGTGGCATTGGGCTGGACCGGGTCGTACTGGCTGTGGCCGGAGGCGATGATCCTGGTGGGATCGACCTTATAGTCCGTTGTCAGGATGCGTACGATGGACGCCGCCCGTGCGAGGCTGAGGTCCCAGTTGTCCTGGTATTTTCCGTGAATGGGAATGGAATCGGTATGACCTTCGATATCGACGGTAATGTCGGCATTCTGATTGAGTACTTCAGCCAGTTTGCCAAGGGCGTCCTTGCCTTTTGGATTGACCACGGCGCTGCCGGAAGGGAAGAGCAGGTTTTCCTGGAGGCTGACGTAGACCTTACCATTTTTTATCGAGACGGTCAGTTCATTGGATTTGAACCCGACCAGCGCATTCGCCATTTTTTGTTTGATCTCTTCGATGGCTTTTTTCTGCCGGTCCATCAAGGCCTGTAAATGTTCCAGCTTGACTTGCTGGTTGAGGAGGTCCTGTTTGCTCTTGCTCAGGAGCGCATTTCTATTGGCGGCGTCGGTGGTCAGCGTGCTGTTCTTGTCTTTGAGATCGCCGACCTGTTTGGACAGCGCATCGATCTGCTGGCTTTGGTTGGCCACCTGTTGGGATAGCGAGTCGATCTGGCGTTTCTGATCGGCTGCCACCTGATTGGCCTGTGCGAGTGATGCCTGGAGCTGACTTACCTTGTTGGCCAGTTGCGCGCTGTCATAGCGGGCAGAGGCAAGGGATTGTTGGGCAGCATTGAATTTGCTTGTGGGGACGCAGGCGGTAAAACAGAGTATGCCTGCGGCCATTGCGACGAAGTTGAGGTTTAATTTCATCATAGTCTATTTGGTGAATTTTAGCGCGGCTAAGATACTGCAAAAAATACATTATTTTGCTGTATGAATGTAAAGCTTGCCATTTCCTGCGGACTAATGCTGTTGGCATGTACTTGCGTCAGGGCGCAGCAGTCTGCAGACCCATCCCCCGCCATTCTACCTACTAAGGCCGCCATCGCGAAATTGGAGGCCGATATTCCTTCCCTGCTGCAGCAATCGGATGTTCCGGGTCTGTCCATCGCGCTGATCCGGAACGGCAAGCTGGTATGGAGCGGTGCTTTTGGCGTCAGCAATGCCGACACCAGGAAGCCTGTCGATGCGAATACGGTCTTTGAAGCGGCCTCGCTCAGTAAACCTGTATTTGCCTATGCCGTGTTGAAACTGGTGGATCAGGGGAAACTGGCGCTTGACAGTCCGCTGAACAGGTATCTTGGCAACAACTACGATGTGGTCAATGACGACCGGATCAACCTGATTACGGCGAGACGGGTGCTAAGCCATACTTCGGGTTTTCCGAATTGGCGGGACAATGACGGGACAAAGACCCTGCTCATACATTTTAAGCCCGGTGAAAAATTCAGTTATTCGGGTGAAGGGATGGTGTATCTGAGCAAAGTCGTCTCAGCAATAACGGGGCTACGATTTGAAGAATTCATGCAGGAGTATGCGTTGCGACCCCTGGGTATGACTGCCAGCAGTTATATCTGGCGCAGCCGGTATGATACGTTGAAAGCCTACCGGCATGACCTGTTGGGGCACCTGGCCGGGAGGAACCAACCTCCCGACGCCAAAGAGGATACGGCGCATGACGACGGCAATGCCGCGGCCAGCCTGCAAACTACCGCGGGGGACTACGCCAGATTTGTGATCGCGCTGATGAAAGGGACCGGGCTGAAAAAAACGACCTGGGAGCAGATGCTCACGCCGCAGATCCGGGTGGATTCGACCTATCCGCCGGTCGCCTGGGGTTTGGGGATCGGTCTGGAGACCATGCCGGAAGGGGAGTACTGCTGGCATTGGGGGGACAATGGCAATGCGAAGGCCTATGTGACGGCTTTCCTGCCGGACAAGAATGCCGTAGTTTATTTTGCCGACGGGTCCAACGGGCTTTCCTTTACAAAGGAGCTATTGGACGATGCAATTGGCGGTGATCATCCGGCGGTTGCACATTTGAAGTATGAACGGTACAACTCTCCGGGGCGGTTGCTGTTGAAGGCGGCGATCGCCAAAGGGGCGTCGGAGGCGCTAAAGGATTACCGCGAGCAGCGGAATGGAAAGCTGATCGATGAATCCAGTATGAATCAGCTGGGCTACGCGTTGATCGGCATGAAAAGGCTTGACGACGCAATTTTAGTATTTGCCCAAAATACCGTGGACTACCCGCAGTCCTGGAATGTCTGGGACAGCCTTGCGGAGGCCTATATGGATAAGGGGGATAAGGAACAGGCGATCGCGGACTATGAGAAGTCGCTGCAGCTAAATCCCGGCAATACGAATGGGGCCGCGCAGCTTACAAAATTAAAATCAAATTGACCCAACCCATGAGAGGTTTAATGATGGAATACCAGCTCACCCTTCCTACCATCCTCAGAAGGGCGGAAAACCTGTTTGGAAAAAAGGAGATCATCACCCGTCTTCCGGATAGAAGCATCCATCGTTATACCTACAAGGACCTGGCCAGACGGGCCAAGAAACTTGCCGTGTCACTTCAGGAGCTTGGTATTCGTGCCGGAGACAGAGTGGCCACGCTCAGTTGGAACCACTATCAGCATCTCGAAGCCTACTTCGCGATCCCCTGCATGGGGGCGATCATCCATCCGCTCAATCTTCGCTTTAGCCCGGATGACCTCGGTTATATCGTCAACCATGCCGAAGACAAGATCATCATCGTGGATGAGTCGCTGCTGCCGCTGTATGAGAAATTCTCGTCTACGGTGAGCGTTTCCAACGTTATCGTGGTCCGGCAGACTGCGGCGTCCCTGGCGGAAGGCCATTTAGACTATGATGACCTTGTGGCAGGAGGCGATGAATCCCGGTACGAGGCCTTTGAAGGGGACGAATATACGGCTGCATTCATGTGCTATACTTCGGGAACAACCGGAAAACCCAAAGGTATATTGTATTCGCACCGGTCGATCGTGCTGCATGCCACGTCCTTCCTGCTTAGTTGCAGCGGGCTCGGTATCGCAGAGCGGGATACAGTGCTGCCCGTTGTGCCTATGTTTCATGCCAGCGCCTGGGGCCTTCCATATGGTTGTACGTTTGTGGGGGCGACGCAGGTGTTTCCGGGGCCCTATCTGGACGCAGAAAACCTGGTTCAGCTTTTTGAAAGTGAAAAAGTCACGGTGTCGGCCGGGGTGCCAACCGTCATGATAGGTATTTTGAATACACTGGATGCCGACCCCGACAAATACAAGCTTTGCTTACGTGTTATACTGGTCGGGGGGTCGGCGGTGCCGCGTTTTTTGGTGCAGGCCTTTGACGAACGCTACGGTATACAAGTGCTTCATTCCTGGGGAATGACCGAGCTTTCTCCGGCGGGATCTACCGCGGTCCTGACGGCAGAACTGGAAAAGGCTTCCAAAGCCGAACAGTATGACCGGTCGATCAAACAGGGCTTGCCATTCCCTTTCGTTGAGACCCGCGGCAGGAATGAGTTTGGGCTGATACCCTGGGATGGCGTCACGATGGGCGAATTGGAAGTGCGCGGTCCCTGGGTAGCCGCTTCGTATTATCGTGACAGGGAGTCGCAGGAGAAATTTACCGCAGATGGCTGGCTCAAAACCGGGGATATCGTCGCCATCGGGGAAGACGGATGTATTGAAATAAAAGACCGCAGCAAGGATGTCATCAAATCCGGCGGAGAATGGATCAGCTCTATTGCGCTGGAAAATTCGTTGATGGGTCATCCTTCGGTGCTCGAAGCCTGTGTGATCGCCGTCCCGGATATGAAATGGATGGAGCGCCCCTTTGCCTATGTTGTGCCCAAGGAAGGCAAGACGGTGTCGGCCGAAGAGCTCAAGGCATTTTTGGCCGGCAAATTCGCCAAGTTCTGGATCCCGGAGGGATACGCTTTTGTCAACACCATCCCCAAGACCTCGGTTGGAAAATTCCTGAAATCCGCGCTTCGGGAAAAACATGAAAACGGATGCGACTAAACAAAAAAATCGCCCTTATCACGGGCGGAGCCAATGGAATAGGCCTTGCGACCGCCGAGCGGTTTGCCAAAGAGGGCGCGAAGATCGTCTTGTGGGACCTTTCCGAGAAAGGGAATGCCGTGGTCGATCGGTTGAGGAAGGAAGGACACGAGGCCATCTTTACAAAAGTATCCGTGACGAACGAGGAGGATGTGCAGCTGGGGGTGGCTGAAGCCCGGGCGCATTTTGGACGCATCGATATCCTGATCAACAACGCGGGTATCACCAAGGACCGAACTTTACTTAAAATGTCGAAACAGGAATGGGATGACGTTATCGCCGTAAACCTGACGGGTGTTTTCAATTGCACGCAGGCGGTCGCCCCGATCATGAAGGAGCAAAATTACGGGCGTATCGTTTCGGCCTCTTCCAACGTTGCCATCCGCGGAAACTATGGGCAAACCAACTATGTAGCGACTAAATCAGCCATTATCGGTATGACGAAAGTATGGGCAATGGAACTCGGCCGTTTTGGGATCACCGTCAACTGTATCGCACCGGGGTTTATTCATACCGCTATGACCGATGCCATGCCCGAAGCCGTGCGTGAACAGAGCCTGCCGCTTATCCCGCTTGGGAAATGGGGATACCCGGAAGATATCGCGAACGGCTATCTTTATCTGGCCTCCGATGAGGCTTCGTTCGTGAGTGGCATTTGTTTGACGATCGATGGCGGGGCATCGAGGTAGCCGGTGTATTTTGGATAAAGAGCGCCCCGGCTGCGAAAAAGATGGAGGCGATAGTGGCGTATGCCGGGATCTTAAGGTACCAGCGTCTGTCTATTTTTCCGAAATGATCAGTGAGGGCTCCTCCCAGGTAAGAACCTGCTGCTCCGCCGATGCCGAAGACCGGGCCAAGGACGGCTCCTACCTGCGAGCTCTTCATGGCATGCAGTCTTATCAGGAAAGAAGGTGCCCAATTAAGAAGGCCGTAGATGCAAAAGAAGATCACCCCGGGTATGCCGACGGCAAAAAATGCGATCCGCCAGCAGCAACTGAACAAAATTTCGTGCCGATCCCGAGACGGCGGTCATGATGCTCCATAGGCCCAGGGATGCTGCTACGGTATTTCGGCGGTTCCTTTTGTCGGCAAAACGGGCGATGGGTATGCCCAGGGTGACATAGAAGATGGCAAATGAGCTTAAATATACTCAAAAGTTCGGGTCATAATTGAAGTAGATCGGGTTGGAGAGGCCGACCTCGTTGCCGCTGAGGGCCTTTGACTGAGGGACTTCCGGATAGGGATTGATAGGGCCCTGGACTTCGACCCGGTAGTAGGTACGGCCGATGACGATGGGGGTGTCGGAGAATTCGACGACGGGGTTACTGCCTTTGGCGGTATAGGTGGCAAAGGGGTCGCCGTTCTTGATTACGTTGACCGTATAGCTACTATCGCGAAGGGTGTTCCCGGTTAGTTGAATGCGGAAGTGGACAGGTTTGCCAGTTGCTTTGACATTATCGCCCATCATCATGTCCATTTTGTCGTCCTGGTTGGTATCGGCGTAGAATTCGACACGGGGGGTATAGGGGTTTGCGCTGATGCAAACGCGGCCGTTAGTAAGGGCGTCGACGACTGCCTGGGCCGTGCGGTTGGTGGCGAAGACCCAGGTCGTGGGGGTTCCGACGTAGTTGGCCTGCCGCTGGTAAGTGTTTTTTGATGGCTTCTCCGATCCGACAGGTGTGCCATGATGGGCGTCGCTGCCGCCACGGCCGGTGAGTTTGCGACCGGAAGAGAGCATATCGTCCCAGATCATGATCGCGTTGGCGTTGTTTTTCCAGATGCAGGAATTCCAGACTTCTATGGATCTGACCATATCATAGGAGAACCCGAAATGGTCTTTTCCGCTGGGGTGGTTGGCGGAAAGGTGGATGCCGAGCTCTTTTACGATGGCTCCGATGACGATGTCGCGCTGGTCGCGGACGTCATATAAACGTTGATGATCATACGGCCTGGCTGAGAATACGTTGCCGTGGCCGCGGGTGGTTGTCCATTCGCCGCCATAAAGCAGGAGGACGGAATCGGACTTGAATTCAGGATCGGTCCAGGTATTGTGGGCGACGTCGCCCTGAACATGGTTGTCATGGTCGGTAATACATATATAATCGATACCCGTCGTCTTGCAGAAGGCGATGATCTTACCGACGGAATTGTTGGTGGCGTCATTGCTATGGGAAGAGTGTATATGGAGCTCTCCTTTTAGCCAGATACCTGGTTCGAGGCTGGCGACGGGTGGGATGTCATTTAGTTCGGTAGGCGCCCAGGGGCTGATATGGGTTGACTGGGCCTGTGTGGGGTTGTTGATCCCGGTGATCATGGTTATCACGAGAAAGACGATGCCCCTATACAGGGGCATCGATGTGTTTTTTTTGCGCGTCATATTGCAAATATGGCGAAATGGGCCAACACAAAAGCATTAGCAAATTGTTATTTGGCCCTTTTTTTTTACTTATTAAGCTTTAATAAAGGCCAACAGGTCTTTATTGATCGTTGCGGCTTCTGTCGTAGGCATCCCGTGGGGGAATCCGGGGTAGGAGATCAGCTTTCCGTGCTTCAGATACTTGATGGCTTTTGCTCCGCCAACCTGATAAGGAACGATTTGGTCGTCTTCGCCGTGTAAAACGAGGACGGGGATATCAACACTTTTGAGGTCTTCTATAAAATTGGTCTCAGAAAAGGCTTTAATACCTTCGTAGTGGGCTTTTGCTCCTCCCATCATTCCCTGTCTCCACCAATTATCTCTTACGCCCTGTGAAATCTTTGCACCCGGACGATTGTATCCATAAAATGGGAGGGTGATATCCTCGTAAAATTGTGCGCGTTGGGTGGCCGTTGCTTCGCGGAGGCCGTCAAAAACGGAGATCGGAACGCCGTCCGGGTTTGTTGCGCTTTGAACCATGATTGGTGTAACCGCACTGATGAGGGCTACCTTCCCCACGCGGGCTTTCCCGTGCTTAGCGGTATAGTGAATGGCTTCCCCGCCGCCGGTGGAGTGACCGATGTGGACGGCATTTTTGAGGTCGAGCGCTTCGGTGAGTGTGGCGACGTCGGCAGCGTATGTATCCATGTCGTGTCCACCTGAGCTTTGGGTAGACCTCCCATGGCCTCTGCGATCATGTGCGATCACCCTAAAGCCCTGGCTTAAAAAAAACATCAATTGGCCGTCCCAGTCGTCGCTGCTTAATGGCCAACCGTGGTGAAAGAAGAGGGGTTGTCCCGTTCCCCAATCTTTGTAATAGATCTCTGTGCCGTCCTTGACTTTAATCTTGCTCATAAGAAATGTTTTAGAGTGTGTGGTCAAAATTACAGGAGTCGAAGGCGGAAGTCAATGTATAATTTACTTATTTCGGATTGTTGGCGCGGTCGGAGTTAGGGCCGGTTTGCGGTCCATGTAGCCCTTGTCGATAAACTCCATGAAGCCTAATAGGGCGCCCCAGTGATAAAAACCATCTGCGTTGTAGACATCGTCGCCCTCGCCGGTGACAGCATTGTAGTTTTCAAAGACCCCTCCTGTTGCTGTCCAGTTTTTTAGCAAGAGGTTCCGGGACTTTTCGACAAGATCTTTTTTTGCAGCTTTGACGTCATAATTCAGCATGCCCAGGTAAACGAGGAAGTTCATGGGCGCCCATATCCTGCCGCGCCAGTAGCTGTTGTCTTTGAATGCCGGATCGTTGCGGGCTATCGAGGGCATCACATAGTCACCATAAAATTCATCCGGGTTATAGTAATGTTCTTTTATGATCCGCTCTGCCTGTTCCGGCGTACAGGCTTTGGCGAGTAGCGGATAAAAATTGGTGGGGGAGAGCCGGCAGCTGTTTGCCGTCGTATCCAGTCGTTTGTTGAGGAAAATACCGGTTTTTTGATCCCAGAGCGTTTTGAGCTGTTTTGTGTAGTATTCGCCTCTTTGTTTTAACTCCGCGGCTTCGGTTGTTTTTTTTAGTGTATCGGCTATCTCCGCCAATGCATTGCAGTCGGCAACATAGAGGCTCATCAGGCCCACATCCGCCAATTCAAGCGTATGGGTTTTCGTGTTGAAGGGGACAGAATCGTACATCGGGGAGTTATCGAGACCTGATTCGTATGCGGCGCTTTGTTCGCGGCTTTCTGTCCGGTTGGTATCGTCCTTGTAATAACTGCCCCAGGAAAGATATCCCTTGATGGAACGATTGTTTGCCCACCACCTGTTCCAGGTAAGGAGTTCATCGTATACCTCGTTGAGGAACCATTTCTCCCTGTATTTTTTATAGATGGCCAATACGACGATACTACCAACCGGGGGTTCGGATCTGTCCCAGGAGGAACTGCCGGTATTCGATCCCTGGCTGCTGACGTCCTGGTAGCCGCTAACCGATTGGAAATTGGGCACGAGTCCTGCCGGGGTAATGGCCTTGGTGATCTCGATGGCATTTGCATAGGCGAGGTCTTTATTGAACAGGGCTAACATATATGCGGCGAAATAGGTGTCCCATTCAAAGAGGGTAAAACCGCCCCAGCCCGCATTCCATAATCTGCTGACCGGGGTGATCACGCGGCGGTTGCCGGCGTCGTAGATGGTGTTCCAGGAGAGGATGGTCTGCATGGCTTTGAACGATTCCGACAGGGGGCCATAGCTGTCAACTCTTTTTTGCTGCGCTTGCCGGTGTCTGGCGATCAGGGTTTTTATGGTCGCGAGATCTCTCGGCTTACCGGTGTAAATGCCGATGTCTTCTTTTAGCCGGAATGTCAATCGGGGGGCTGTTGTGGGCGTGTAGGGGTTGAGGATGGGGGTGGAGGTCGCGCTGACTTCGATGGTTCTGGTGGAAAACCCGCCGAGCAGCTTTGTTGCGGTTGCGCCTATCTTACCTTGGCTGTTCCATAATAGACCGGCTTCTACTATGAGGTTGTTCTCCGACGGTTTTGCCGGTGAGACGAGGATGAGCTCATCGTCGCCGTCGGTAGCTGTTTCGATCGAAAGGTCGATGCCCATATAAGTTAGTCGCAGACTGGTATACGACCCGTCGTCGGACCTTAAGCCTGGCAGGACCTTTTCAGGGCGTTTGAGGATGTCGGAGGCTTTTAAGGCGTCCTTCAGGTAAGCCTTGTTGTCCCTGGTGCCCAGGCATAAATTGATGGAGAAACCCTGGGGTAGCAGTGCGTGGGTTAACATACTATTGTTATACCAGGTGTTCCAGCCTTTGGAGAGCTCTGCCTGCAGTGCACTGTATTCCGGGGTGCGAATATTTCGCCGGGATATTTGGGGGACGGCGTGGTTGCCGGCGAGCAGTGCGATGGCGAGCAGCAGCGGGAAGGCGGGTCTGATGATCATACCTGAAAAGTATGTAATTCCGGTCTTTTTTGTACGCAAACGGTTGATCAACCTTTTTCGAATAAAAAATGGTAAATTCAGAGGGCTGTTTTTTATGCTACAATCCAAAAAAATAACACTAACGATCGTTTGCTTGGTTGTGGTCCTGGCAGTGGTGGCATTTGTGGCGACCCGCCAGCGTACCGTCGATTTCAATACGCAGGTCAAGCCCATTTTCAACAAGAAATGCATTGTCTGTCATGGCGGCGTGAGACGGCAGGCCGATTTTAGTCTTTTATTCCGTTCGGAGGCACTGGCTATCAATAAATCGGGAAAGCCGGCCATTATCCCGGGTGATCCCGAACATAGCGAGATGATCCGCCGGCTAACGCTGAAGGACCCCGAAGAGAGAATGCCTTATAAGCACGAGCCACTTAGCGGGGCGGAGATCGAGATCCTGCGCAAATGGATCAAAGAAGGTGCGCCCTGGGGTGACCATTGGGCGTATGTGGCTGTAAATGAGGTTTTGCCGCCCAAACCCGCGGCGCATTTTTTTGGACTGATTCCTGCGGCGAAGCCTGCCTGGGTCAGGAATGATATCGACTATTTTATTTATGATGGGTTGGAGAAAGAGGGGCTGAAGCCTTCTGCAGAAGCTGATAAGGCTACGCTGCTGCGAAGGGTCTCCATGGACCTGATCGGTCTGCCTCCATCCGCTGCGCTTGCGCGTCAATATCTCGACGATAACGGGGATGGGGCCTATGAGCGGTTGGTGGACACTTTGTTGGCTTCGCCGCACTTCGGCGAAAAATGGGCTACCATGTGGCTGGATCTCGCGCGTTATGCCGATACCAAAGGTTATGAGAAGGATCCGACGAGACCGGAGATCTGGCGATATCGCGACTGGCTGATCAACGCTTTCAATGCGGATAAACCCTATAATGTTTTTCTGACCGAGCAGATCGCGGGGGACCTGCTGCCTGACCATACGGATCAACAATTGATCGCGACGGGTTTCCACCGGAATACGATGACAAACGACGAAGGAGGGACGGACAATGAGGAGTTTCGTACGGCTGCCGTGCTCGACCGGGTCAATACGACCTGGCAGGGGTTGATGGGTACGACCTTTGCCTGTGTACAATGTCATAGTCATCCGTATGATCCATTCAAACATGACGAATACTATAAATTTGTCGCCTTTTTTAATGATACCCGTGATGAAGATACGCCAGATGATTACCCATTGCTTCGTGAGATCCATGGCGATGACAGTGTAAAATTGAAATCACTTGGGGACTGGCTGGCCAGGAACGGGCCCGCGGATGAAGCTGCGCAACAAATACAATTTGTGAAGACCTGGCAGCCTTCCATCAATTCGATCCAATGCGATTTGTTCGTAAATAGCGCGTTAGAGGACACCAAATACCTTGCGCTGCGGGACCATGGTTCTGCCCGGCTGGTGAAGGTCGACCTCGACAAAAGCAATCAATTGATCTACCGGTTTAACAGCAATGTCGGCGGTTCATGGGCAATTCACCTGGATAGGGTTGATGGGCCGGTGTTGAAGCAGATTGCCGTGCCAAAGACAAAAGACTGGGTGATCAAGCCAGTCGACCTGCCGGCCGTTTCGGGTGTCCATGATCTTTATTTCACCTATAGCAACACCATGCCCGGCAATCCTTTGGCAAGCGGGCTGCAAATAGACTGGTTTCATTTCGGGCGTAAACTGTCGGGCGTCAATGCCCCGGGTTTTGCGGAAGCGGAGAAGAACTATTGGGAGCTGTTGAGTAAGCACCTGCCCGGTATTCCCGTAATGATGGATAACCCGGCGGATATGCACCGGGTAGCCCATGTTTTCGAAAGGGGTAACTGGCTGGTCAAGGGAAAGGTGGTGGAGCCCGACGTGCCGCACTCGCTCAATCCACTGCCGGCGGGTGCGCCGCGCAACCGGTTGGGTCTGGCTGAGTGGATGACTGATAAAAGAAACCCGTTGGTGTCCAGGACTCTTGTGAACCGGCTTTGGGAGCAGCTTTTTGGAACCGGTCTGGTGGAGACCCTGGAAGACATGGGGACGCAGGGCGCCGCACCCACGCATAAGGAATTGCTCGATTGGCTGGCCTGGAAACTCATGAACGACAACCGGTGGAGTGTGAAAAAATGTTTGAAGGAGATGGTCATGTCGGCCACCTACCGGCAGGAGTCAAAGGTCAGTCCTGCATTGCTGGAGAAGGATCCTTACAATAAGCTGTATGCACGAGGGCCCCGGGTGAGGTTATCCGCCGAAGCCGTCAGGGACCAGGCGCTGACTGTCAGCGGTCTTTTGTGTGACAGCCTGTACGGACCGCCCGTCATGCCCTGGCAGCCCGCGGGTATCTGGCATTCGCCTTACAGTTCGGAGCATTGGTCCACGAGTGCCGGGAAGAACCAGTATCGTCGTGCGTTGTACACTTTTTGGAAACGATCGTCGCCTTATCCCAGCATGATCACTTTTGATGGGTCATCACGGGAGGTATGTATGGCCAGGAGGGTAAGGACGAATACGCCGCTGCAGGCGCTTGTCACGCTAAATGATTCGGTGTATGTGGAGGCGGCCCGGTATTTTGCATTTCGGATGACCGCTGGCGCAGCGGGTGAGGATGCCGTGATCGGAAAAGGGTATGAGCTGCTCATGTATAAGCCTATAGCGCCGCGCAAGCTGGAAATATTGAAGAATCTGTACGATGTCGCCTATGCGAAGTTCAGCAAGGAGGAGTATAAAACCAGCGAGATGGTTGGAGCGCCTGGCCCGCATGATAATCCTGAAACGGCGGCCTATGTGGTAGTAGCGGAGGCCTTATTGAATCTCGACGAAGTAATCACGAAATTATGACCCGACACTTATGACCCGGAATGAATTACATAATCAGCGGTTGGTGAATGAGGCCAATGCCCGGGCCCTGAGCCATGTTACGCGGAGGCATTTCCTGAAGGAAAGTGCCATGGGCCTGGGGGCCCTGGCGCTGGGAGCGCTTATGCCCGGGTGTATGTCCGGGAGTCTTTCGGGCGATGGTGGCGGGGTAGTGTTCGATCCTGCCAACCCGCTTGCGCCAAAGTTGCCCATGTTCCCCGGAAAGGCAAGGAGTGTCATCTACCTGCATATGGCCGGGGCGCCTTCTCAGCTGGAGTTATTCGATTTCAAACCGGAGCTCATGAAGCTGGATGGCCAGGATTGTCCGGATTCCCTTTTAAAGGGGAAACGTTTTGCCTTTATCCGCGGCGTACCGAAAATGCTCGGGCCACAGGCGCATTTTGCGCAGCGGGGGGAGAGTGGGGCCTGGGTGAGCGATTACCTGCCGCATTTTGCCACAGTCGCCGATGAGGTGAGCTTCCTTAAAGCGGTCACTACCGACCAGTTCAACCATGCTCCTGCCCAATTGATGATGCATACGGGAACGGGTAGGCTGGGGCGCCCGAGCATTGGTTCCTGGGTAACCTATGGATTGGGGACGGAGAACCAGAATCTGCCGGGGTTCGTGGTGCTGACGTCGGGCGGCAGTTTTCCGGATGCGGGCAAGAGTGTATGGGGAAGCGGCTTTCTTCCTTCCGTGTACCAGGGTGTGCAATGCCGGAGCGAGGGCGACCCTGTATTATTTATCCGCGACCCGGCGGGAATGGACAGGGATCTCCGGAAAGCGTCTATCGATGCCATCAATGCGGTGAACAGAGAGGAATACAAGGAATTCAACGATCCGGAAACATTATCGAGGATCTCGCAGTATGAGCTGGCGTACCGGATGCAGATATCCGTTCCTGACGTCATGGACATCAACAACGAACCCGCCTATATTCATGAAATGTATGGCACGCAACCGGGTAAGGCCTGCCTGGCCAATAATGTACTGTTGGCGCGAAAGCTGGTAGAGAAAGGTGTCCGTTTTGTCCAAATATTCGATTGGGGCTGGGATTCCCATGGCACCGATCCAGCCACTTCCATAGACGCGGGCCTCATGACCAAATGCAAACAGGTGGACAGGGCGAAGACCGCATTGTTGCTCGATCTCAAACAGCGCGGATTGCTCGACGAGACCCTCGTCGTCTGGGGAGGCGAGTTTGGAAGGACGCCGATGATGGAGAACCGGGATGGCAAGCAGAACCCCTTTAAAGGAAGGGATCACCATACGGAGGCATTCACCATTTGGATGGCGGGCGGCGGAATCAAAAGAGGCGGCAGCTATGGCGAAACCGATGAGATCGGTTATGCGGCCGTCAGCGGTAAGACGACTCCTTTCGATATACAGGCCACGATATTGAATCAACTGGGCTTTGACCATACAAAATTCATTTTCCCGTTCCAGGGCAGGCCATTCCGGCTGACGGACGTTGCCGGGAAGGTCATAGAGGATATAATTGCTTAGGACATGAGCTATAGCAGGAGAAAATTTATACAGACGACGACTGCTGCCAGTTCGGCCCTTTTTTTGCCGTCATTGGATGCGGTCGCTGCAACATTACCAACTACCACTATGCATAAAAATTTTGAGTGTAAAGTTCTGGCTACAGACTGTGGTTATAAGGGAAGTATCGATCAGTACTGCGCCCATGTCAGGAAAGAAGGATATGACGGGATAGAGATCTGGTGGCCGCTTGACAGACAGAAGCAGGATGATCTGTTTGCTGCGCTGAAAAAAAATCAGCTGGAAGTGGGTTTCCTGGTGGCCGGCGACCAGCCTGACTTTAGGGATCACCTGGATCATTTCAAACAGATGATCGGGGAGGCGGCGCGGAATACAGTGCAGCGACCGATCTACATCAACTGTCACTCGGGAAGGGATTTCTTTACGTTCGAGCAGAACCAGGCCTTTATCGATCATACATTGTCGCTTTCCGCGGAGACGGGCATTTTGATCCTGCATGAGACGCACCGGTCGAGGATGTGTTTTGCCGCACCGGCGACGCGGCATTTTATCGAGAAAAATCCGGGGATGCGATTGACCCTTGACATCTCGCATTGGACGAATGTGCACAACAGCCTGCTGGATGATCAGACTGAGAATGTGGCCCTTGCCCTGGACAGGGTGGATCATATTCACTCCCGTATTGGTCATCCCGACGGACCGCAGGTGAACGATCCCAGGGCCCCGGAGTGGGAGGACTGCGTGAAGGCCCACCTGGCATGGTGGGACAGCGTAGTAGCGTTGAAGAAGCAGCGTGGGGAGCGCCTGACCATACTCACTGAATTCGGGCCGCCGGATTATATGCCGGCCCTGCCTTATACACGACAGCCCCTGGCGGATCAGTGGGCGATCAATGTCTATATGATGCAGCTGCTGCGCAAAAGATATCTTTCCTGAATGTTACTATCTATCGGTTTATTTTTTGGGCGCCTTCACCCGCTGTTGGTTCATTTGCCGATCGGCATCCTGCTGATGGGGCTTTTTCTGCAAGCGCTTTCGCGGTGGCCGAGGTTTGGGGTATCGGCAGGGGTTGTTAAGGTGGTGCTGTTATGCGGCGCCTTGTCTGCCGTGGCCTCCTGTGTGACGGGTTATGTGTTGTCTTTGGGCGGGGACTATGATGATGACCTGGTGAGCTGGCATATGTGGATGGGGATTTGCGTGGCGCTTGTTTCCGGGTTGGTTTTTGCGATGGTGGTGCGTCGAGTGGCTGGGGTCGTTTTTGGGGTGGCTGGCGTTTTGCTGCTGGGATTGATTTTTGTGACGGGGCATCTTGGGGGTTCGCTTACGCATGGATCGGATTATTTGAGCTCGGCTTTTGATGGGTCGGGGCCTGCGTTTGTAGTGCGGAAGCCGATTGCCGATATCCGGGAGGCGCGGGTGTATGGCGATGTCATCCAGCCGATGCTGCAGGCGCATTGTTATAGCTGTCATGGGCCAGACAGGCAAAAAGGAAAACTTCGTCTGGATGACTCTGTCTGGATCGTTAGAGGGGGGAAGGATGGCCTTGTGGTTCATGCTTTTCATCCTGAAGAGAGTGAATTGATCAAGCGGATATTGTTGCCGGTAGAGGATGAGCATCGGATGCCGCCAAAGGAGAAGACGCCTTTGAAGGAGAGTGAGATCGCGCTTTTCCAGTGGTGGGTAGGGCAGGGGGTGGATTTTTCGAAAAAGGTCAAGGAGTTTCCGCAGCCGGGTAAGATTGGGGGTTACCTGCTGGCTTTGCAGGGCGGGGCGGCCGCCGGTTCCGGCGGGGGTTCGGTGTTGGTGCCGGATGGGGTGATGGAGGCGGCGGCGGAGAAAGATGTGGAGGCGTTGCGGGCGAAGAAAGTGATTGTTTTGCCGGTGGCTGCGGGGAGTCACTATTTGTCGGTCAATTTTTTGAATGCGGTCGATGTTTCTGATAGGGACCTGGCCTTGTTATTGCCTTTGCGGAAGCAACTGGTGTGGCTGAAGCTGGGTGGTCAGCCGGTAGGGGATAGCGGGATGGCTTTTTTAGGGCAATGTTCGGCGTTGACTGTTTTGCACCTGAACGATACGCGTGTGAGCGATAAGGGCCTGGTGGCGCTGCAAGCCTTGCATAACCTTCGGTTGTTGAATTTGGTGGGGACGGGGGTGACGGCTTCCGGCGTCGTTTTGCTGGACTCGCTAAAGCAGCTGGAAAGTGTTTATCTCTATCGGACTAAATGTGCGTCGAAGGACTGGCCTTTACTTAAACAGCATTTCCCGAAAACTTTTTTGGATTCGGGGGGGTATAGGGTGCCGTTTGTGGCGAGGGATACGCTTGATGAGATGAGGGTTAAGAAAAAGTAGCGGGGAAGTTCTAATCGAATTATTGTTTCAGCAACTCTTCAACTCTGTTCTTATAGAGTCTGCCTATGGGTATGTTGTGATCGCCGATGCGGATCTGCGTGGCGTTGAAGGACTGGACTTTTTCTGTCGTTACCATGTAGGAACGATGCACTCTCAGGAAGCGATGCGGAGACAATAGTTTCTCCAGGGAGCTGATGCTTTGTTTTACCAACAGACTCTTCTTTCCCTCCAGGTATAGCATCACATATTCCTTTCGACTTTCCAGGAACAGGATCTCGTTGACCAGGACCTTTACCATTTCCTTGTTGATCCTGAAATAGAGAAAAGGGTCTTTATTGCCGCCATTTTCGACGGGACCGTTGGTGAACGACCATTCGTTGGATAATTGCCGGCCGGCTTTTTCAACGGCTTTCATAAACCGCACGAACGACACCGGTTTCAGGAGGTAGTCGACGATATCGAGGTCGTAGCCATCCAGTGCGTACTCGCGGTACGCGGTGATGAGGATGACCTTGGGCGGGTCGGAAAGACTGCGGATAAAATCCGTTCCCAGCAACCTCGGCATCTTGATGTCCAGGAATAGCAGGTCAACGCGTTGCTGGCGCAGGACGGCATAGGTTTCGATGGCGCTCGAGCAAGTGGCTACGACCTCCAATTCAGGAACCTGTGCACAGTAAGAGCTCACAAGCCTGACGGCAAGTGGCTCATCGTCTATAA
>Ga0302325_10008485_pt1 | contig 22568 bp, 28 predicted proteins | sample Palsa_T0_2_FD_201948 | JGI IMG/M metagenome (GOLD analysis project Ga0302325, IMG submission 201948) | Peat permafrost microbial communities from Stordalen Mire near Abisko, Sweden - Palsa_T0_2 | ecosystem: Environmental > Terrestrial > Soil > Palsa > Peat permafrost | place: Sweden: Abisko...
GCATACGGGTTCAGATCGCCATTGTCCGCCACCATGGAAGCGAGGGTGATGTGACGGTGAATGTGCTCCAGAAAGGCTTTTTGTTCCGCCGCTGAGGCCGCGTTAACCGCGCCCACAGTCATGGCCAGAGCCACGGCCAAGGCGGCCTGGCCGCAGGCTACTTGGCGTTGGATCAAGGGTGTGATGGCTGAGAAGTTCATCATAGTTAGTATTCAGAATAAAATGTTCATTCGCAAGCCGATAACGGCTTCGTTTTTGACCTTGTGACCTGGAGAATTCGGGTTGGCGACGCCTGCGCCGGGATTGAACACGTACTGGAAATCAGGCTGCAACTGGCACCACGCCGTGATCTGATATTGATAGGTGGCCTCCACGTAAGTCTCGCTGCTCCGAACGGGGCTAAAGCCGCCCGAATAATAGCCTGTGTCCCTGTCCAACCTGGACGCGTGATTTCCAACCTTGGCGTAACCCATGCCGATACCGCAAGTATCATCGTCCCGATGGTAGATCGGCTCATGAAAGGTAAAACCGGCGTTCATGCTCACATCAATAAGATTTCGGTCCTCCTCGGGAGTGCCCATGGCGCGGACAAAGAAATTGATGGCCCGGTCGCCATCCTCGTCTTTTGGGTCGCGCCAGATCATTTGATCTGCGACGGCGTAGATGGCGTAATCACCGGAGTGTGTCGCCGCAATGCCGGTGCTTTTCGGGTTGGCCAGCGACAGGCCGGTGTTATCGTATTCCTGATCGGCAAAGTTTTCCGTGTCGTACCAGAAGCCGAGTCTGAGGACGCGAGCCAAAGGCTGCGAGTCGTTCTTGTAAACCATGCCGCCCAGGGCAGGATAGGAGTATTGAACCTCGGCGATGGCCAGCGCGCCGCCATTGAGGGGAAAATTGGCGCCGGATGGATTTTGCCGCTGCGGGTCTCCTGTATTATTGACTACGGAACTGCCATTGAACACTCCCACGAGAACATTCAGCGCATTGACCGGACGCACCCGCACGCGGATGCCAGGTGCGGAAAGAGGATAGGCCGGGCCGCCGCCGGGCAAATCCGCCGAGGGCAGCATGGGCCAGCCAAACATGGTGTTGACGAACAATCCGGCATTCTGGCTCACCATGAACTCTTGATCCAGGCTTTGCTGGCCAATTTTCACGTCCAGCCGGTCTTCCTCCAGGAATTTCTGTTGATACCAAAGTTCCCACAGCCGGGTCGCCCGGTCAGCCTCGATGCCGCTGGCGGTTTGCAAGGTGTAGAGGTTTTGCGGGCTTAGATTATCGCCATGAATCTGGAGGGCGCTCACGTTGAAAGTTCCGCCGTAAAGTTGAAAGGCCCTTTGCGTATCCAGTTGCAAAATGGCCTGGGTCAAGCCGTCGTAGGCAAAGCCTTGCTTCACGCCGCCGGAGACATTTCCCAAGACTTCGCTCGTTTCCAAGAGCGAGAAATTCATGCCATACCGGCTGAGCCAATGGCGCAGGCCCCACATATCGCCCAGCAGATAGTTGGTGCGCCGCAATCGAGCTATAAACGCCTCCAAATTTGAACCCGCATTGTTCGTGGCCTGGCCTGGCTGGTTTGACTGCTCCTCCGTGATCACCGGGACGGGCGGCGGTGTGGCAGGGACTGAACCGGTCCAAAAGGCCAAAGCGCAACACGCCATGGTTGATGCCCGTACACTCCATCTTCCGACAAACGACTTATTTAACATTCCACCAACATTGCATGATAGCGAAGCCCTGTGCTTGCGCTGGATTGCCATTTATTATCGGCGAATTGCCAACCTTTTCGGCGGCATGGTAAGTGCTCAACTGGTGGTTATGGGACCCAGCAAGCTAAAATCAGGAAGAAATTGCCTGTCGAAGGCGATAATGGCCTGTCTGCTGGCGCCATTTATCGTGCTCTTGTCTGCTCTGCCAGTGAACGCCCAAACGGCTTCCAGCATATTCCTTGCGAGGCCGCTCACCAACAATCCAGCGCCTTTCACATGGTCTATTGTGTCGCGAGTTGGCGAAATGTTGGCCTGCGCGGAGGAAAAGTATGGGCCGCGAAACGAAAGCTGGACACTGCTGGGAGTGGAATTAGGCGCGCGTGGACATGCGGAAATCTGGTATCCTTCAAGCGCACACCAAATCATTATCCAGCTAACACCCATGTGCGCCACGAACATGATCGAAGCCTGCTACGAAGCAGCGCACGAGACGGTGCATCTGTTGGAGCCGGCCTCAAAGAGCACCGTCATTGAGGAGGGAGCGGCCACCGTCTTCGCAGAGGATTACTTATGGAGAACCTGGGGTCGGAGAGATGCCACCCCGCCAGGCCCTTATCGAAGAGCTTCGGATCTGGTTAGAAATCTGTTGAGCATTGACCCTTATATCATCAAAAAAATCCGGGCCAGGCAACCCATGTTTAGCGCCATAACCTTCAGCGATATTACAAACGCTTGTCCCAATTTATCCGCTGCCCAGGCTGAACAACTCATAGAACCGTTCTAATAACTCCGCGCGCCAATTTATTTGTTGAGACTGAATCTCAGTTTGATTAGTTTGTGGCGATGACGGCTTTATTGCCTGAGAAAAGCAAAAAATGGCTGGGCGGGCGCAACGGCGCGGCCTTTAGCGAATTGGATGTCTGGAAACCCTTCGGTGGCGGCTGGCGCAAGCTGCACGGCAGTTTTCACGACGCCGGCTACAGCGTGGAATGGCATGATTTTACCTCGTCCGAACCGCTCGATTGGTCCAAAACGTTTCATCCAGGCAGCCTGGAAATTTGTCTCAATTTGTCAGGCCATGCCGAGGTCCGCGCGGCTGGTGAAACTCTTGAGCTTGGTCCCCACATGGCTGGTTTCTATGCGCAAAACGATTCCTCATTGGCGGCTTGCCGACGGGGCGGGCAGCGGCATCAATTCATCACCGTCGAGCTTTCGCTGCCGTTCCTGGTGCGCCACCTGGCGTCCGGGGAAGAAGGCCTTCATCCATGCGTGAAGCGGTTCCTGGCCCGCCGCGACCGCGCCCCGGCAATGGTATCCGCACCGATTCGGTTGAGCCACGATCAGCAACAATTGGTCTTGAGTTTTCGGAGTCCGCCCGTTTTCAAGGCGGCGCAACGCCTTTGGTTTGAGGCGAAGGCATTGGAGGTAGTGGCGGCATTTCTTTATCAACCATTGGCCGGCGAGGAATTATTCTGCCAGCGCCAGCATCACTTGAATCGGGAACGGGCGCAAAAAGTTCTGGCCATTCTAAAAGAGAACCTGGCCGAACCGCCCGAATTGGAGGAATTGGGGCGGCGAGTTGGTTGCAGCCATTTTTATCTGAGCCGGATTTTTACGCAGGAAGTCGGCAAGACCATTACCGTGACCCTGCGCGACTTGCGCATGGAACGCGCCGCGAACTTGTTGCGGGAAGGCCGCCTGAACGTCACGCAGGCCGCCTTGGAGGTGGGTTATTCCAGTCTGAGCCATTTCAGCAGTGCCTTTCATGAAGTCATCGGTTGCTGTCCCGGCCTATATCCATTGGAGCCGCGCGGGAAGAAATGAAAGAGCATTTCCGTCTTTAGTCTTTAGCCTTTCTTTCATAATGACTAATTATAACGAGCTTCTTCCAGAGATGCGGCGATGGAAAAACGGATCATGGTTCGCGCGTCAGCCCGCGCAATTCGTCCCACGTCATGTTGGTCATGGCTTTCCGCACCTGCGCCTGGGTCTTTCTTTTGGGTGGATCAGGCACGTTCAAGCGCACCAGATAAAAATGACCGTTGCCATGATTTTCGTACGTAAATACGTCCCCCCGGATGAGCATCGGGCAACACCACTCGTTTCCGGCTTTCCGCTCTAATTGTCAGAGTGGGGTGATCCCGCCTTGGTTCCTCTATGGCAAGCGAGATCGGCTTTAAGCCGAAAATGCGAGCGGTGAATTTTCAAATGGCCGGTGCGGTGCAAATGTGCCAGATTTACTCGCCGCATCGAAAGCCGGTGTGGGCAGGAAATTATTCCAGACCATGCCCGAATTGCCGGACATCACGATTTACTTGGAGGCGTTGGAGCAACGCATTCTGGACCAGCCCTTGGAACGTATTCGGATTTCCAGTCCATTCGTGCTGCGAACGGCGGTGCCGCCTATTGACGCTGCGCTGCGCAAGCGGGTGGTCAAGTTCAAGCGGATTGGAAAACGGATCGCCTTGGGTTTGGAGGCCGAGTTATGGCTGGTCCTCCACCTAATGATCGCAGGCCGGCTGCATTGGCGCGAACCTGGCGCCAAGCTGGCGCGCAAGCTGGGCCTGGCTGCCTTTGATTTCCCCAATGGCACCTTGCTGTTGACTGAGGCGGGCACCAAGAAGCGGGCCTCGTTGCACTTGATTGAGGGGGAAGAAGCACTGAGCCTTTTGGATCCGGGCGGTCTGGAGGTCTTGGATGCCACGCCAGAGGAATTTGCGAAGGTTTTGACGAGCCGCAATCATACCCTCAAGCGTGCTCTGACCGATCCCTCCCTTTTCAGCGGCATCGGCAATTCCTATTCGGACGAAATTCTGCATCGCGGTGGCTTTTCGCCAGTTGCCATGACCCGAAGGCTTAGTCCCGAGCAAATACAGCGCCTCTACGAGAGTACCCAAGGCGTTTTGCGCGAGTGGATCATCCGTTTGCGGGAACAAAACGGCGTTGGCTTTCCCGAACATGTGACCGCCTTTCGTTCCGGAATGGCCGTTCATGGTCGTTTTGGCCAGTTTTGCCCGGTTTGCGGTTCCAAGGTCCAACGCATTCGTTACGCCGAAAATGAAACCAATTACTGCCCAACGTGCCAGACCGGTGGAAAGCTGCTGGCCGACCGATCCCTATCGTTGCTGCTGAAAAGGGACTGGCCCAAAACTCCGGAGGCTTTGGAGCAATTCCGCGCGGCTCGCCGCGGGTAACTTTTAACGATCCGGTTGGTCCAATACTTCGCGCACCATGAGCGCCAGCGCGGATGGTGTGAAAGGCTTTTGCAGGAGCGCCACACCCTTGTTCAATACGCCTTGATGAAGGATGGCATTCTCGGTGTAGGCCGAGGAGAAAAGGATTTTCGTGCGGGGATACAAGGAATGCATGCGATCGGCCAATTCTTTGCCGCTCATGTGCGGCATGACGACATCCGTGAACAACAAATCAACATGCCCTGCTCCATATTGTTGCTTCAGCTTCAAGGCTTCGAGACCGTTGGCCGCCGACAAAACCTTGTAACCAAGCCGTCCCAACAAGTTTGCGGCCATCTCCCGCAAGCCGGGATCGTCCTCCACCAGCAGAATGGTTTCCGTTCCGCGCTGCAAGACGGGCGCACCAGGGCGCGGCTGCGGAGATTTCGCGGGCGCCTCGAATGGCGGCAGATAGATTTTAAACGTGGCGCCCCTGGAAAGTTCGCTGTACACGTTGATGTGCCCGCCGCTTTGTTTAAGGATGCCGTAACAGGTGGATAACCCCAATCCTGTGCCCTTGCCAATTTCCTTGGTCGTAAAAAACGGCTCGAAGATGCGCGGCATGACTTCCTTGGCTATGCCTGCTCCCGTGTCTGTGATGGCGAGCATCACATATTCTCCCGCTTTCAAGTCGGGGAAGCGGCTGACATATTCCTCATCCAGCGTGACATTGGCGGTTTCGAGTGTGAGTTTGCCTCCATTCGGCATGGCATCGGCTGCGTTCAACGCCACGTTCATGATGACCTGTTCTATTTGTCCGGCGTCCGCTCTCACCGCTCGCAAGCCGGGGTCCGCAACGATCTGCACATCCACTTCATCACCCAAAAGATGGCGAAAGGCCGATTTCATGCCGTTGACAACCAGGTTTAGTTCGAGGATTTCCGGTCGAAGAAATTGCTTGCGTCCGTATGCCAGGAGTTGCCGGGTCAGCACGGCGGCGCGATTGGCGGCTTTAGTGATTTCGCGCGCGTTCCGGGACAGGGGGCTCCCCGCGGGAAGATCGCCCAGCAATAATTCGCTCTGGCCGAGGATAGCGGTCAGGATGCTATTGAACTCATGCGCCACGCCGCCCGCCAGTTTGCCGACGGTTTCCAATCTTTGGGACTGAATCAATTGCGCCTCAATTCGTTTGCTTTCGGTGATGTCGCGGGCCACGCCCGTGAGCCGAACCACCTTGCCCGCGGCATCGCGAACTTGAAAACCGCGACTATGAATCCACCGCACTTCACCGTTCGGCCGCGCGATTCTAAACTCCACTTCCACACTCGGCTTTCCTGCCATAAGGCGCCCAAAAACGGCGAAGACAAGCTTGCGATCCTCCAGCACTATCGCGTCGGACCATTCTTGCGGATGTTCCATCGCGCTCGCCGCCAAGCGGCCCCACACTCGATCGAAGGCGGGGCTGAGGTAATGCACCCGCCGCATGTCTGGGGAGGTAATCCAGAATACGTCGCTGATATTGTCCGCCAACTGGTGGAATTTCTCATCGCTCTCTCGCAGTGCGTTCTCTATCTTTTTGCGCGAAGTGATGTCGCGAAACTTCCAGATTCGGCCGTAGCAAACTCCGTCTTGGCCGACAACGGAAGACGAATACCGGTCCAGAGTCGTCCCGTCCTTAAGTTCGATTTCATCGCGGCTGGTTTCATCCGGGTCATCATAGAGATCGAGGACCCGTCTGACGAATTTATCGGGATTTTTGGTCATGCCCGCGACCCAACGGAGACGGTTCTCATCACTTTTCTCCTCGGCGATGTTCGGAGGAATGCTAAACATGTCAATAAAACGCTGATTTTGCAGAATTTTCTTTCCCTGCTCATTGACCACCAATATTCCATCAATGGAGGAGTTTACCTGAGCCTCAAGGAATGCCGTTTTCCCCATGAGTTCCTTTCTGGCAAACTGGAGCTGGATCATGGTTTGTCGCAGTTCCGTCAAACTGCGCCGCAATTCAAGCTGCACGACGACTTGTCGGCTCAAGGCTTCCAGCGTCGTCCTCTGCTCCACGCTCAATTCGCGCGGCACTTGATCATTCACGCACAGCATGCCCAGCGAATGACCGTCGGGCGTGATGAGCGGCGCGCCCGCGTAGAAACGAATCTTCGGATTGCCGGTGACCATCGGGTTGTTCGCGAAACGCTCATCCTCCCGGGCATCGTTGACCACAAAAACCTCCGCCTGCAAAATCCCATGCGCGCAAAAAGCAACGTCGCGGGGAGTTTCGCTAAGAGGTAGGCCGACCTTGGATTTGAACCATTGGCGATTCTCATCGACTAGACTGATCATCGCAATGGGAGTTCCACAAATCTGGGAAGCCAGCAGAGTGATGTCGTCGAAATTCCGTTCTGGGTCCGTGTCGAGAATTTCGTAACGTCGCAAGGCCCTCAGCCGTTCTTTTTCGTCAGGTGGCAATGCGGCCTGGGTGTTCATTGCGAATTGTGCCGGGCCATTTCCCGCCTATACGACGGAACCGTGCGTTCCGAAAATTCAACTGTTGTCATTCGTTTAATACCACAATTCATCGTACACGGAAGAAGCAGACGGGCGATATGGGGTGTTCCCCCCATCTGGATTCTTCCAATAATTAAAGAATTCATTTGCGTTTGTTTCTATTTCATTTATATTCAACCGTATGGTTGAATATAGTTCAAAGTTGTTGGACCGGACTTTTGGGGCGCTGGCGGACCAGACGCGGCGCCGGATTTTGGCGCAACTGGCGAAGGGCGAGGAGTGTGTGACGGATCTGGCGCGGCCGCATGCGATGTCGCTGGCGGCGGTGTCAAAGCATCTGATCGTGTTGGAGAAGGCAGGGTTGGTCAAGCGGCGGCGGGATGGCAGGGTGCATTCGTTGAGGCTGGAGGCGAAGCCGATGAAGGAAGCGCAGGCGTGGATCAACCGGTATCGGGAATTTTGGGAGGGGAATTTGGATCGGTTTGAAGATTATCTAAACAAACTACAAAAAAAGGAAAACAAACATGACAACAATAAATAATGAAGTGCAAAAGCCGGATGACGCGACGTTAATCGTGAAGCGAGTTTTGAACGCGACTGCGGAGCGGGCCTTCCAGGCATGGACCTCGCCGGAACATATCCAACAATGGATGCGGCCGGAACCGGGCATGGTGGTTCCACTGGCGAGCATGGATCTGCGGGTGGGCGGAAAATTCCGCATTCAAATGAAGATGCCGGACGGGGAATTCTTCACGGCAGTGGGAGAGTTCCGCGAGGTGAAGCCGCCGGAACGGCTGGTTTACACGTGGGATTGGGAGAAGGACGGGGGCGGCACGGAGTTTGGCGAAGTGGAGGGCAAGCCGTCCCTGATCACGGTGGAGTTTCTGAAGCGAGGCGAGCAAACGGAATTAGTGCTGACGCACAGCCGGTTTGCATCGGTGGAAAGCCGGGACAATCATGCGAACGGATGGGGCAAAATTGCGGAAAGTTTTGCGGGTTTTGTGGAGAAAGAATGACGCGCAGCATGATCGAAGAGCGACAACACATGGCACCAAAGCCGCCATCTGCGGAACAGCGAATCAGGATTTACGGCGGGGAGGAAATCTGCCACGATCAAGGCTAGATCGGTCAAATGGAAAACAATGAACAGACGCGCGAAAGCCATTCTCAAATACACGCCTTTGAACGACCGCCTTTTCCGTTACCTTTGCGCTTGCGGCGCGGGTCGGCGCGATGGCCTGCTGGAGGCCTTGCGGGCGGAGACGGCGGCCTTGGGGGACATCGCCGAAATGCAAATCGGCCAGGATCAGGGCGCGTTTCTCACCCTATTGACGGCGGCTATCGGCGCACGCTCGGCCCTGGAAGTTGGGACCTTCACGGGATACAGCTCCATTTGCATCGCCCGCGGTTTGCCGCCCGAAGGCCGGTTGCTCTGCTTGGATGCAAGCCAGGAATGGACGGACATCGCGCGCAGCTACTGGGCGCGGGCCAAGGTGGACGGCAAAATTGAACTGCGCCTTGGGCCGGCCCTGGAAAGTCTAAGAAAACTCGAAAAGGGACTTCGATTTGATTTGGCGTTCATCGACGCGCACAAGGCGGAATACGACGATTATTACGAATTAGTCCTCCCGCGCATGAGCACTCATGGGCTGATTTTGTTTGATAACATGTTGTGGGGCGGGCGGCTGGGCGGCAAAGCCCGCCTCCGGCATCCCAACGGACGCGCCATTGACCGGCTCAACCGCAAATTGGCGCGCGACAAAAGAGTGGAATCGGTGTTGCTCTCCATAGGCGACGGCGTGCGGCTGTGCCGGGTGCTGGTGTAATCATGAAATTCATATCAAGCATATCGGCGATGTGGGTGGGAACGGCTCTTCTGCTCGGCGGTTGCTACAAGCCGCAACATCCGGCTCGTCCGGCTCCCCCGGCCCCCGTTCATTTGCGCGGGTCTGTCCACGGCTCCATCTACACATCGGCGGAGGGCGGGTTTTCCGTGGCTTTTCCTGTCAGCAGCGATTTGAACGGGCGGATTTTGAGCGACGACGCACAAAGCGTGATCTTCACCGACAATTGGGGCAGCCACATCACCTTCTATGGAAAGGCGATTTTGGAGCATAGTCCCATGGTGCCGATGCTTCAAAAAGAAGGGCGGGAGAAGGCCTTGGGCGAGTTCGCCCGGCACGTGTACGGGGACCTGATCACCGCTCATTACCATGCGGATGTGCGCGAAGGAATGCTCTCCTTCGTTTATCTTCGTCCGGCCTCGCGCAAAACCGCCGTGGCGATCTTCATTCATAACCGCCGGCTTTATTTGGTGGAGACGGATACTCGGCCAGGGGAGGCATTGCTGGCGCAAAGCGACGAAAAGTCGCAGCTCGACCGCGAAGCAAGACTGGAGGACACGGCGGTGGGACTGGCGCGATCCATGGACGTGAGGTAAAGGGTGCTATGACCTGGCGACTGGCAACCAAGCGCGACTGCCGGCTTCTGGCTGAACTGAACCACCAACTCATTGCCGATGAAGGCCACCGCAACACGATGAACATCCCGGAACTCGAAGGGCGCATGAGAAACTGGCTGGAGGAGGAATACGAGGCGGTCTTGTTCGAGGAGGGCGGCGAAGTGGCCGCCTACGCGCTCTACCGCGCCCAAAGCGGAGAGGTTTATTTGCGCCATTTTTTCGTCGTTCGTTACCTCCGCCGACGAGGGATTGGACGCCATGCCATGGCTTTGCTGCGCCAGCACATCTGGCCCAAGTCGCAGCGGCTGACCGTCTCCGTCCTGACCCAAAACAAAGCGGGCGTGAAGTTTTGGCGAGCCATGGGTTATCAGGACTATTGCCTGACGCTGGAAATTCCGCCCTTCGGAGAACCGAAAAAGCAGGAGGCTTGAAGATTGAATGTAGGCGTGATCTTGTTTACCGCATCTCTTGGGCCGTATTCCGCATTCGTCTCAAACTTCTGCCGGTTGCGCAGGGGCGGCTTCGCCGCTGAGGACACGTTCGCTTTGCACCCATTGAATGGCGTGGTGAACCAGTTCGGTGGCGGATTGAAGGTTGAGTTTTTCCTTGATGTGGGCGCGATGGGATTCAATCGTTTTGACACTCAAATGCAGCTTTTCGGCAATGGGCCGGGTGCCGTGGCCCTGGCCGATCAAACTGAAAACTTCCAATTCGCGGTCGCTCAATTCCTCGATGGGCGAACTGGTCAGGGAGGCGCGGCCATTGACCAGCGTGTGGAGCATGCGGTTGCCCAGGCGTTCGCTGAGATAGACTTCGCCCTTCAATACCTTGCGCAAAGCCGTCAAAACCCGCTCCGTTCCTTCTTGTTTCATGATGTAACCGCAGGCCCCGGCCCGCAAGGCGCGATGGGCATAAACCGATTCGTCATGCATGGAAAGCACCAGCATTTTGAGTTTGGGGAACCGGGCCTTGATGTCCTTGAGCAGTTCGATCCCGCTGGTGCCGTTGAGCGTGATGTCGATCAAGGCCACATCGGGCCGGGCGCTCTCAATGGCGGCGATGGCTTTGTGGGCGTCCTCGGCCTCGCCGACGACCACGAGGTCTTTTTCCTGATCGATCAATTGGCTGACGCCTTTGCGCAAGAGAGGATGATCATCGACGATCAGAACGCGCGTGGCATCCTTTTTGCCCTGAGTGGAGGGGGCGGTTGAGGAGTGAGTAGATTCCATTGTTTTCATGGCTGCATTTTTTGTTAGCAAATTCGTTACATTTCACCAGAGCAATTCGGGCGATTTCCCCGAACTTACCTTCCAGATAGAACCATGAGAGAGGCTGGGGGGCAATCGGGGAGCTTCTGCTTTCGGCTGGCTCTGAAACCCTTAGTGGTTAATAGGGGATTTGCCTATAGACAGGTATTTTGGCATGAAGAGGCGCGGCGTGTATCACCCACGTGGCCACCCACAGGTTTAATAAAGAATCCGCCGCAAAAGAGTCACCCGATCAAAAGCAACATCCGCACTAATCACTGGCTCGCGGTAAAAGCGGCAAAAGCCGGCTATCCAGTTATCGTTTTCCCCAAGGCGTTGCCCAACGGCAGCCAACTCGCGGTCCACGTCGGCCGCCGCCTCCGCGGTTCCTCGGTGCAGTGGATAAATCTTCCACCACTTGAAGTAATCCCAAGCAGCCGCCGAGCTTTGAAATCCTGTGGCAACCTCCGCCAGACTGATGATGGTCGTTCGGATAATTTCTCTGCGATGTTGTGCCAAAAAAATCCACGCCGGTCCCACGCGGTGCAGTGCTCCTTCATTTGCAAATTTGATCAGGAATGTCGTGTCCGCTATCATTTGCGTCCGCCAGATCGACGGCCCCGTTGGTTCAGCAGACGTTTGAGCGCCAATGGCTCCAGTTTGGGTGGCGCTTCATTTTCGCAGGCATCAAGCAATTCGCCAGCAGTCTCAGCGGGTTTATGGACGTGCCTGCGCAATACTTTCGTGAATGAATCTCCGTGGTTCTGCTTGAGTGAGGCTAGTAATTTGTAAACATCGTCGTCGATGGTAATCGTCTTACTCATACACGAGCGATACATGAATGAAGCCATGCCTGTCAACCGGCTGGCAATTTATGCAGGCTCTCAATAACCGCAAGCCAGCTCAATGACCTGACCGCAACTGCATTCGATGCGAATGCCGGAAACAAACTCGCCCTGCCGTTGCAGTGTGACTGACGGACGCCCGCAAGCTTTGGCCGGTTGCTCCGCCCGCCCTGCCGCCGCCAACGGCTCGAAGAGAGCCTTAGCCTCGGTTTGCCCCTGCGACAAAACCTTCAATGGAAGCAGGGCCGGAGCCAGGTTGGAAACCGGCGCCGCCACGAGTGGAACAAAGGAGTCGGGCATGGCGGATCAGGCTTTCTTGTTCGATTGCGCGTTGAGCAAAACGGAAACACGGCGATTGACTTCGTTGGTCGCATCGTATTCGCGCATGGGCATGGTGTCGCCAAAGCCGGCGACTTTGACAATCTGGGACGCGTTGACGCCGCGCTCGAGCAACTTGCGGCGCACGGCGTTGGCGCGGTCGGACGACAATTCCCAATCGCCGTAATCGGGACGAATGGCCGGATTGCCGCTTTCGGTATGGCCGGAAAGCTCGATGCTGAAGCCGTGATAGCGCGCAATTTCCCACGCCAGGGTGGAGAAGACCCAGTCGCCGTAAGGCGTAAACCGGATGCTTTGCGCTTCGAAGATAGGTTTGCGGGAGCGGTCAAATACATTGATGAGCAGACCCTCGGGCGTCATTTCCAGTTTGACTGAGCTTTGCGATTCTTCCCCGGCTTGCAGCGACTTCAACAAGTCCTGGTTCAATCGGCGCAACATACTCAATTCCATGACCGAGGCGGAATCGAAATTGCCGGAAGTCGATTTGACGGCCTGGATTTCGTCGTTCTTGATGATGCCGGTGGACTCCTTGGTAATGGAGGAAAAGGGATTGCGGAAGGCGCGTTCGACGGCGTCCTTGATGCGCTGGTCCTGGGAGGTCAGCCATAGCACGATGAACAGCGCCATCATCGCCGTCGTGAAATCGGCGTAGGCCACTTTCCATGCGCCTCCGTGATGCGCTTTTTTTGCACTCATGTTCTTGTTATTTCGCCTGGGTCTGGCTTAACCCTTTGAGCATCTCTTCCAAGCCGTCCGCGCTGGGTTTGACCTCGCTGGACAATCCCCGGCGGGCCACTTCGACTGCCATGATCGGTGACATGCCGCTGGCAAAACTGATGACCGAGGCGGCAATGCAGCGGATGTAGGAGATTTCGGCCACGCTGACAAATTCCATATTGACCGCCAAAGGATTCATAAAGCCGTAAGAAATAAAAATGCCCAGGAAGGTTCCTACCAGCGCGGACGCCACTTTTTCGCCGATCGCTTCGATGGGGCCTGCAATGGAAGCCATGGTAATGACAATTCCCAACACCGCCGCCACGATGCCGAATCCGGGCATGGCGTCGGCCGCCTTGACCAGCACTCCGATGGGGCGCTCATGTTCGAGTTCCATGGCGTCCACTTCGATGTCCAGCAGCAGCTTCAAATGGTCTGGCTTGATCTTGCCGTCAATGATAGGACGCAGTCCATTGCAAAGGAATTCCATGGCGTGCTTGTTTTTTTGGAAGCCGGGGTACTTGCCGAAAATGGCGCTGGTTTCCGGGGCCATGATATGCTCTTCCAGCGCCACCATGCCGCCGCGCCGGCCCAGCATGAACAATTCGTAAAGCGCTTTGAACAATTCTTCGTATGCTTTGCGCGAATAGGGCGAGCCTTTCAAGGCCCCTATAATCTGCTTGATGAGAGCGACCAGCACGGCTTTGGGAGACATCAGCACCAAGGCGCCCAAGGCTGCGCCGCCGATAATGATCAACTCCGATAAATGCAGCAACGCCATCGTGTTGCCGCCGGCCATGACGAATCCGCCGACGACTGACCCGATGACTATGAGCGCTCCAAAAATGATAATCATGCGCGACTCACAATGGATGTTGGAAGAACTCAGGGTCTTCCTTCTGCAAGAGCGCCTTGATGGCCAGGATGGCCTGGGCATGAATCTGGCAGATGCGCGACTCGGTCAAGCCGAAGGCCTCGGCGATTTCCCGCAAGCGCAGGTCCTCAAAATAATAAAGAGCCAGCACTTTGCGTTGCATCTCCGGCAATTGCTGAAGGCGTTCCTCGATCAATCCGGACAATTCACGCACCGAGGCCCATTGGTCGGGATTGGTTTGCGAATCATCGGCGATGACGTCATAGACCGAAGCGCCGTCGCCATCGTTGCCTTGCACGGAATCCAGGCAGACGTAGGTGGTGGGCCGGATTTGCTCGAGCATTTCCTCGTATTGATCCAGGGACAATTCCATGGCCTTGGCCATTTGCGCGTTGGTTGGGACGGCGCCGGTGCGCTGCGTCAATTCCTGCAATGTTCTTTCCATTTTCTTGGCTTTTTCATGGATAGAGCGCGGCACCCAGTCCAGGCGGCGCAGTTCGTCAAAAATGGCGCCGCGAATGCGAACGCGGGCGTAAGTTTCAAAGGAAGAGCCGTTCTCCGGGTTAAAACGGCGCATCGCATTGAGCAGTCCCACCAGGCCTGCGCTGTAAAGATCGTCGCTGTTGACGTGTGCCGGCAACGTCATGGCCAGCCGGCCCACGACAGTTTTTACCAAGGGAAGGTATTCCTCCACCAGGCTGTTCTCCATGGAACTGCCCGGGCCGCTACGGGAGTAAAGACGCCACAACTCTTGTTGCGTCGAGCGGCGTTGTTCGGCTGTGGACGCCGGAGAATCAAAATCGCATAAAGTCGCGCTCATGGTCTGGAAACTTTCTGGTTGTTGAAGGGCGGCGTGAGAATTGCAAGATCGGCCTTTTCGCGTTCCTGCAAAGATTGTTGGAGACTCTTGCGCCAGGCGCGGCCCCACCAGCGCATGAGCAGGGCGGTCATATAGGCCGCCAGGCACCCGTGCCAAAAGCAGGCGGGCCAGCCGTTGCCCCGGCTATAGCTAAAGCCCATGCCCACTACCCAACCCAGCACTCCTCCAAATAGCATTAATGATTTCATAAAACTTCACCGTCGGAATATCATTAGCAAGACCGCTGCCATCTTTTGGGGATCAACGCGCCAGGACCGTCGAAACAGGTTGTTTCCGGGGTAAATGAAAGCGGTTAAGCTATGAGCTGCGCAGGAGCGTTGGAAGGGAGGGGCACATTTTGCCGCGTCCAAAAACTTGGGAAGCGGCAATTTATTCCGAATCTGCCGGGAGGACTAATTCTTGGCGGCCGATTCGAGGCGTTTCAGGTCCTCGGCCAGGAATTGCGCCACGTCCTTGAACTTCTGGACGTTCTCCTCTTTCATGCCCATGAGAAGGGTGTGCGCTTCCAGACAATTGCGTGTCACTTCGATCTTGCTTTTGTCAGCTTTCAGGGCCTGCGGCTGGTAATCGACGGCCGGTGAATCCGAACACTGAGTGATCTTAAACAGATGGGCGACCCCCAGGTTTTCCAAAGTTTCGGCGATGCGCGGATTCGGGTGCATTAATTCCAGAGGGAAACATTGCGGATTGTTGGCGTTGCAAAATTTCAAGGCGATGTCGGCCAGCATCCCCAAAAACGTGCTGTCCATCATTGCGCAATCGCACACTTCCAGGACAAAACGCCGGTAACCGCGCTGCTTCAGTTCCACGAACAATTTTTTCAAGTCCAGGCTCAAATTAAAATCCCCCCGCCCGTTGATCTTGATAAAGACCACCTGATCGCGCACCGCCACCATCAATTTTGCCAATGACTCGTTCATGAGACAGCTAAAGAAGTATCCAGCCTCGCGCCTCCTTAGTCAAGCGGCAGCCGATAAAACTTGTCCCCCGGCACGGCTGACGATGCGCACCAGCGCCTGTTGCAAGACCAGAGCCGGATCAAGGCTGCGCGAGATCAGCAGCCGGTTGCACTCCAACAGAAGGTCCATCGCGGCGATGAGTTCTGCCTGGGTATAATTGGCCGCCTGGCCCATCGCCTGGAACAATACATAAGGATGGAGCGCCAGCGGATTGAATTTCCTGTCTTCCGGCAGCGACTCCGTCGGAACCCGCGTCAATTGGGCCTTGAACCGGCTGTAATCCTCCCCCGGCCGAAGCCATTTCAGTCTTGCCATTTCGCTCACCAGAATCAGGCTGCGGACCTTGCCGATCAGGCCGTACAGCACCCCGATTTCACTGTGCTGCGGGTCGCGCCGCATTTCCCACAACTCCTCGTCCAGGCAGCGCAGAACGCTTGGCAATTTCCTCTCGCCCAAGGCGTCCCCCAAGGCGAAAACCCGCGCCTGCTTCTGCCTGGTCACGATGGCCTCGACATCGGCTGTTTCGACGCGCGGTCGCGCGCCGCAATAAAGATAGAGCTTTTCGATCTCGCTCCGCAACGCGCGGGGATGCGGTCCGGTGTAAGTGACCAACCTGCCGAGCGCCTCCTCCGAAATCTCCTTGCCCAATTCCCCCAGGATTCGCAACACGAGACTTTCTGCCTGCTGCGTCCAATCGCGATCATCGGCCGACCAGCCGGCAAAAATCTCGACCGTTCCGATTTTTTCCAATGTTTTGTAAAAGGTCTTGCGCTTGTCCACCTTGCCTGAACTGACCAGGAGGCGGACATTCTGCCAGGAAAAAGCCTTCAGTTCCTGGGCCAGCGCGGAAAGGTCTTCCGTCACCGCCTTGGCTTCGGCCGCGCGCTCTTCACCCAGGAAGTTGCAGCTTTGCAGCCAGATGGCCTTGCCCTCGCCGAAGAAAGGAAGCGTTTGCAAGGCGGCGCGCAACTTGGCCAGGGCGGCCAGCGCCTCGCCGCTGTTGCTGGCGGAGGCGTCAATGATCTCGTGGTCCGTCCCGCCAATCTCCTCCGACCATCGGCGGAACACTTCCCGCGCGCGTTCCTTGACGCCGAAATCGTCATCCCCGCACACAAGCAGGACGGGAGCTTTGGAGCTGGGAGCCTGGGGCATGTCGGTCTTCTACTCGGTGTCCTCGGATTCGCCGGTATTCTCGCTGATGCGTTCGAGGTATTCGCTCATGTCCTCGACCTGGTCAAACAGTGGCGTGGAAACATAAATGGGACGTTTCTGGGCGGTGGCCAGCGCCAGGCAATCGCTTGGGCGGGCATCGATTTCCACAATCTTGCACCCAAGTTCATTCTCCTGCTTTAAGATCAAACGGGCGAAGTAGGTCGAGTTTTTCAATTCTGTGATGATGACCCGTTCGATGGTCACGTTCAGCCCTTTAAAGATGTGGTTGACCAAGTCATGGGTCAGCGGACGTTCCTTGACGGTTCCTTTCAGAAACATGCCGATCACAGCGCCCATGCTGTGTTCGACTTGGATGACAAAAACCTTCTTGGTATTTCCGACGAAGATGGCGCAGCCGGTATTGGCGGGCAGGATACCACGAATCTCCACTGGCAGAACGTCGTTCTTCATATCCCTACAGAATAAGCGTTCGCCAAAAAAACTCAAGCGCCGTCGGGCGCGATTAAATCGGCACCCCTTGACAACTGTTGGCTGCCACGTATCTTCTAAGCATTACACCCCATACCCATTTAAGAGTGTATGTGGGATATTGAGACCATGAAAATAGAATGTTTTTCTAATTATGCTTCGATGGCGGCTATGGCCGCTTTCTTGCCGTTCTCCACGCTGTCGGGTCGCGCGGCTGTCGCGCCTTCCACACTGGACGCCAACAACTCTGTGCTCCAACAAGCGCAGCCTCAGCGAATCGATTGGGAAGAGGCCAAAAGACACAAGCTGCGCACGGCCTATTGGCTTCTGGAACACGCCGAGCGCGATTATGATGGCCACCGCAAAGTGGCGTTGAAGGAAGTCAAGAAAGCCGGCGACGTCATCGGAATGGATTTGCACGGCGAAGGCTACGGCGGCGAACCCAAATGGGAGTCCGATAAACGGCTGCGCGAAGCCAGGAGATTGTTGAAAGAGGTGCGCCTGGAAACCGGCGGCGGCGAGGAGCACAAACATCTCAGGATCGCCATCACGGAGATCAACCTGGCACTGCACGAGTGATGCTCGAACGGCCTCTTGCTCGGAGACCCGCCTTCGCCCTTTAATCGGTCTTCGCCGCGGTGGAACCGGTTGCGGCGGGCTTTGGTTTGGCCGGTTCAGCGGGCTTGGTTTCCTTCTTGGCGCTGTCGGCTGATTTGGCGGAACTGCTGGATCCGGCGTCGGAGTCTTTCTTGGCGGCCGCTTTGTAACCTTCGCTGCGGTAATCGGTGGTGTAGAAACCGGTGCCTTTAAAAATCAAACCGCCCCCTGCGCTGATCACGTGCTTGACCTTGCCCTTGCCCCACGGTTTTTTTGGACACTGGTCCTTGGGGCAAATGGTCAAAGCCTTGCCCGTTATGGGCTGAACTATTTCAAAGTGATGCTTGCATTTGGAGCAAGCGTATTCGTAAGTCGGCATATAAATCTCAAACCTTCAAATATACCAGATCATCCCCCAATGCAACTCATCGTCCTCGCAGGTTGAACAAAACCATCCTCGCCAATGTGGTGCCGGGCCTCTTTTTGCCAGGCCACGCGACGCAGGAAATCTCCAACCGCCTCGTCCGTCGCCCCCCCGCGCAGCAGTCCTTTTAAATCGTGTTCGGCCATGCTGAAAAGGCAGGTGCGGATTTTCCCATCGGCCGTCAAACGAATGCGGTTGCAGTGGCCGCAAAAAGGTTCGCTGACCGGGGCGATGATCCCGATCTCCGCCTGGCCTCCAGGCAACAGCCAGCGTTGGGCCGTTTCGGAAGCGTTTTGCGCAGCCACGGGCTGAAGTTTATAACGCGCTTGCAGACGCCGCAGAATCTCGCGTCCGGGCACGACCAACTCCCGATGCCAGGCGCGCCCGGAATCCAGTGGCATGAATTCAATGAATCGAAAGGCGAGATGCTTCGCGAGCGCGAATTCGGCCAGATTCTCCATCTCGTGATCGTTAATGCCCCGGATCATGACGGCATTGACTTTGACGGGATGCAGGCCCAATTCGACTGCCAAATCAATGCTCTCCAGAACCGAGGCAAGGCCCTCGCGTCCAGTGATGCGTTTGAAATTGGCCGGGTCGAGCGAATCCAGGCTGAAGCTAATGCGGCGCAAGCCGGCGTCGCGCAGGACGGCGGCCAGACGGGGAAAGAGGAAGCCGTTGCTGGTCAGTGCCAGATCGCGAATCCCCGGAATGCGGGCGATTTTTTCCACCAACTTTTCAAGATGTGGCCGCAAAAGCGGTTCGCCGCCTGTCAAACGCACCTTCTCGATGCCCAGGCCGGCGGCCACAGTCACCACGCGTTCGATTTCCTCGAAAGTCAACATTTGGGTGTGATGCTGCCATGGGCGGGCAATGCGCGCCGTGGAGGCGGGCAACTGGCCGAAGCGGTTCTGGTAAAAATTGGCGGCCTCCTCGGTTTCGGGCAGGCAATAGAGACAACGAAAATTGCAACGATCCGTCACGCTTATCCGCAAATCCCGCAGGACGCGGCCGTGCGAATCAACTAATTGTTCATCAATCATTTGGGCGGCGCATCGGTGGGAGGAGGAATCTGGATTTTTACTCCGCCGCTCTGCCTCAGTTCCACATTGGCGCCGCTGGTGTCAGGAGGGGCATTGGAGAGAATGGGATGCAGGGCCAGTTCTCCTCCCTTATCCTTGAAAGAGGCGTCGATGCTCCGGCGAATTCGATCCAATCGATGGTCCACCGCCGCTTCCATCTTCAATTTGCGCAATTGGTCTCTCACATCGGCGAGGCTGCTGAATCGTTTCTCCAGGTCCTCCTTTTCGGCTTTCAAAACCTTAAGCTCCTTGGAGAGAAAAGCACGGTCGCCCTCCGATCTGTCCAACTTGCCCTGCGTGGAGGCAATGCGCGCGTCGAGATTGGTGATGGCCAGGCGCAGGGCGGCGGATTCCTTGTCCAGGGCGCTATTCTGGTTTTCCAGTTGGGAAATCTTCTGGTCGCGTTGCGCCAGGGCGACGGCGTTGGAATCGGCTTGGGCTTTGGCCTGCGCTTTGGCCTCCGCCACCGCCTTCTCCAGGTTGGCCTCCGCGGCGCGGAGGCTGGCGTCCGTCAACCCCAGCTTGTTGGAAAAGTCCAGGCGGGTTGCAGCAAGGTTTGTTTCCAGAGCCTGGTTGACCGCCTCCAATTCGGCCAGCCGTTTGCTGTCGCTGACGACCTTGTTGGAGAACGTGGTCAAATTGTAGGCGGCTTCTTTGGCCTGATCGCCGGTTTGCTTGTGGACAACAATCAAGGCGATGCCCAAGCCGACCGCCACCAGAAGCAACACTAGGATAGGCCCTTTATTATTCATCACATCCACCATTGGCCCAAAAACGGAATTTAGCAAGCGCCAGATTGAGGCAAAAATCTTGACTTATTGGACAAGCTGGCAATCATCGCCCGATGAGTTACATCCGCCGCTACGACATTTTGGTCTTCTGTGTTCTGGCGCTGCTGCCGCTAGGTTTTGGGGGATACGGACCTGCCACAGCCCAAGCCGAGACCCGGCAGGCCCATGACGATTTGGCGCCGATCAGCAATTCCATTCCAGTGTTGCATGACGGGTTCGAAGGAACGACGTTGGGGAATTTCTGGCTGCCGGGGAATTACGGCAGTGGATTGTATGTTCCGGGCGCCATCCAATTATCGACCAATTACGCGCGTTCTGGGATGCATTCCGTGGAAATTACCGTCCATGAAGGCGACATCGATGCGGCGGGGGACGACAACACCAGGGTCGAGCGGGCCGAGTTGGATTCCGGGCATTTCCACCTGCGAGGCCGGGATGCCTGGTACGGTTTTTCCGTGCTTGTGCCGAAAGGTTTTCCAATCGTGGATGACCGCTTGGTCATTGCCTCGTGCAAACAATCGGATGTGAGCCGGCCGATTGTCGCGCAACGGTTTCGGAACGGCCAACACACCGTCACGGTGGAATCGCAGGGACGCAAAAAGTCGTATAAATTGCCCGCGATTCCACTGGGTCGATGGGTTGACATGGTTTATCACTTGCGTTACTCCACAGGCAAGGATGGGTTGGTGGAAATCTGGATGAACGGCAAACAGGTGGTCAATTACTCGGGTCCGGCTGCTGACCCTGATGCCAAGAATGCCTTCTACCACAAAATCGGCCTTTACCGTGACCGCCTCAAGGTGCCCATGACGATCTATTATGATAATTACTCCACGGGCGGAAGCAAGGAGGAGGTCGATCCCGCACGGATGAAATAGACAAAGTTCAGCGCCCTGCCTGCACGATGTCCTTGACGAAATCCTCGACGGTCCATTTGCTGCCGGGGATGATTTTGCGGATACGGCCGGTCGGGTCCACCACGACCGTGCGCAAGTTGTGTCCGATGCTGGCGCCTTCGTGCCAGTAATTCTCGCCAACCTGTTCGGCCAAACCACTGATTTGCGCCTCATCTCCGGTCAGGAAGCTCCAATGGCGTTTGTCGTAATCGGCGGCCAGCGCATAACTGGCCAGACGTGTCGGAGTATCGGTGGCGGGATCGAAAGAGATAGAGAGCAATCGCCAATGGGCGGGGGCGTTGGTCATATTTTCCAACTCCTGCTCGGCCTGGCGGAAGTTGCTGGTCATGCGCGGGCAATACTCCGGAAACGGGCAGCTTGTGAAGAAAAATGTGAAGGCCAGCACTTGCCCCCTGAACTGGCTCAGGCTGACCGTTTCCCCCAATTCATTGGTGAAATAATAATCCGGCAAACGGTCTCCCTCATCCAACGGTTGCAGCGCGCGCGAAACATGCACGGCCTCTTGCGCCGCAGGTTGCGGGGTGGGCGCGGGGGCGGCGGAAGCGAGTTTGGTGAGGTCCTGAATCCATCCTTCGGTGGGCGTCACGGCCAGCTTAAATGAAACCGTATCGCCGGCTTTCAAACCGCGCAGCAGATTCGTCTCCCTGACCTCGAACGGCATCGTCATCGCTTGCATGTAGCCGGGAATCGCCTCGTGGCGGATGACGGCGGTCTTGCCGTCCGGTAGCAATTCTTTAATGACTCCCTTGACGGTATAAACTTGCATGGATGCGGCATGCGGGGAATCTTTTTGATTGCAGGCTGACAAAAGGAAAGCGAGGCAAAGCAAACCCAAAACATGGCTCTGCAGGAGCCTCGCCCTACCTTGACTCCCGGTAGGGCGAGGCTCCAGCCGAGCCTTCCGCAAACAGGAATTGACTGTCTGGCGCTCTCTGATAAACTCAGCGCATATTGGAATTTCGCCCCTGGGCGAGCACTTGCAGGAAATTTTATATGGCAAAAGCATCATCGAGTTCTGAAAAATACGTTTACTTATTCGGCAACAAAAAAGCCGACGGCAACGGCGGCATGAAACCTTTATTGGGCGGCAAAGGCGCCAATCTTGCGGAAATGACCCGCATCGGTTTGCCGGTCCCGCCCGGCTTCACCATTACCACCGAAGTCTGCACTTATTATTACGCGCACAAAAGAACTTACCCGAAGTCATTCTGGGCGCAAGTTAAGGCTGGCGTGGCCAATACCGAGAAAATCCTCGGCAAGACCTTCGGTGACATGCAGAAGCCGCTTCTGGTGGCCGTGCGCTCCGGCGCCCGTGATTCGATGCCGGGCATGATGGATACGATTCTTAACCTGGGCCTCAACGATCAAACAGTCCTGGCCTTGGAAAAAGTCAGCCACAATCCC